>Ga0114974_10001087_pt1 | contig 21681 bp, 22 predicted proteins | sample S_130206_EF_Meta_FD_87318 | JGI IMG/M metagenome (GOLD analysis project Ga0114974, IMG submission 87318) | Freshwater microbial communities from Lake Simoncouche, Canada to study carbon cycling - S_130206_EF_MetaG | ecosystem: Environmental > Aquatic > Freshwater > Lake | place: Lake... | reverse complement strand
CGGTTGGGGGGGTGGGGGCGGGGGGGCGGGGGGGGGGGCGGGTGGGGGGGGGGGGGCGTGGGCGGGGGGGGTGGGGGCGGGGGCGGTGGAGGGCGGTGCGGCAGCGGGGGTGGGGGCGGCGGCGGCGCTGGAGGGCCCCTGGGACGCGGGTTGGAATTTGGGGAGGGTGGACGAGGCGGCGCCTTTGGCGGGGGCAGCAGCAGGGGCTGCACTACTACCACCACCTGCACCACCGGCAGCGGCGGGGGGGGCGGCGGCAGCAGTGCGCACGGTGGCAGCAGCGGCAGCGGCGGCGGGGACTGCACTACTACCACCACCTGCACCACCAGCACCGGTAGCGACGGGGACTGCACCACCTGCATCAAGATCGACTAATCGTCCCGTAAACTCTCTCGGGTTATTGGTACCATCGGGTGGTTGAATTTGAAGATTAGTTATGTTATAATTTTTTGTAGGACCAAGAGGAGGTAACGCTGCTGCCATGATATCTACTTTATTAATTAAAAATATTTTAAATAAAATTGTAGATCATTTTTGATATTCGGGAGAAAGATGCAGTTTTAGCTAGTTTTTAAAATAATATTTGTGCATATATCAATTATTATATATTTGTATATATAATAATTATAATAACTTAATTTAATGTTTTCGACGTGTAAAACGCCGTTTTTGGGTACGAAATGTAGAGGTTCCACCAGCAGATTTACTTGAACTTTTTGCACTATTATAATTTTCTGAATATAAATTTTTAGGTAGCGCCTTATTATTCCTTAAGCATGGTGCTAAAGGTTTAAATTTCTTTCTTTTCATTGTTATCATTGTTATCATAGAAGGTGCAAATATGGAATGTACATGAGAGGTGCAAATTTTACCAGTGGCTTTATTATTGCATAGGGGCAACGCCCCTATGCAATAATAACGTTGCAAACACGATATACAATTTTATTATTGCTTCCTATTTTTTCGTGTACGCTTTCGTACATTTTTTTTCAAAGGATACGTCACAGAAGAATGTTTTTGAATTTGATGCACAGGAAATGAAACACGATCCGATGTCTCCGAAAGAAACGTAGGTCGTGCAATTTGTCCAAATGGTGTAGCAGAACTATTGGCAAATGCATTTCCTGTTCCAAGTTTAACCCGTTTTACAGGTCCTTTTGCTTTATTATTTTTTGTTTCATTACGTGGCATTGGATTAAACTTACGTGGCATTGGATTAAAAGTATATGACATTGGATTAACATATACATTTTGATGTAATTTATTATAAGCATTTCCCTTGCGAGTTCTACCAACATACCGGGCGGCATTTGCATTTGCTTTTGCCTTCTCTTTTACTTTTATATTTACAAATTCATTTGCATTTGCTGTTGCTGCTGCCATATTAGGGCCCATTTCACGCAGTATATTTGCATTTGTCGGAGGATTTGTATTCCAGGTTGCACCACTATTTAACGCACGACCTCGAGTATTATGCTCATAAAACGGATTTGGGGAATTGCTAGGTAATTGGGGATTTGCCATTCTATTTTTAACGAATAATATTTTGCGCCGGGTTAGTATTAATATTTAAATCGGTTCGTTCTTCTACAATTTGAAGAGTCAAATCGCTATCGCAATCAGTATTCACTACTGGCTGACCCAATTTATCCACTAGCTGAAAACTAAATGTATCAAACTTATTAATAGCAGGACTAAACTCTTTTGGCATCTGCACTGCTGTTCGGGAAATAGATCCAAAATCATTCAATATAATCTTAGCAAAATATCTCTGATTCTGACCCATCGCATCTCTTGTTAATGAAAGATTTTCAGGTTCTGTTGCACTTATTCCATTCATGTTATAAGATTCATTCATTTGTAAATAAAGATAATCAGCTACAATACGAATGAAAGTTTCACTTGTTTGACTGACTGCAAACGGAGTATCAACTTTTACAAATCCAAGATTCCATCCTAACCCCCATTCATCTGTTGCAGTCGTATAAGGTGCAACTAAATTTGTACTAAAAGGTAAGGAGAATGTAAGTGGATCTGTGTAACGAGATCGTGTAATAAATTGAGGTGGTAAAATACCATTGTAAGTAGTTGAAATATAATTCTGCAATTGTAAATTAGCTTCTGCATAAATTCCAATAATTGTGGAGAATCCTGAAAAATTTGTATTATAAAATCCAATATAACTAGAAAGAGCCGTTGAAAAATTATAAAAATTAAAGGTTACACCAGGATACCCTTGCGCTGCATCGACACCATATGTGGCCGTTCCAACCGAGAATTGCCGATCAAATGTTATCAATGAATCTGCATAATCAAAACTAAAATAATGACAAATGGAAGAATTGTATCGAATAGAATTATTTGTATTTAATAAATTCTGATAGGCATACGTGGATTGATTGATTACAGCCGTGTTAGAGGTTACGAACGAGTAGGCTGCATTTGGCCCAATAGGAACATACCCTGATAAAGAACTAATTTCGGTCAACACTTCTGCTAATTGAACAGTTCCAAAATCAGTATAATTTTTTCCAATTACACGAAGACCTGTTGTAAACTGCACAGTGGGTACCTGCCCTCTAACATGTACTGCGTACTCGCAAGTAGAGGCTTCCAAACTTGATCGAATTGTTAGATTGGGTAAAAAAGATAGGTAATTGTAACCACTGTTATCATCTCTGGCTTTATAGTTAATAGCTTTTTCAGCAGCATATACATAGTTTCCTGTTGTAGAAATATAAATATCAGCCAAATCTTGTCCTGTGCTTAAATTTTGATAAAAGAACATACGGGTGTCTTGCAATTCTCCTGAAATTCCTATCTCTCCTCCAAAAGCGGTTAAATCATCGCGAGGTTCATAGCCATCGTTCATTTGGTTGAATGAAATCTTTGCATTCCAATAAACTGGTTTGAAAGAAGCCATACCGGTAGATGCCAATGATATTACACCAGAGTCTGTTGTCCATCCCATAAAACCTGGTGGACCGTAGTAAGGAGAGGCTCCTATTGTAGAAGCGGGTGGAAGTTGCGGTGTGGTAGTATAGGTCAATCCAAACCAACTTCCTACAACCCAATTACTTCCACTTGGATAAAAAGGAACCATTGTATAACTATTGGGAATATCTGAGACCCAGTTGGATATTGTAGAATAGGAGGTAGAGACTGTAAATCCTACACTAGGTGCTAATCCATAATTACGTTCCAATCCATTATAATTATAAATCTCAGGGGCTGTGGCAAAATATCCTTCACTGGAGGCCATACAGGTCTCAAAGGTAGGAACTAAATCGGCAGGAACATCTGCAGTGGTCCAATTTACAGATGTACCATACATAGTAGTAGTACTGGGTGCATAGAGTTGCCGATCCGTTGGATTTACTTTGTAGGTGTAATAAGTTCCCCATTCAGGCTGACGTTTTCGAAGTGAATTAGTTGTATATGTATAATCATTTACCTGTGTTATTTTACTGAGTGAAAGAGTACAAATGGAACTTTCAATTGCAAGATCACTAGTATTAATAGAAGAGATTTGTGCAGTAGGATAAATACCAATGCGAAGGTTTTGACGGTTGGGTAGATACCAATCATCCCATGATTCAAATATGGTATCTGCATCAGGATCACAGGATTGAGTAGAATAATATGAGTCTGACGCAGCCAAACTAACAGTTGTATAATTAGGAGATGCTACATAGATTTCATTACGTGTGACTGGATTTGATGCTGTAGCATCTGTAAAAGTAGGAGCGGTATATCCAAACTTTAATACAACTTCTTTCATACTGACGGTTTCTCCTGGAGGCAAAAAGAAGCTGACGCCTGATAAACCATTAGAATCATAGGCTCCTGAATTGGTACTCATATCAGTAAATAAATTATAAGCAGGATTAATACAGGTTTGAAAGACTCCAACACCTCCTTGAATATTAGAACAATCCATTAAATAATTAGAATCTCCGTACGGTAATGGGTTCCAAAATGATTCTTTGGTGGTAGCAGAATTAAACCAATTCAGTAAGGTAAATTCATTACTAGATCCATTTACAATTGTAAAACTAGAAGTATCATAATAAGATTCTGTATAAGTATCTATAATTGTGTTGGAGGTTTGATCAGGAAAGAATAAATTCCAAGAAGTTATTTGAGGATCAGGAGTGGGAGCTCCACCACTCGGATCCTGAATGACATATCGCAATCCATTGTACGCACTGGTAGAAAATTGTTCAATACTGTTTGGATCGTAATGAGTTTGATTCGTTCCTTGAATCATCCAATCCAATAAATTGTTCGATACATTGGAAGTATCGTACCCTAATTGAAAGAAATCTATGGCAGTGCTAAAAATGGAAGTAAGAGGATCTTGAAAGATGCTATCCATAGGAGTAATTAGTTCCATGGCTTCTGCCGAATAAGGAAGTTTTCTATAATCTAATGGTTCGGCATGAGTAACTGTAGAAATAGATAGTAAATTAGTCATAACCGCAAAGACTCGCAACGGTACATTTCCAGGAAGAGGATTTGCACTAGATGCAATTGTAACTAACAAATAACTTGTCTCTTTGCTCAATGTTTTACAAGTGATAGATGCTGAATTAGTATTTTCGAATGTTTCATTTACAAAATAGTAATATGGATTTTGTTTATAGTTTCCTGATATAACAGCTGCAGCATCCGCCATAAAAGCGGAACGATCGCGATACCAAGAGAGACGAATAGGAACAGGAAAGATACTATCATCCTGAGTTTCTACATAAATTTGCATGTCAAATGTTGCATCTGGCATAATAATCATATTTGCAGCATTTATTTGAAAAAGTATATAGGGTTGAAAGGATGTAATTTTGATATCATTAATAGGAGGGGGGGTTGGAATTGCAATTGGATTGACCTGACGAATATAGCCTAACCATTCAGTTCCATTGAATCGCATATAATCAGGTGTTTGAAACAATATATGTTGCATTGAATAAACTGAATAATTAGGATTGGTGTAAGGATCTACTAAAATAATTCCACTTGAAAAAAGAAAGGGGGTTTGAGAAATACTAGACCCATACTTGTAAATTTCACCATTTGTACTTGTATAATTTGTAGAATATCGCGGAATGGTCATTAATTCAATAGTTTGTCTCATTTTACTTTGAAAAAGTAATCGAGCGTAAGTGGTAGGAGCAATTGAAAAAGGAACATCAAAATATCCATTCTGGTGTTCTGATGCATTTGAAAACTGTATATACCCATTTGTATCTAGATTTGTAGTCAAACCAATAGTAGAATAAAAATTTACAGTACTTACACCATCTGTCATGGTGGAATATTCAAATTGTAGATTTGGCCAATAGACTGGTACATCTGGCAATTTAATTGGAAAGGTACTAATTAATACATTAGGAATAAAGTTGGAATCTGTAATCCATCCTATTTTATTTTTAGTATTGTATAATTCAATTTCATTGGATAGATCTATATAAAAATCTGCAGTATAGGTTCCAAAATTTACACCAAATATATCTGAAAATTGTTTTTGAATAAAATTATAAAATTCCAATCGAACCTGCTTCAATAAACTATTAGTATTTAAATTTACGTTTAAATCGTTTACACCATTGTATCCATATTGATAGGCTAATTGATTCAGATATGTATTATATTGATTTGCAATATCAGTACTAATGGATGTATTAATACTAGGGGCTGTAATCTGGAATCGACCACTTTGAGTATTATAAATACAGGTGTATTGATTTACTGGAAAATACAAAAATGTATTTTGATCATGAAAGGTTTGAAATAGGGTAATATTGGCAGCACTGGTAGGACCCGTTGCTAAAAATGTAATATAGGTATCATTCAATCCTTGAAATCCAAATAGAATATAATCCGATGGACTAGGATATATTAAATATTCTGGAAGTGTTTTATAATAGTCTATGTGTAGGTCAAACGGTATATTTCGTAGAATCATTTGTTTCATGCAAGGATAGTAATAAGCTACAGCACATTGTTGATTGGTAAAATTAGAGATACCGAACGTTTCTTGTTGTTGGAAATAATTAGCTACAATCTGACTGGTAGTAGTTGCTGTATCATATTGATTGGTTTGATAGTTAAAAATTTGTCCATTCGGTTGATTGAATAAAAGATTAAAATTACCAGATGCTTTGAACTGATTTTTAAAACTTGTTAAACTGATATTTGCAAAGAGTGGAGTTACATTCAATGCACTTTGCAACTCTGACACTAATGTATCAGATGTATAGGTTCCTTGGCGAATACTTACACTAAAGGTGGATCGTCCTGATTCAATTAAGGGAAGACTAACATTTCCTTTAGCCGGTCTAAAATTAAAGAATGAATTTAAAATTGATATTTCAGTCAGTTTGATACTTTTAATATTGCGATAAATACGAGGAAGACGAAGAGTAAAAAAAGTGGGATTTGGATAAACGGTTCGATCACGATCTTTACTATTGATAACGATAATAGAAGCTGCTTGAGCTGTTATTGTACTAAGAGCTTTTGTAAATTTTGGTGCTGTTAATTCATATTTAGGAGGGGCATAGGGAACATAATGAAGAGCTTGGGGAGGAAAACCAAATTTAACTTTTTTAGTAGTTTCTTTACGATTATCGACTCCTACATCAAGATCGGAGTTATCGTCTGTTTCTGTATCACTGGAATAAGATGCATACAATCTGGGCATCCCCTCTTCTTGTCTGTTCGTAATTTTGAAAGAATCTGTTCCGTAGATAGAAATAGTAAAATGACCGATCTTACATGGAATCCATCTCCATTCTTAATAAATATTCCTACTGTAAGTAATGTAACTACTTCCGCAACTGGAGCTGGGCAAGTAGCTACCTTGCAAACACAAGTAACCAATATTCTAGGAATGATTGATACTACCAACAGAGTAGTTAAAACAAATTTTATTGGAAATTATTCAAGGACTCCTATACAAGTTACAAATCCAATAAATTTTATAGCAGGAGCAACAGGAATTAATACATCTAGTATTACTGGAAATTATACAGTACAAAGTGGAAATTTATATGTAAGTTCCATGGGAGCAGCTGTTACGTGTGCAACAGGGAATATCTTTTGTGATGGACAAGTGTACTCTTTTGGAAATGCATGTCCCAGCGATCCTATTTTAAAACGAGAAGTAGAACCATATACCCCCAAGGGACTTCCGATACCGGTTCGATTCAAATGGAAAGACACTGGAAAAGAGGATATTGGATTTTTAGCAACGGATGTTGCTACCACTGTACCGGAAGCTGTTTCGGTACATCCCAATGGAACACGTATGGTAGATTATGGAAAAATGGTAGTGGCTGCTGTAGCAGAAATTCAAGATTTGCGACACACCATTGAACTATTGGAAAAACGCATTGTTTTTTATGAATCTGCTCGTAGATAATCTAAAACTTTACGGCACTCTTACATTAGAAATGAATCTGTTAGAGGCACAAAAGAAGTTGGCAGAAGATGGTGTGAGTGACCATTATCGCTATTTTATTGATACGTACCGGATTCATGATTTTAAAGAAGAAACTTTTCTGAAAGAATACATTGATTTTATTATTCATGAGCCGTTGCTTTGGCTGCAATTGTTTCCGGCAAAGTTGAAGAGCAAACCGGCGTTTAGCAAACCAAAGACGGCGGTTTTAAAACTCTTACGGGATGTGAAGGTGATTGAAGTTTTGGGAGCAGAGTATTGTGACAAAGCGCATGATTTAATTGATAAAACGTATAAATCGCATCATACGGAGATTGTTGCAAAAAGAATGGGGGAACCTGATATTTTAGTAACCAAGGAGGAAGAAGAAAGGGTAGAACCGGCCCCGACTCATGCGGTAGGAGTTCAATCGACTCTTACAATTGAAGAAGGGGTCGAAACATTGGATGGATCCGAAGAATCTACCGTGGAAGAGCTTCGAGAACTTCAAAAAAAATATCGTGTTTTGAAAAAGGCCTATGAAGTACTTCTGAAAGCTACTCTTCCTGAAGGACAGTTTAATTCGGTTCAACTGATGATGAATCTTTTATAATTATCGCATCCCTTTGTATAAAGATGTTTCACCCGTTGATGAGTCTAGCCATTGCTGCATTGTTCTTTGTGTTGACTCCTGGTGTTCTCGTAACGCTTCCTCCTGGCAAGGGAAAGTATGTTGTGGCTGCAACCCATGCTGCGATCTTTGCCCTTGTGTTTCACTTTACACACAAGACTCTTATGGAACTAACACGTCAGTATGAAATGTTTGAGGGTGCAAAGCCTCCTTGTTCTCCTCCTGGAAAAGCTCCTGAAAAGGATGGGTCTTGCTGCATCGGATCCCCGAATGCATCTGGTATGTGCTAAAAATTTATTATACTATTAAGAATTTAAAAATAGATTCTTAATTATATATTTTTATTTATAAAGACTCTAACATCTTGATGAGATCCTCTTTCTTTTTAGAAGAAACTCCTTTCAGATTCTTTTTTTTGCATTCTTCCAACAGTTGGGAACGAGTCATAGATTTGTAGGCAGGGGATAGATCAGGTTCTGTCGGTTCATGGGTAAGAACATTTGAAAGGGAGGTGGGTTTTATTTCTTCTTCCTCTGTTTCTACTTCAGTAGCAGGTGTGGATAAGTATCCATCTAAGATGAATCGAGCTCTTTCTTCAGCTTTGGTTGCCATCTGTTCCAACGTTTTTAATTCAGCTTCCATCTCATTTAAGATAGCAAGAATCTCGATTTGAATGGGAAGGGATGGAATAGGGATTTCAAGATTTATTATATCATCCCACTTGCAATGAGGAATTGTACTCCCAGTTGTTCTACTCATTATAATATGATTATTTATTTTCAGATAGTTATATAAATATTTAATTTGAATGGATGTATCTTTTGGAAGAATTGTAAAGCAATCTCCCGCCCAATATTTACATATATGATACTTTACAATACCAGCTGATGCTCCACTTTTACTTATACTAATCGTTTCTCCTTCACGATTAAATTTACTATAATTTCCAACATAATCCATACCACCTCCCATAACAGGATATTCTCCACCAATTTCCTTCTCAGATGCAGTAATTGGCTTTCCATTTATTGCATTACAAACATCCCCCAACTTCTTCTGTTCAAATCCACGGGCAGAGACAGACCTCATAACGGCTGCCATTTGACGTTTTACATAGTCAGCAGATGTTTGATGGTGTCGTCGCAATCGAATACTTTCAACTAGGTCTTCCAGTTGGGCGCCGGTAGGATCTTGAAGCATTAAATCCATGGCTCGATCCGTAAAGGCAAGTATTTCTTTCATATCCTGTGGATTTGCAAAGAGACGATCAAGATCTTTGACAATTTCTTCTTGAATTAGAAGAGATGGGAGAGGAACTTGATATTTTTCTAAATCCTCTACTTGAATCGTCTCTCGCATATTTGAACTCTTAAATGTTTCAAGTATACTATTTTTATTTAATTCAAAATAATACCAGAAATATTTCATATCAAGAGGTATATCTTCTTTGGGTGTAAGAACTTGTACAATGGATGTTGCTGCAAATCTTTCTCCTGGTGGTGCATAATGAACGCGACCTTTGGAGCCAGAAGATGCATTTACAAAGATCACTGCAGGACCTGTAAACATTGCTTCATTGTGAGTCCCTACTTCTTTTGCAGCAGAATAACAATTATAAGGTCCTTCTACTGCTTTGGATGCTTGAACGACTCCTTTTTTAATATTGCATAATTCAGATACTGACTTATAAGAAATTGAACGATCGGCTCTTTTTTTATAGAAGATAGGACGAATATCCCAATCATTTGCTTCAATCTGAGCACGGGTAAATTCACCCAATTTTTTACCAGTTCCTACTGTATAATATTCAATCTTTTCAGTAGGAGTTCCCTTTATAAAGATCAGAGAATATGTTTCAATATTTGTATTCTTAAATGTTCCAGAAGGATTTACAATAATCTTATACAGATTGCATTCCGTCAGAAACCATTTCATCACATCTCGATGTTGATTATTCATAATGGTTCCATTTAGAATTAATCCACATATTCCACCTATTTCCAATTTTACAGTGTAAAGCTGGATGAAGAGAACACATGTATCATACTTAATAAAGGGAATGTCAAAACATATTTCTGGACGTTTCTTTAATACATGTTTTACCTTTCCACTCTTTCCAACAGGAACTGATTCTGATGTATAATATATTTCATCAAATCCAACTGTTGTTCCACCAAAAGGAGGATTTCCAACTAATTTTTTATATTGCTTTGGATCTTTGAGAGATTCAAATGCATTTTTAAATTGAATCTTCGAAGTATCAGGAATAGATCCAAACGATAAGAATAATGAAGTAAATCCCTGTCGATATATTTTTGGTTCAATTTCATATGAATCCATTAGTTTGAATGCATCGAGTGCCAATCGCTTTTCAGGATCATTTACACTTGCATACACAGCTGCCTGTCGTAGAAACTTACTCGTTCCTGCTGCAAAATCACATATGGTATCTCCCCATACAGGTTTAATCTCTTCAAGAATAGACATAATAATTGAATTCGGTGTATAGTGTTGACCAAAATATTGACTTTTTTGCTTTTTATTATCCTTACTAAAATATTCATACGGATCTGTATCTTCCTTAAATTCAGGAGTAACGCGTCCTGCATAGTCTAAAATAAGATAAAGACACTTCTTATAATTTGCAACTACTTCAGGTGTAGAGGAAGGAGACGGACGAATAGGAATCTCACGACCCTTAAAGATTACTTTTACTTGTGATGTTTCAGATCCCAATTCTGCCCACAATCGTTTTACAATTGCTTCAAATCGATCAGGTCCTCCTTTTGCAGGTTCATAATAAGAAGCAATATTTGACAGGTTTAATTCATCGGCAGTATGGTCTCCTGCTCCAAATATATTATTTAAATTTAATGTTAAAATTCCTTTCTTACAAAGACTTGCAACTTTTTGCAGAAACAATATATCATCATAAAGTAATTCTGCAAGAACATTTCCATTCTCATCCATATTTGCATAATTATCGCGACAAATGTCACGAATTTTAAATAGAAATGCCTGGATGGATACAGATGCCATCTCAGGTGGAGTACTCATCTTAGTATAGTATGGTTTAGATATACACATATGAAAAAAAGGATTTCTCAATTTTTATGAATCTAACCAATGTTCCATCTCTTGCCAAAAGGAATACCCAAACCATTCTTCAGGAATTCCTGGAATATGTGAATTTTTTATGTGAAAGGAATTCCATCGTTCATCAAAATCTAATGCATCTTTTATTGCATGTTTCTTCAAACATTCAAACATCTCTTCTTTTGTAATTGTATATACAATATCAAAGAGTTGATAGAAGTTTTTTCCAAATGTATGAAGAAGTCCATGTTTTGGAAGCGATCGTTTATTTTCATATAAAACTTGTTGCATATCTTTGAGCAAAATATCCTGTATGAATATTTTAGAGAAAATTGCTTTTAATTCTTTTAATGTAACCTCTCGAATTGGGTTTCGTTCAAAGAGTCGTTGAATACGTTCTACTGATTCTTCTTTGGATATAAATCGATTATCAATATATACATGTTCAATAAATTGTTCATAATAAGCTCGTACTTGCTCATTTGATGCACCATTTCCATCTCCTGTAATTGCTTGAATATCAATAAGAATATTATCAAAGATTTCATTTGTTGATTCTGTTGTAGAAGAACCACGAAGAATCATACATCGTCCAATCTTACTAGAATCACCTTCGTATCGCATAGCCCTTCCAACAATCTGAAGAAGAATATATGCAGAAATTGTATCTCCCATCCATACAGCAGTCATATCAATTCCTTTAATATCAGCTCCTTCTCGATACCTCTTACATGCAAGTAAAATATGCAATTCAGATGAGGAAGGAACTGCATCTACAAATATAGTATCGAGTACTGCATCTTTTAATATAACTTCTACTTCTATTTGTCTTTTTTCAGAATGTTCATTCGTTTTAATATAATCTAGTGGAGTTGCTACATATAGATTCCAATCAGAATATTTTTTTGCTTCCAAATAGGCAAGTGATAATTCAGACAAGGTGGGTACATACAGAATGACCTTTCCACCTTTCCAGCTTCCTCGAACTCGATGTATCTCCTCTCGAATATTTATAATAAATGAAGAAGGAGTTAATAAATTTTGAGCAGAAAGAGTAAATTTAGGAGGAGAGATCCATTGTTGCTGTACAGCATAGTTTACTTCACAATGACTAATAATATTTACAGGAGTTCCAAATATTTCATGAAATCGTTCATGTTGAATTTCAGAACTTGTAAGAGGAGTAGCAGATGTGCCAGTAATAATTGGTATTTCTGCTTGAATTAGTTTTAAGGCATTAAATAATATTTCACCTGTACTATGGTGTACTTCATCGTAATGAATATGTGTAAAACGAGGGAAAGCTTCCCTTGTAAGAGATGCATGGGTAGTTACCAATATATAATCATCCGTTTCAGGAAATGTTAGAGTCTTTAATTTTCCTTCATTTCCATACAATAATTTTAATCCAAACGCAGATAGTTTATCAATATGCAGTTTCAATGTACTAATTATATCATTGGTAGGACTAATAAACAATCCGCGAAAAGGTGTTCGAGGAGTACATTTTTTATGCGCTTCATAGGAAAGAACAAAGAGAATTAAAATTGCAATCGTTTTTCCAACACCAGTAGGCCATTGTACAATTCCTCGTAAAAGATTTTTTTCTTGAAGCATACTTGTAAATTTATCCCATAATTCTAGTTGAATTGATCGAAAGGGTCGTCCGTTCAATACAACTTCTATAAATCGTTCTAAGAGAGAAACTTCAGGAGCTGATTCTATAATTAATGTAGAAGATATAGGTGTTGAAGTTCTAACTCTAACTGGTGTAGGAGGGGTTGGATATGGATCGCCCTCTAACAGTTCATATCCAATCCTCATTTCTGTTAGAAATTGTTTAATTGTTTCAATGGGATTTATAAGATTCCAAAATTCAGTTCCCGCTCCTCCCTCATAATATTCCCCAAATCTTTTTTTCTTCTTCATCCAATCTGGAAATTCAAAATGATCTAAATCATTTAATGGAATTGTAAGAGGTGTTGTTAATGTAAAGAGTGCCTTATAGCGAACAGGCGTTTTTAAATAAGAATAACAATCAAATTTACGTCGTTCAGGACTTTCAGTAATTCCTACCTTTATAGTAGATCCCCACTCCTCGCATTCAGCAATATAAAATGTATTTGGCATTCTAATTATACTCTATCTATATCATTTTATATAGTATATCAATTTTTACAACTGATGCTCACTCTTACATAAAATAACCACGCCATTCTTTATTTTTCATAAGAGTATACTTGGCAGGATGACCATTTGGATATGATTTGTAAATAATGCATTCTACTCATACTTATAAAAATTGATAAATCTTACAATGTAAATCATTCTAGTTAAGATACATTTCCAAACCTATCAGGATGCCTGATCGAGATGCGCAATTTATAAAGGATATTACACATTTACTAGAAATTCAAGTTTCTAGCAGTAGTACATCTGAAAAAGTTCAACATACAATCAATTTCTTTCAGTGTATGTTAAATTATGAATTCTTAAAAGTATGTGTGCACGGATCTCCACAATTTCATAATCAATTGCTTGACAAATGCTATGAAGTGATAGATCATGAAAACTGTACGGCAGAATTACAAGCACTTTGCGAAGAAGTTCTTGTGCGTATAAATTAAAAAATTGATAAAACTCTTTTTTATCCCCTGGGTTTCATATCACAATGGAAGTAAATTTTAAAAAAGATTTACATGAATTATTACATTTATTTCCATTGGCCCAAACTATTTCAGATAAAAACCAAGCGGTTATTGCAATAATGAATTGTCTTCTAAATTACACTTATATTGAAGATTTTCTATATAATTATCCCATATTTAGTAATGTTGTAAAAATGAAATGTCATGAGTTACTACAAAATTCGTACGCAAGTATTGAAGTGAAGGATATTTGTACAAGAGTTCTTGAACTTGTTTAATTTTTCTAAGAAAAGGGTAGGGAGATGCAGACGGTTGCTATGAATGAAACTGAAGTAGAAGAATATCTTAAAAAGAATCCAGATTTGGAAAAATTTAGAAATAAGATTCTTGTTTACAAAGGGGTGAAAGGGAAAGAGATGTGGGCCTTGATGGATGAAACAGATAAGTATTCTTTTCAAGAACGGATGAAATGTAAAAAAGAAGGATCCAAGTTTAGCCCTTCCGACTATGCTAAGAAAAAGAATATTTCTTTATCAGTCGCTCGTGCTAAAATGGGAGAATGCACCCTCCACCCTGTTCCAATGATTCTAGCTGTATTAGAGTTATTCAAACCCAAGAAATGGCTGGATCCTACCTCTGGGTGGGGTGATCGTCTCCGTGGTGCGTTACTAGCTAATGTTCCAATGTATGTAGGAGTTGATAGCAATCCTGGAATGGTGGCACCCTATACAAATATTATAAACGCTTATCCTGACTCTAACACTAAAGTTAAAATGATCTCCTCAAAAATTCAAAATGTAAAACTTTCAACCAAGTTTGATCTGGTGTTTACATCGCCTCCTTTTTTTACAGCTGAGGCCTACAAAGGAGCTACTGATTGGAAATCATTGGATAACTTCTATGAAGAATTTTTGGAACCTTTTTTAAAAGTTTGTTACAATCATTTAATGGTGAAAGGTCATTTAGTCTTGTATATTGAAAAAGCAGATCCAGTAAGAATGATAGAATTTGTAGAACAAATGTATCCTTCCATGAAATATGAAGGAGTTTTTTATTATGCTGGAGGAACTCCGCGACCGTATTATGTTTGGAAAAAAGTTGCTTCTCGTAAAACACGGAAGAATCGAGGATGATTATTTGATACTACGGTAGTAGCATCTCATGCATCGACCTGACGGCCGATCGTTCACCTCCACTTCACAGACAAAGCAGAGGCCAACACCGCATCCACTGCAGGGATACGAGGGATCCTCGTCGCCACAGTAGCACCGAAGCACCCATCGAAGAGATTCAATCACATCTCTGTACTTGACTTCCCTGCTGGGTTTCTTTGTAAGAAAGGCTAACGCCCGTTCAAGATTTTCTTTGTTCTTGTCTGTGGGGTCCACGAGGACCCCTTTGTAATTGGACATGCACTCTCGCACACGTTCGACGTACGTCTCAATCCGTGTCGTAGCGGTGGAAGGGAGGGAAGTGATGGCAGCAGTAGACATGATTGTTTTGTGAACTGTTTATAAAAAATGTTATAGAGAATTCAATTTTATAAGAGAGGCCCCCTAGGGGGCCTCTCTTATAAAGTTTCATTGTCAGAAACTCATCCGCAAAGCGGATGAGTTTCTGACGATTCAATTTTATAAGAAAGAGAGCAAAGCTCAGTCGTCCTCATTCATATCTCTTGCAAGAATCTGCACTATCTCCCCGTCGAGAGACGTGGCCTCCTTTTCAGAAAGAGTGTGCTTCACACGAGATGATTTTCCAGCCAGTCCGGTAAGAATGTGACCGGACTCATCCTTGGAAATTTCCGCGTCGTACATGCGAACCTCTTGAAGGAGTCCATCGCGGCAAAGAAGGATGTGCCACGTTTCGAATGAGCTGCTCCTGTAGGCAAATGGAGCCAGACTCAGAAGAGTCTCTCGCGCGGATTTCTCGCGATGAGCCAACTCTCCAAGATGAAGGGATGCCACCCACTTTGATGTGTGAGTGGGGCTCAAATCGTTCTCTCGAACGAAACTTTCGTGCATTAGAAAGCGTTCAATGTCGGCCAAATCCTGCATTGCCTTCGTGTATTGTTGAACGCGGAGGAGGTAGGGAGAGGAAGCGGCTGCAGATGCCATGGTTGTGAACTGTTTTTTATAAACAAAAATAACAATTCAATTTTATAAGAGAGGAAACTTTGCTCCCTCTCTTATAAAATTGAATATTTAATATGTATAGTTTAAGTCTAGTAATTACAATGGAAACAATTCTTATGATGGCAATGGGATGTCTGGGCCAGGCCTGTTGTTGGTACCGTGTGTTTTCCTGGTGCGGATGTATAGAAAGTAGTCCGCCGCATGTTCAAATTGAAAAACAAGCCGCACCTCCTCCCCCTCCAACCCCCTCTCCCAATCCATTTCTGAATCCAGGAGCGGCTAAAGACTACGGTCAATCTGCCTATAAAGTATAGAATGATCTCTGATAATAGTACCATTTTTATTACAAGCTCTAACAAAGAATTCATGTCCGATCTAATTGAAAAAATCATTCAATCTAAATCAGATATTTCTCGTATTGTAAGATTTTCAAAAGATCGTCCTTATACATCTGAACGGGTCCAGGAAGAAATCATGAAACCACAATGGACCCTTTTTTCAGAACGGCATACACATCCTGAAAAAGATCGACGAATCATTGCTGTCTTTGACGAGTGTTTTCTAGATGATGCTTGGAGAATAGATCCGTGTATGAATTCTTTTTTCACGAGTGGAAGAACTCTTTCCATTACCAGCCTCTTTGCTCTTTCTCACATGGGAGGAATCTCTCCTTCTCGTCGGCATGGAATTGATGTTCTTTTTATAGGCCCTTCACAAGAATTAAAAAGAATTTATGATCAATTTATTTATCATTGCTCTTTTGAAGAGTTTTCAAAAAAGGTGGAGGAGGGGGTGATGATTCGGTTGGATGCTGTAGAATCTGTTATTTATACGTTTCAAGAGCTTCTAACATGCAGTTTTGGATAATTTCATCACTTCCTCCTGCCGTATCTTCCCATTCCGTATTATCTCCATCAAGGTATCCCTTCGTTTTCATATACTGAAATACATAAACTATAAAGCGAAGCCATGCATCGCTATGAAGTTTACCAATTTGTTCACACTCCTCCTCATTAAATACTTCATCGTGATGTGCATAGCAATCTTCCATAATATCATAAATAGTACGAACAAAGTCCGTTTCTTCAACCACTATTTTCCAGGGAATCGGTTCTGCACCCGTTGCCATCGCAATCACTTTATCTTCCAAATCGGCCATCATCAATTCTTTCTTTGCAACAGCAGATGCTGTAGCAATACGTGATTCTACTGCGGCTCGGTGACTCATTTTGTAAATTTAATATAATTTTATTCTGTATAAAAAGTATCAATTTTTTAAAATATGATTTGGTAGAATGCTGAAGGTCACCTCTTTTGAATCCGATCTAACCCTCGATCTAGACTATTTAGAAGTAAAAGGGGATGTAATCGATACAGATGAGTATATGACACCTGGAACCGTCTTTACAATGAAATACACGGAAACAATCAACAATGTATCAAAAGAGGCTACGGTTCAGGTAACCGTTGTATTCATACGGAGAGTTTTAGAAGATCAGTATGGGGATGTTTACCTTCTTGGTTGCGGTTTGAAACCAGAAGTTCCGATTTACATTTATGACTCTACAAGAAGTTTTACTCTCTATACCAATACAACAATGGTTGCAATTGGCAATATATTGAGAATTATATAAACACTCTAACATTCAATATGAATGATGTTAGAGGGCGTAAATTTATTTAATCTTTATTTTTTCGTGTCTTCTTAGTCGAATGATTGTTATAATTTTTTCTGGTATAATGTTCTTTAATGTAGTCTTGACATAGAGCAGGACAGAGTTTCGGTTTTACAAATCTGTACCGATCCTGCAAGGCTGTACTGTGCTGCATTTTTCTGGCCACATCTTCCCGTTCGGCCAAGGTCATATCGCTTACATCCAGTTTTTCACTGATGAAGGCATGACGCAAAAGCCCTACGCCTGTACTTTTGCCAAACAATAAATCAAAATTTCGACCAACCCATTTGCTGTACGTATTATTACTCATCGGTTTGTCCTCTGATGACACGAATAAGTAATCGCGTGGATGCCTTCGTAACGAAGTCTGTAAATCATCTGTTAACTCTCGTGGCAAATCCTCTTCCACTGTATGATAGAATTTATTAGTTTTATATAAATTCATCACTAAAAAAGAAGATCCACGGGTTCGAAGAACAATGTAATTTTCATCGGTCTTGTTGGGATTTTTATCATAATAGATTTTCACACTCCCAAGATCGGCACGTTTTGGTTTCAAATGCAGCACCACCGACAAGAGCAAATATTGTTGACTACTTTTTAAACTTTCATGCGGAGATTTTTTTCCCATTTCACGATATTTTGTTTCAATTTCTTCAAAAGAGGTATATTTTTTTACCTGTTTTTGAGAAGGTTCACTTTTGCTTTCTTGTGTTTTTTGATACCGTCCCAATTCATCGTGATATTGCCGCCATTTCTTCTGAATCTCAGGCCCTCCAACATCCTCCTCCAATTCCTTGTCGTGGGTAAATAAAGCTAGAAAAACGGTAAGAAGATTACGACGCGTTGGAATACTCGGGTAGACTTCACGAATCTTGGGGTACCAGCGAACAGGATCTTCCAGTACCGTAAACAATGAATCCGCATCAATCTTTCGCATCAGTCCAATAATGCGACTCATGTAATTCATTTTGGTTTTTTCATTTTCATACACCTTTTCAATCACCCGTTTAAAGCGATCTTCCATCCCTACTTATATCATATTTTAATTTAAAGATATATTCCTTTTATCATTAAAATGTCTATTCGTATTGAAGGTGGTGTTATTGTTCATATTAACGGAGATGTACATATTCATATGTCAGAAACAACAAAACAGAATCGTAATATCTTAAATGAGTATGGTATCTATTCCAATAGTCCGAGTGGTCCGACTGGCCCCAGTGGTTCAAGTGGTCCGACTGGACCGAGTGGTCCTAGTGGTTTTACTGGCCCCAGTGGTCCGACTGGACCGACTGCAACAGGTTCTACAGGAACCCATGCAACTGCTAGTAGAGGTTGTTCATGCGCTACAATTGATCTAACCAATGTATCCTCTATACGTTAGAATGGATGCTAAACAATGTCCCTGGTGTGAACGATGGTGTCTCAAAGATAATGCCTGTAACTACATTTTTGCATGTGGCTTACAGTCCAACAGTCGATTTATGGTAGGAGCTGGTTGTGGACGGTCTTGGTGTTGGGAGTGTGGAAAAAAGTTCTGTGGACAATATTGCGATCCTTCTACGGGTTCCAAACTTTCAACAGGTCGTGAGAATCATGATTCAAGTTGCTGTAGAAATGAATCAGGATTTAAACAAGAAGAGTATTGTTGCGGAGGACATAATAGTCATTGTGGAAAACGATGGTAAGACTATGTTTTTTTCATAAAATTAATTTCTTGTCGTTGTGTTGTTACAATCTTCTGTAAGAACTTTGTAAGAGTATGCTTCTTTTTTAACAATTCATTTGACATATGGACCGCCATAGAATGATGGGGAATCATTCCACGTATATAATCCGACTCTGACACTCCGTATTGAGTTCGAATGGCAAGAAACGAACCTGCTGCAAGGAATCCTCCTAGGAGAGATGTAAGAGTTTCCTTGTAATATAATCCCATAAAGAGAAACATCCATCCCGTCATGAGTAAAATCATATAGAGATCATTGAGACTGTATCGGATATCTTCTATTTTTTCAACCCATACATTCATGGTGGAAAGGGCACCTGCCAAGACCATACATACAAACATCACAATGTTATGATTCATTCTATAGTATCTATATATTACATTGCATTCATCTTCTTGACCCAATAAGGAAAGGAGGATTCAACTAGTTTTCCATTTGCAAAAACACCATAATTTGTATTCTCATTAGGAGCCTCTAACACAAAGTTATAGATGGGAAAGATTCCTTTTGTCAAATAAGGTTCAGCCGTTTCATCATCCATGGCCATTAAACGAAGCTTTCCTTCGGTGAAAAAGACTCCACCAAAGGATTTCTTAATACGATTCAGCTGATCGCCTGATACATCGTCGAGAAGCACCGAGTGGCCACCCGTCAGAACTAGATTCTCCTTGGGATAGACATACAACCGATTCCGAATCCGTTCAGAACCTCCTACATTGTGTAATGTACTGGTTCCCATCAAAGTAATGGCTTTATATCCATGTTTGAGTGTCTTTACCTTCATTCCCACCTTTAACTCTTCTACTGGTACCAATCCGCCTTCACACTGAATCAGGGTGCCTTTGCCAAAGCAGACGGCATCGGGATACACGTAATAGTAACCATCAGGTGTCATTTCATATCCATTCGGATACGGGACAAGCGGGTTGGAACTCCCTGTACTGTTGGAGGCAATACGCCAGATTGTAAATCCTCCAGTTGTTCCACTGGTGGTTTGTCCAACAATAAAGGGACCCACACCAGGATCATTAAGATATCCAAGCTGATTTGTATTAGCAAGAGCATCCGCTTGAGTTGGATAATAACGGACCTGAAATCCTCCCACCGGCTCGGCATCTTCACTCATCGGACCCAGCATCAAGCGAGGGGTGTCACCGGTGTGAGCTGTTCCGTGCAGTGTTCCATGAGGAAACACGAAGGATTCACCTTTGCAAATCGGGAAGGTCTCTTCCCCCAGATAAAATTCACCTTCACTGTCCGTGAGGTAGACCAAGTGAGTACGTTCAAAGGAAGATTGTCCAGCATCTGCGTGAGATGGGGTATCTCCCTTAATCCAGCGTAGGGGGACTTGATCTGGAAGATCCAATCCCAAGGATTCCTGTAATACGGCTTTTACATCCATAGGAAGATCCATGGTAAAGCGAACGGTGTTTGAGGTGGCTAACCGTTCTTTGGCCTCTACCACGCTATTGGAACGGAGGATGGTATCAATCTGCGCATCGGTAAGAATCCGTCGGTCCATGTTTCTACTTTGGATTTAAATAAAAATATTTAATTGGTAGATGCCACGAGCAACGCGTAAAAAACGCCGTGTGTTAAATGTTCTTGGAAAACCGTTAGTTCCCTGTTCCATGAATCCTGTGACAGGGTATTTTCGAAATGGATATTGTTCTACTGGGCCCACCGATGCTGGAACTCATGTTGTCTGTGCTGTAGTGACTGATAAATTTTTACAATTTAGCAAAGACCATGGAAATGATTTAATCACTCCTGCTCCTGGATTTCCAGGATTAAAAGCCGGTGATAAATGGTGCTTGTGTGCACATCGTTGGAAAGAAGCCTATGAAGCTGGTGTTGCTCCTTCTGTTGTTTTAGAATCTACCAATCGTGCTGTTTTACAAATTGTACCGTTAAAAATTTTGAAACAATTTCGTTTTTCTAAGCCCATAGTATAAATGTTAAAGAGTAGTATAACCGTAGTTGACCACTTGGGAACTACCACTGGTGTTGCTGATACCAAATGTAAAGACATTGGTATCAGTTAATTTGCTAGACGCCGCAGTGCTAATAGCATTAGGAGTTCCAACAATCTGGTTAGGTATCGATGTAAACAATATAGGACTAGTACCACCTGTATAATTCCAAGCATAGCTACTACCAATTGCAGCTACATTAGTGTTTGTAACAACCACTGTTGCAATGTATGCAATAATACCATTATCGATACTTCCTCTAACCCATAATGAGTAAGCCCCAGGTGCTGGTACTGTAAAACTTTGTGTACTTGTACCTGTTGGTACCGTCCAACTACCAGTTGTTCTATT
>Ga0114974_10001085_pt1 | contig 21693 bp, 19 predicted proteins | sample S_130206_EF_Meta_FD_87318 | JGI IMG/M metagenome (GOLD analysis project Ga0114974, IMG submission 87318) | Freshwater microbial communities from Lake Simoncouche, Canada to study carbon cycling - S_130206_EF_MetaG | ecosystem: Environmental > Aquatic > Freshwater > Lake | place: Lake... | reverse complement strand
GGCGCCGGCCTGCGGCGCGCGGGGATTGACGGATCGCCATGGCTGTACTTGAAGTCTCGGCGGTTACCAAACCCTTCGGCGGCCTGACCGCTGTCAACGCGGCGTCGTTCTCGATCGAGGCCAAGAGCGTCCACGGACTGATCGGGCCCAACGGCTCCGGCAAGTCGACGCTGTTCAACCTGATCACCGGCATATTCCAGCCGGATTCTGGCCGGATCGCCGTCGACGGCTTCGACATTACCGGCGCGCCCTCGCACAAGATAACCCGGCGTGGCATCGCCCGGACGTTCCAGAACATCGAGCTCTTCTACGACATGTCGGTGCTGGAGAATTGCATGGTGGGCACGTACCCGGTGACCCGTGCCGGCGCGATCGCCGCGATGCTGCGGCCGCGCTGGGTGGCTGTTGAGGAAGCGCGGATCCACGAAATCGCCATGCAGTCCCTAGCCTTCGTCGGACTCGACGGGCTCGCCGGGGAACTGGCCCGCAACATTTCGTACGGCCACCAGCGTCTGCTCGAAATCGCCCGCGCGCTGGCGAGCCGCCCCAAGCTGATTCTGCTCGACGAACCGGCCGCGGGGATGAACCAGGCGGAAACCCGGCAGCTGATGCAATACATCGAGCGCATCGGGGAAGGCGGGATTACGGTGGTGCTCGTCGAGCACAACATGAAGATGGTGATGAACGTGTGCCGCCGCCTGACGGTGCCCAATTACGGCCAGGTGATCGCCGAGGGAACGCCGGCGGAGATCCAGTCGAACGAGGCGGTGGTCGCCGCCTGCACTGGACGCCCGAGTACATGATTCTGCTCATCGAGAATTTACACGTCGACTACGGCCCGATCGAGGTCCTGAAGGGCGTTTCCCTCGAGGTGCCGCAAGGCGCGATCGTCGCGCTGATCGGCGCCAACGGCGCCGGCAAGACGACGACGCTCAACGCCATCTGCGGGCTGGTCCTGCCGACATCGGGGAAGATCACCTTCGACGGCGAGGACACCACGGGGTTGCCGCCGCACCAGGTCATCCGCAAGGGGATCGTGCAGGTGCCCGAGGGGCGAAAGGTGTTCCGCAACCTCACCGTCTACGAGTGCCTGCTGATGGGCAGCCTGTCGCGGCGCGACCGGGCCGAGGTCGCCCGCGACATTGAGCGTATGTACAAGATCTTCCCGCGCCTGCAGGAGCGGCGCGCGCAGCTCGCCGGAACGCTGAGCGGCGGTGAGCAGCAGATGCTGGCCTTCGCGCGCGCCCTGGTGGCGAGGCCGAAGGTGCTGCTGCTCGACGAGCCGTCGATGGGGCTCGCGCCCCGGCTGGTGCAGGACGTGGTCGACCAGATCCTGCGCGTGCGCGACGAAGGCGTCACCGTCCTGCTGGTCGAGCAGAATGCCGAAATGGCGCTGGCCATCAGCGACAGCGGCTACGTGCTCGAGACCGGGCGGGTCGTGCTCTCCGGAAGCGGGAAGAGCCTGCTCGTCAACGACCAGGTGCGCGACGTCTATCTGGGCGTGTGAGGGGCGCGGGCACGGATAGGAAATTCAACCGCATGAGGCAGGCATGACACGGGTTTGGTGCATCCAAACGCCTTTGACTTGTGCAGTTTGAGCGGTCTCGGGCGCTGAATAGAGAACCCGCTGGGCGCAAGTTTGCTCTGGGTCTGCCGCGCACGCTGCCTGCCCCGCAGCGCAAATCAATCGCCGCTTCTTTCAATCACCAATTGATACGCTGATCGACCCCATAGTCCGGCGCCGGTTGCGCCGCCAGATCCCAGCCTGCCTCGATTTTCGCCCCGTCACCCATCTGCGCATCAGCACCGGGTTCTGTCGCAGTAAGCCTACGCGACAGCACCAGTGGTTATTTCGGTGCCGACACCCGTTCAATCTGCTGAAAGTCCTTGTGTCGGTGCTTCGATTCCGCCCCAGCCACCAAACCAACACCGTAGCGCCACAAGCCGTTCGGTATTCTCGTTTGTAGGCGGCTAGTGCGGCGTGTTCGCCTTCTTTTCGACCGGTTTTTTGGACTTGTCGGCTGCAGCTGCGGCCTCGTCTTCACCGGGCCGCGTGTCGCGCACGACGGTTCTGCAATGAACTTTTGGCGGCGCCCCTATCTTGGGCATTGTTCCCTCGCACGAGCGCTGCTTGGTGCCCGCTTTGGTGGCGCAACCGGGCTGCTGCCACTGCTCGCCTTTGGGATTGAGTTCCTGGCTCTCTTCACACACCCGTTCAACTTTGTAGGCGTTTGCTGCGAACACAGCGAGCATCCCGAACGCCAGAACGGCCATGGAGCCACACCAGCGGCGAGTTAAATAGGTCTTCAGTGTCACCGGGATAAGGCCGATCCAGCCATCGTTATCAGCAAGTCGGCGAGTTTATCAGGACCCACCTACTCTTCCTTCCCCTGCGCCCACCTGAGGTCTATCCAAGGGTCGCAGCCGGGGCTCAGCCTTGTACCAAGCCCGCTGCAGCGACGCCAGCGATGCAGATCGCCTCGTCCTCGTCGCCGCTTCCGCCGCTGGCCCCGACGGCACCAAGCAGGGTGCCACTGCTGTTTCTAATCAGGATGGCGCCGGTCTGCGGCAACAGCCGACCCTTTGCAGTGGCCGCCAGCGAGACGAAAAAGTTCGGGTTGTCCTTCGCGCGCTGTGCCAGCATTCGGCTCGAAGCCCCCATGCCGACAGCGCCCCAGGCCTTGGCCTGTGCCACCTCAAAGCGAAACATGCTGGCCCCGTCCTGACGCGCAAAAGCCTTCAGATTGCCCGACTCGTCGAGCACCGCGATGGCCATCGGTTTGTATCCCGACTGCTCGGCATGTGCGAGCGCGGCATGGATGATCTGGTTGGTCTGTACGAGAGTCAATAGGGGCATTTTGATACTGTGATTTTCGATCGCCATCGAGCGGAGGTCGATGGGTCGGCTTATCCAAGCGCCGCGGCGTCGAGCGCTTTTTGGGCGAATTCGGCGCGCAGCGCCTTGAGCTTGGCGCGTGGATCTTCCCGGGCGGTGCCGGCATGGAGCGCCATCTCGGCGATGAAGCGGCTCGGCTGTGCTGCCACCATATCGCGGCCCTTCTTGCGCTTGCGCGTCCAACTGACGGCCAGGCTGCGCTGCGCTCGGGTGATTCCCACATACATCAGCCGCCGCTCTTCCTGCAGTCGCTCAATCAGGCTGTCGCTCATCGGTCCGTCGGCGCTGCCGCTGGGGTTGTTGTCGTCGCCCAGCTTGAACGGCAGCATGCCTTCCGTCACGCCAACCAGCATGACGTGCGGCCATTCAAGCCCCTTGGCCGCGTGCAGCGTCGACAGGGTCACGACGTTCTGGTCGGTTTCGCGCTCGCTGATGGTCGACAGCAGCGATATGGTCTGCGCCACTTGCAGCAGGTCTTTCAGCTCGCCCGCTATGGAAACCCCGGCGGCATCGTCGATCCGGCCACCACAGCGCGCCGACATCCAGTCGCAGAATTCAAGCACATGGGTCCAGCGCGCAGCCGCCAGCTTTTCGCTGTCCTCACCATCGTACAGCTGCTTTTCATAGCCGATTTCGACCAGCCACTCGTGCAGGAAGACCAGCGCCGCTTCGGCGCCCTGGGTGTGGCGGGCACGAAATTCCAGGTCGTTCACATAGCGGCCAAATTCGTGCAGGCTGCCGACAGCGCGTGCCGGCAGCACGCTGGCCAGGCTCGGGCTGAACAGTGCTTCAAAAAGGCTTAGCTTGTACTGGCCCGCAAACACGCCGAGTTGCAGCAGTGTCTGGTGGCCTATGCCGCGCTTGGGGGTCGTGATTGCGCGCAGGAATGCCGGGTCGTCGTCGTTGTTGACCCACAGCCTGAACCAGGCGCACAGATCCTTGATCTCGGCGCGGTCGAAAAAGCTCTGGCCGCCGGACACCTTGTAGGGGATTTGTGCCTTGCGCAGCGCCTGTTCGAAGACGCGTGCCTGATGGTTGGCCCGGTACAGGACCGCAAAGTCGCGGAATTCCTTGTGCTGCGACGGCGCGCCGGCGCTGTCGGTGGTGCCGGCGCGGGTGCTCTGGATGCGCGCGACGGCCCGCTCGGCCTCATGCTCTTCATGGTCGGCGTCGACGATACGTACCGGCTCGCCTTCGCCCAGGTCGCTCCACAGGTTCTTGGGGTAGAGCTTCGGATTGGGTCCGATGACGTTGTTGGCTGCGCGCAGGATGGCCGAGGTCGACCGGTAGTTCTGCTCGAGCTTGATGACTTTGAGCTCTGGAAAGTCCAGCGGCAGCTTCTTCAGGTTGTCCAGCGTCGCACCGCGCCAGCCGTAGATCGACTGATCGTCGTCGCCCACCGCTGTAAAGCGCGCCTGTTTCGGGTCTGCGCCGCCCACCAGCAGTTTGAGTACCTCGTACTGGGTGGCATTGGTGTCCTGGTATTCATCGACCAGTACATGGCCGACATAGGCCTGCCATTTCTGGCGCACCTCTTCGTGCTCCTGCAGCAGTTTGAGCGGCATCCCGATGAGGTCGTCGAAATCGACGCTTTGGTAGGCGCTCAGCCGCTCCTCGTAGCGAGCCATGATGCGCGCCGTGATTTTTTCGTTGTCGTCGGCGGCCTGCATCTCGGCCTGCGCGGCGTTCAGCCCCATGTTCTTCCATCGGCTAATCGTCCACTGCCATTGCCGCGCAGTCGCCGCATCGGTGCTGCCTCCGCAGTCCTTGAGGATGCTGGTGACGTCGTCGCTGTCGAGAATCGAGAAGTTCGGCTTCAGTCCCAACGCCTGACCGTCCTGGCGCATCATGCGAACGCCCAGCGCGTGAAAGGTGCAGATGAGCACCTCCCTGGCGGCCTTGCCGACCAGGCTCTTGGCGCGCTCGCGCATTTCGGCAGCGGCCTTGTTGGTGAAGGTGATGGCGGCGATGCGCCGCGCCTCCATTCCCGACTGGATCAGGCGTCCGATCTTGTGGGTGATGACGCGCGTCTTTCCCGACCCGGCTCCCGCAAGGACCAGGCAGGGCCCGTGCATGTAGTTGACCGCCTCCTGTTGGGCAAGGTTCAGGCCGTTGGGGGGATTGGGCGCAGACGAGGAAGACATTCAGGCGTTGGACGCGGGCAGGGCAGGCGCGAATCATAACGGTGCGCTGTTCTGGCCGGCGGCGCCGGGGCGCGCGCAGCGTAGGCGAAAATGACGGCTTGCTGCAGATATTCTTGGTCACCTTTCCGTTTTTTGCGCTGGTTCTGGCCGGCTACCTCGCGGCCCGTGTTGGCCTGCTGCGGCTCGATGCCATCGCCGGGCTCAACAGCTTTGTTCTGTATTTCGCCTTGCCCTGCATGTTGTATCGCTTCGGCTCAACGACGCCGTTGGTGCAGTTGCTCGACCCGAGCGTGTTTGGCACCTACTTGGTCTGCGCGCTGGTGCTGGTGGCATTTACCGTCGCCGTCAGCATGAACAGCCGCATTGGCTGGAACGACGCATCGTTCGGCGCACTGGTGGCGGCTTTCCCGAACACCGGGTACATGGGCGTTCCGCTGCTGGTCGCGCTGCTGGGCGCGAGCGCGATCGGCCCGGCGATAGTCACCATCGTCGTCGATTTGGTCGTGACCACGTCGCTGTGCACCGCGCTTTCCAGGCTCGACGGCGCGCATGAGCATGGCTTCGGCGCGGCGGGCCGCAAGGCGCTGCGCGGCGTATTGGTCAACCCGATGCCGTGGTCGATCGTGCTGGGGGCGGTGGCCTCCGCCGTCACGCTGGAGTTGCCCAAGCCTGCGCTGCAGACCCTATCCCTGCTGGCGGACTGCGCCTCGCCGGTGGCGCTTTTCACCATCGGCGGCGTGCTGGCGCGCTCCCATATGCTGGCCACTTCCCTGCCCAGAATGCGGCTGCGCGACTACCTGCCACTGGCGCTGGTCAAGCTGGTTCTCCACCCGCTGCTGCTGCTGCTGCTCGGCGTTGCGGCGATCCGCTTGGGCGTTGCGCTTCAGCCTGCCGCGCTGACCGTGATCGTGCTGGTGGCGGCGCTTCCCAGCGCCAGCAATGTGTCCTTGCTGGCTGAAAAATTTGGCGCCGACAGCGGGCGCATCGCCCGTGTCATTTTGCTGTCGACAGCGGCTGCCTTCCTGAGCTTCCCGGCGGTAGTCGCCCTTTTGGTCGACCCGCACTGAAGCGGGCGCCCGCGCTGGCTAAATCGCCAGCGGATCGACGTCGACTGCCCATCGCAGCAGGCCCCGACCGGCGGGCCCCAGGCGTGTGGACTGCAGCACCGGGTGCCAGGCCGCCAGGAAGCCCTGCAGTGCGGTGCGAGAGGAGCTCTCGATCAGCATCTGGGCGCGCTCCACATTGGCAACCCGCTGCATCTCCATCGGTACTGCTGGGTACAGCATGACAAGGTCGAAGCCCGGCAGCTGCGTCAGCTGTGCGCCTGCCGCCGCGCTGGCAGCGGCCAGGAAACCCTGTGCGACATGCTGTTGACGGGCCTCGGCGCGCAGCAATGCCTGAAAACTGAATGGCGGCAGTCCGGCGCGCTCGCGTTCACCGAGCTGCTGCGCCGCGAAGGCCGGGTAGTCGTGGCGTTTGAGCGCTTCGAACAGGGGGTGTTGCGGCTGGAAGGTCTGGATCCACATCTCGCTCTGACCGCTGATGTCGGCGTCCCGGCCCGCGCGGCCAGCAGCTTGCATTAACAGGCTAAACAAGCGCTCGGGCGCTCGGAAATCGCTGGAAAAGAGCGCGCCGTCCGGGTTGATGGCGGCCACTAGGGTGATGCGACGGAAATCGTGTCCCTTGGCAATCATTTGCGTTCCCACCAGCACATCCACTTCGCCGGAGTGGACCTGCGCGAGTTGCGACTGCAGGCTGCCGCTCAAACGCGTGCTGTCGGCATCGATGCGCGCTATGCGTACCGGGTCGCCCTCGGGCCGAGCGGGCGACACCGAATGGGGCCGGCGCACTTCGGCCAGCAATTCGGTCAGGTGCTCTTGCAGACGCTCGGTCCCGCGCCCTACCGCAGCGAGGTCCAGATCGCCACATTGCGGGCAGGCGCGCGGAACCGCCTCTGCGAAGCCGCAGTGGTGGCAGCGCAGCGAGCGGTCGGCCTTGTGGAAGACCCGGAAGGCGCTGCAGTGCGGGCAGCTACTTTTCCAGTCGCAGGAGCCGCATTGCAGCACCGGCGCGTAGCCGCGGCGGTTCAGAAATACCAGGCTCTGCTCGCCAGCGGCGATGCGCTGGCGGATCGCCGCCAGCAGGGGCGGCGAAATGACGGCGCGTTTGGGCTGCTGGTTCATGTCGACCTTGCGCACTTGCGGCAGTTGCGCATGCGTGCCGATGCGGCTGGGCATGCCCAGCCGCGCATAGCGTCCGCCCTGCTCGGCGCTGCGACTGTGGTGCCAGCTCTCGAGCGACGGGGTGGCAGAGCCCAGCATGACCCGGGCGTTCTCAAGCCGCCCGCGGTAAACCGCCAGATCGCGGGCCGAGTAGCGCGCTCCTTCTTGCTGCTTGTAACTTGGGTCGTGCTCTTCGTCGACAACGATGAGTTGCAGATGCGGCAAGGATGCGAAGACCGCCATGCGTGTACCCAGCACGATCCTCGCCACGCCGCTGTGCGCGGCCAGCCAGTTCCTGAGCCGCTGCGGATGGCCCATGCCGCTGTGCATGGCGACGACCGACTGTGCGCCGAATACCGGGACAAAGCGTTCGACAAAGCGCTTCTCCAACTGCGGCGTCAGGTTGATTTCGGGGACCATCACCAGGGCCTGTGCCTGCGCGTCGCGCAGCAGCAATTCCTGAACGCAGTGCAGGTAGACCTCGGTCTTTCCGCTTCCGGTGGCTCCGAATAGCAGGCTGGTTCCCGCGCAGCGCCCAAAGCCGTCTATCGCCGCTTGCTGCTCGACGCTCAACGCGGGCGCCTCGCTTGCCGAGCCCTGCGCCAGTTCGGTGCGCGCTAGCGGCCGTTTCAGCCGGCGCTGCAGTTGCTGCTCACTGAGTTCGCGCAGTTGCGGCGGCAGGGCGGCCAACGCTACCTCGCCGGGCGAGCGCTGGTAGTAGGCCGCCGCGAAGGCCACCAGCCTGCGCCAGTTTGGCGTCAGCGCCGGCAGTCCTGTCAGGGCCGATGCGATGTCACGCAGTTTCTCCGGGTCCGACCTTAGGCCTTGCTCTGTGCCCGGTCGGTCCCACACGACGCCCAGTGTTTCGCGGCGACCCAAGGGAACGCGCACCAGGCTTCCCGGTGGCAAATCGAACGCGCTGCGGTAGCTCAGCGGGCCGGACAGTTGGCTGTGTGCCGGCGTCGGCACCAGCACAGACAGCAGACAGCTCACTGGGTGTCGCGCGGGCTTCGCACGGCGTGGCCCATGCAAGTGTGAAGACCGCCAGGGGTCGGCAGCGGGTTTGTCATGAATTATTCATGTGAACTTGCGGAAAATCGTTTAAGTGCTTGATTGGTATGGGTTTATGGGCTCATTCATGATTTCTGTGGATAACTTTGTTGATATCTATCCTGCGCTATCGCCAAAGCCTTGCAAATCAAGGCTTTGGCTGGAATGCACGCCAAAAGAGCAGCCCCGCATTAGTCATATAAATCAACAACTTGGGCTAGCTACCGGTTTTGTAGCAAGGATCTGCCGGATAGGGCTGGATCAGCCCTCGGGGGCGAAAAATTTGTGCATAAGTCAGGAGGCGCCCACAAAATTAACAGAATTTGATGCTAGGGATCGCCTGCTATTGGGCATCGCGCCGAAGGTTTCTTGAAATGGAATGCACTGCCTCAACCAGCACCGCTACATTTTCCGCAGGCGTGTGCTGGCTGATGCCATGGCCCAGGTTGAATATGTGCGTCGGTCCGGTCTGGTCCGGGTCGTCCACAGGCGCCCGGTGCGGAGCGCCAAAGGTCTGCAGCACCCTGCCGACCTCGGCGCCGATTTGTTCCGGATTGGCGAACAAAACATTCGGGTCGATGTTGCCCTGCAAGGCCTTGCCGGCGCCACCCACACGCCCGCCCAGCAGCGCGCGCGCATGCGCCAGGTTCACGGTCCAGTCCAGCCCCAGCACGTCGCAGTCGAGTTGGCCCATTTCTTTGAGCCACAGGCCACCGCCTTTGGTGAACACGATGCGCGGAATTACCGCGCCATCGTGCGTCCGCTTGAGCTGGCCCAGCACCCGCGCCGTGTAGGCCAGGCTGAACGCCTGAAAGGCGCCGTCCGCGAGGACGCCGCCCCAGCTGTCAAAGATCATCACCGCTTGTGCGCCGGCATCGATCTGCGCATTGAGGTAGGCGGCGACGGCGTCCGCATTGATCGTCAGTATTCGGTGCATCAGGTCCGGGCGCGCATAGAGCATGGTTTTGACCTGCCGGTAGTCGTCGGACCCCGCCCCCTCGACCATGTAGCAGGCCAGCGTCCATGGACTTCCGGAAAAGCCGATCAGAGGAACCCGGCCGTTCAGGGCCCGGCGGATCGACGCCACGGCGTCAAATACGTAGCGCAACTTGTCCATGTCCGGCACTGCCAAACGGGCGACTGCAGCCTCGTCGCGCACGTTGTGCGCGAATCGGGGCCCTTCGCCGATTGCGAAGCTCAGGCCCAGTCCCATGGCGTCGGGCACGGTGAGGATGTCGCTGAAGAGGATCGCCGCGTCCAGCGGGTAGCGCTCCAGCGGTTGCAGCGTCACCTCGGTCGCGTAATCGACGTTGGTCGCCAGGCCCATGAAGCTTCCCGCTTTGGCCCGTGTGGCTCGGTATTCGGGCAGGTAGCGGCCGGCCTGGCGCATCAGCCAGACGGGCGTGTGCTCGGTTGCTTGGCGCATGCAGGCGCGCAGAAAACTCTGGTTTTTCAGGGGTGCGAACATTTCTTGGGCGGCTGTTTTGACGATCATCGGATTGTGGCAGCAAGTACCGGCTACAGGCCGCGACCAGTCGGCCAGCGCCCCCGCGCGCGTCTACAGGCCCGCTAGCGCCGACCGGACCTCGGCCACGCTCGGGATCTCCGACATCAGCACCGGCGCCTTGCCGCTTTGATACAGCGCATAGACTGGCACCCCGTTGCGCCCGAGTTGGCGCAGCGCATCGGTGATCGCTGGGTCGCGCCGGGTCCAGTCCGCGCGCAGCAACACTACATTCTTCGCCGCCATGTCGGCCAGCAGTTTCGGGTCGCGCAGCGTGGTTTGCTTGTTGTACTGGCAGGTCACGCACCAGGCGGCGCTGAAGTCGACGAATACCGGTCTTTGGCCCGCCAGCAACTGTTCTACCCGCCCGGGCTCCCAGCTTCCCCATGCGGTGGAAGCGCCGTCGGCTGCAGGCGTAACCGGCCTCACGATATAGGGGCCCAGTCCCCAGACGAGCGCAGCCAACCCCGTCGCAGCAAGGGCCATGCTGATCACACGGGTGCGCCCGCTCAGCGCCAGCGTCCACACCAGACACGCCAGCGCCACCAGTAGCGCGAGCAGGGCCGCAGCGCCGTCGATGCCGCTTTGCTGGCCCAGCACCCACACCAACCAGACGGCGGTGGCGAACATGGGAAAGGCCATGAACTGCCGCAAATGCCCCATCCATGCCCCGGGGCGCGGTAGCGCGCGGGCAAGCCCTGGCATCAGGCTGGCGGCCAGGTAGGGCAGCGCGAGTCCGAGTCCGATGGCGGCAAAGATCGCCAGTGCCTCGGTTGCCGGGAGCGTCGCAGCCAAGCCGATCGAAGCGCCCATGAAAGGTGCGCTGCAGGGCGCCGCAACGGCCACCGCTAGAACACCGCTCAGGAAGGAGTCTGCGGCCGGGTTCCTGGCCCGCAGTCCGAGCAGGCCAGAGGGCAGGATCTGGCCGAATTCGAACATGCCGCTGAGGTTGAGTCCCATCAGGCTGAACAAGGCCGCCAGAGCCGCGACCACAGCCGGGTTCTGCAACTGGAAACCCCAACCCAGGCTTTCACCCGTGCCGCGCAATAGCAACATCAGCAGCCCGAGCGCCAGAAAGCTGCCCACTACCCCCGCCGTGTAGGCCGCGCCGCTGGCGCGCTGCGCCCGCCGATCGCCGGCGTGGCGCGCAAAAGCCAGCAGCTTGATCGCCAGCACTGGAAAGACGCAGGGCATCAGGTTCAGGATCAGGCCGCCCAGCAGGGCTCCGACCATGGCGACCCATAGTGTCATGGGTACGGCATCGGGCGGGGTCAAGGCCGAAGCGCCGCGTACTTCCCCGGATGCTGCTGGCCAATCGCCCTGCACCTTGAGTTCGGCGCGGTAGCCCTGCGCGCGGCCACCGACCTCGCCGACGAGCAGGACCGGCATGACATCCGGACTGCTGTTGCGGTGGCTTGACAAGGGAATCCGCGCGTTCCAGATGCCGCCGGCCCAGCTTTGGGTCCAGGGGGCGGCAGTTTCGATCAGCTCGGGTGTTTCCGCAAACAGTGCCAGCTGTCGGCCTCGCAGTGACGCCGGCAGTCCCTGCACGCTCAGCTTGAGCGTCTGACCGTCTATCTGCACCGCGCTGGCAGCGGTCGCGGAAGCTGCGTCCTGCGCCAGGGTATGCGGCTGGGCGTCCAATGTCGCCTCAAAAACATCGCGGTGGACCGCGATCGACTCATGCACAGCCAATGAGAGCGCGAACTCCCCTTCTTGCGGTATGCATTCCTGCTTGCAGACCAGCCACGACGCCTTGAGCCTGACAGCGATTTGGTCTGAGCCCGGGGGCGGCTTGAAGTCCGCTGCGATCCGCAGCGGTACTGCCAGCAGCGCCGATGCTTCAAAGCCGTAATTCGCCAGGTTGCCGATCGAAATTCTCTGTGGCAATGGCCAGGCAATATCGCCCGCCGATACACCGGTCGGCAGCTCCCACCGCAGCACGGTGGGCAAACCCGAGTCGCCCGGGTTCTTCCAGTAGGTGTGCCAGCCTGGTTGGTGCGCCAATTGCAGTCCGAGCCAGACCGGTTTCCCGGCGCCCAACCCGTCGGGGGCATGGGCCATCAACTCTGCGCGCACCTGGTCGGTCTTGAAGACGGACCCTGCACCCGCCGCAATTCCCGGTTGTGCCAGCGCCGGGCTGATCAGCGCCCCGGCCGCCAGCAGCAATGCGGCCTTCATGGTGGTTAAAAATATTCGGTGAAAAATCATATAGGCACACAAGCTCGGCGTCCGACGACACCAGAGCGTATTTAGCCGCACGGGCGCCCCACGCAACGTTCCCGATTGTCGCCGTTGCCGCCTGCGCTCACTGGTCGGGCAGCGATGCCCACGCGATCGGCGGTGGCAATCGCGTCGGCGCCTTGATGCGCAACTGCTTGTTAACGTTCTCCCGTCCGAAAACCACCTCAATCTGGCCCACTGGAACGCCAAACAGAGGCGCCAGAAAGCGCAACAGATGGGCGGTTGCCTTGCCCGCCACCGGTGCGGCGGTCACGCTGACCTTCAGCTGGGTACCCCGGGGTTGGCCAATTGCATCGCGAACGGCTCCCGGTTTGCCCCGTATGTTCAGCACCAGCGTGTCGCCGTCCCAGGCATAGAAACGGTCGCCGGTGGCGTTGCGTGGCGGTGTCGCTGGCTTGCGCAGTGCCATGGGCGTCAGCGATGCTTCAGGCGGCAAAGCCCAGTAGGACGCGACGCGTCGACGCGCTTTTCTTTTCTATCCTGGTCACGATGACCGCGCCCACCTCCGACGTGTTGGCCACATGGGTCCCGCCGCAGGGCTGCATATCGATCAGCGTCTGTTCGCCGATACGCACCGTGCGGATGCTGCCACTGCCCCGTGGAGGCTGTACGCTCATGCTCTTCACGAGTGCCGGATTCGCGTCGAGTTCGGCGTCGGTGATCGCCCCGATATGCAGTGGGTGGGCGGCCCGGACCAGCTGCGCTAGTGCGGCGCTGAGCAGATCCTTGTCGAGCGGCTCTGTCATGTTGAAGTCCAGCCGCGCGTAATCGGGCGTGATCGAGCAGCCGTTGACGAGCTGCGGTACCAGATGGCAAAGCAGGTGGGTGGCGGTATGAAAGCGCATCAGCTTGTGCCGTCGTGACCAGTTCAGCCTGGCGCTGACGCTGTCGCCCACCGCCAAGGTAGCCATGGCGCTGGGCCCATGCGCCATCGCCTCGGCGCCTTGGTCGGCCGCGGGCAAGTGGCAGATGGTGCCGTCGAAGCGTCCATCGGCGTCCTTGCCTTTGTGGGTGTCGGCGATGCGGATCAGCGCGCCTTTCTGGTGCCCGGACAGCAGCAGCAGGGCGCCCGCGTCACCGGCCTGGCCGCCCCCGAGCGGGTAAAAAACCGTACGGTCGAGCGTGATGCCCTGCGCCGTGATGGCGGTGACGGTCGCGCTGCACTCGGCCAGGTAGGCGTTGGTGCGAAATAGCGCTTCGGTCATGCTGCCCAATAATACCGGCATGCTTGCACCCATGCCACCGGCGCCTTGCGTGATCTTGGCGACGCTGAACGCCAGGTACATCCACGCCTCGCTGGGGCTGCGCTATTTGATGGCCAATATGGGCGCGCTACGCAGCCGCACCGTCCTGCGCGAGTTCACCATCTCGCGCGACCGACGGGAAATCGCAGACGAGTTGCTGGGCCTGCTGGGCGAGGCGGCGCCGGCCCGGACGCAGGTGCTTGGCCTGGGCGTGTATATCTGGAACCTGACCCAGACCTGCGAGCTGGTACGGATGCTCAAGCATGCGCGCCCTGCCCTGAAGATCGTTCTGGGCGGCCCGGAGGTCAGCCATGAGCTCGAAGGGCAGGAAATCGTCGGACTTGCTGATCACGTGGTCACCGGGTGGGGCGAGGTGAGCTTTCCCAAACTGTGCCAGGCCTTGATCGACGGCCCACGGCCGTTGATGAAGGTGATCGCCGGCGAGCAGCCTCCCCTGTCGCAGATCGCACTGCCGTACGCCGAGTACAGCCAATCCGATCTGGCGCATCGCCTGTTGTACATCGAGGCCTCGCGCGGCTGTCCGTTCAAATGCGAGTTCTGCCTGAGTTCGCTTGACAAGACCGCCTGGGCCTTCGATCTGGATCGCTTGCTGGCGGCGCTCGATGATCTTTACCGGCGCGGCGCTCGCAACTTCAAATTCGTCGACCGCACTTTCAATCTGAAGATCGACAACGCGTTGCGCATCTTGCAGTTCTTTTTTGACCGGCTGGGTCCGGTGCCGGCCTTTGCGCCGGGCCTGTCTGTGCATTTCGAGGTGATACCCGACCATTTGCCCGATCGGCTCAAGCAGGTGATCGCGCGTTTCCCGCCGGGCGTGCTGCAGTTCGAGCTTGGCATCCAGACCTTCAATGTCGAGGTTCAGCGGCGCATTTCGCGCCAGCAGGACGAAGCGCAAACGCTGGCCAACCTGCGCTGGCTGGTCGAGAGTTCCTGCGTCCATCTGCACGCCGACCTGATATTCGGTTTGCCTGGCGAGTCGATGCGCAGTTTTGCCCAGGGCTTTGACCGCTTGCTGGCACTGCGGCCGCACGAAATCCAGCTCGGCATGCTCAAGCGCCTGCGCGGAACGCCGATCGGACGCCACAGCGTGACGCACGCAATGGTCTTCCGTACCGATCCGCCGTACACGGTGCTGCAAACCGATGCCGTTGCCGCAGCCGACATGGAGCGCTTTGCACGGCTGGCACGCTACTGGGATCTGCTAGGCAATTCCGGGCGCTTCAAGCGCAGTCTGGCCATCTTGCTTGGACCGCCGGAGCAGTCGGCCTTTTGCGCCCTGCTCCGCTTTTCTGATTGGCTGTGGGCGCGTACCAGGCTGACCAGTGGCTTGACGCCAGAAGCACTGGTCGACCACCTGTTCGAATACCTCAGCCGCGAATGCGCGATCGACGCGGACCATTGCCGCAGCGCTCTTCTGGCCGACTACATTGACAGCGGCGCGCGCGCCCGGCCGCGCGCGCTGCAATCCGTTCTGCCCGTGCCTCGCCCGGCGACGCGCCAGAGCACGCCCGGTCAGCAAGCGCGCCAGCGGCAGCACCGCGCCAGCCGATTTTTGCAGCTTGGGCCGACGCCGCAGCCGTCGGCTCCGGTGGCAGAGCACGAAGAGGCCTGAGCGCGGGCCGGCGGGTCCTGGAACTGCGGACAAAAATCAAACTACTGGAGCACCCACGATGGACAGCAGCACAAGCAAGCCCGAGAGCATCGCCGCGCAGGCCTTGGGCTGGGTCGACGAGAGGACGCGAGCGATCACCCCGGCGATCCATGTTTCGACTACCTTTTTGCGCGATGAGGACAACCAGTACCGCTCGGGGCGGGTCTACGCCCGCGCCGACAATCCTGCCTTCGATCAGGCGCAGGCGGTGATCGCCCAACTCGAAAACGGCGCCGACGCGGCGCTTTTTGCGTCCGGAATGGCGGCTGCCACCGCGGTCTTCCAGGCGCTCGCGCCGGGCGACCATGTGCTGGCACCCCGGGTGATGTACTGGTCGCTGCGAAACTGGCTGATGAACTTCGCGACCCAGTGGGGTCTGGAGGTGGAATTGGTCGACATGACCGACCCGGCTGCGGTCCAGGCGGCCATCCGGCCCGGCACGACCCGCCTGGTGTGGATCGAGACACCGGCCAACCCGCTGTGGACCATTACCGACATCGCTGCGACCGCCGCCATCGCGCGCGCCGCCGGTGCGCTGGTAGCGGTCGACTCCACGGTGGCAACCCCGGTTTTTACCCGACCCTTGGACCTTGGGGCCGACATCGTGATGCATGCGGCGACGAAGTATCTGAATGGCCACTCGGACCTGCTGGCCGGGGTGCTCGTGACGCGTGACAACAACGACTTCTGGCAGCGTGTCAAAGCGATTCGCGCGCAACTCGGTGCAACCCTTGGCTCCTTCGAGGCTTGGCTGCTGCTGCGCGGCATGCGCACGCTGTATTTGCGGGTTCGTGCTGCATCGGCTTCTGCGCAGCACATCGCCGCTCATTTCGCCGTCCACCCACTGGTGCGCGAGGTCCTTTACCCGGGTCTTTCCAACGCGCAGGGCCACGCTGTTGCCGCGCGCCAGATGCGCGGTGGCTATGGCGGCATGTTGTCGATTTGCGTTGCGGGCGGCGAGGCGGCGGCCATTGCGACCGCCGCCCGGGTTGCGCTTTGGAAACGCGCGACCTCTCTGGGCGGAACCGAAAGCCTGATTGAGCACCGCTCGAGCGTAGAAGGCGCCGGGTCGCCGGCGCCGTCCGATTTGTTGCGGCTTTCTGTAGGAATCGAGGACGTGGGCGACCTGATCGCCGATCTGGAGCAGGCCCTGCTAAAGGCGCACGGCTGAGGGCGTAGTGTCGCCAGCGTGCTTCGAAATGCGCCAATACGGCTTGGCGCAGGACATGGTCGACCGGTTGTCATACACTTGGGGGCTGGATTCGGGGATGGAAATTCGCGCCATGCGCATATCAAAAGAGGTTTAACCAATGGCCAAAGCTGAAGCAAAAACTGCGGTGCTTGCCAATGGCTTGCGCTACAAGACCAAGGCCTCGGGCTCGCCTTTTGCTGCGGCGGCTTCGTTTGGCGGGGCGACCATGTCCTGCTTTATGTGCGGCAAGCACCGTGCGCGGTCGCTGATGGGAACGCGCAAGGTCGCGGGGAAGTCCCAGACTGTTTGCGCGCCATCGTGCAAGGCGCTCGACGAGGCAAGCCGACCGGCGACTTGAGTGCGGTCGTGCCGTGAAGCTCAAGTCCCGCTACTGGGCCGACCTCTCCACACTTGATTTTGACCGTCTGAAGGCTTCGCCCGGTGTCGGCGAGGTGGTGGCGGTGTTGCCGGTGGCTGCGATCGAGCAGCACGGACCCCATCTGCCGCTTGGCGTTGACTGCAGTCTGGTCGATGCGGTGCTGGGCGCCGCGCTGCCGCAACTCGACGACGAACTGCCGGTGCTGGTGCTGCCGACCCAGCAGGTGGGCAGCAGCAACGAGCACGCACGCTTTCCCGGAACACTGAGCCTGAGCGCGGAAACCCTGATTCGGGTCTGGAGCGAGATCGGTGCCGGGGTTGCATTTGCCGGCATACGCAAGCTGCTGCTTTTCAATGCGCATGGCGGACAAGTCGGCGTGATGGACATCGTCGCGCGCGCGCTGCGCGAGCGGCACGACATGATTGTTTTTTGCAGCAACTGGTACGGCATGCCGATGGGCGCCGAGGTGGAGGCACTATTTAGCCCGCACGAGCACCGTTTCGGCATCCATGGGGGCGACATCGAAACATCGATGATGCTGGCGCTGCAGCCGCATTGGGTTGACATGGCTCTCGCGGAAGATTTCCAATCGACCTCGCAGGTGCGTGCCGCGCAGTACCCGATTTTGGGGAATGGCAAGAGTGCGAAATTCGGTTGGCAAACCCAAGATTACAACCCGCAGGGTGCCGTGGGTAATGCTGCTGCTGCGACGGCTGACAAGGGCCGGACGTTGATTGCGGCTTCGGCCCGACAACTGGCACTGCTGCTGGTCGAGATGGCGCGGCTTCCGCTTTCAACCCTGGTGGCCGCCCCGGACTTCAGGGGCCCGAAGCCAATCGCTGGCGGGCTCTAATGCTGCGACGCCCGGTCGTGCAGGTAGTTGAGAAGGTCGTCGAGCGACACCAGTCTTGCGTAGTCCGACTCGGGAACTTCCACGCCAAAGCGTTGCTGCAGTCCGATCAGGAAATTGAGCCAATCCATGGAGTCCAGGTCGACCTGATGGCGCAGTGCGAGCAGGTTGTCGAGCGCTGCGGCCTCAACTTCAGGAGCGATGGTGCGCAGCACTTCGACCACCGCGTCGCGCGACACCAGCCCGGGCGCGCTCATGCGACAGCCCTGCTGGTCATTGCTGCCCCTGCAGCCGGGTCCAAAGCTTGCGGGCGCTGCAACAGTTCCCGCAACTCGGCCAGGAACCGGGCCCCCTGATGCCCGTCCGAGACCCGGTGGTCGGCCGCGAGCGTGGCGCACAGTAGCGGCATCGACTGCAGCGTGGGTCCGGCTAGCCAGGGGCGAGCCGTAATCCGGCCAAAGCCCACCAGGGCCACCTGCGGCGGGTAGATCACGCCGAACACCGACTCGACGCCCTGATCGCCCAGGTTGGTCACGGTGATGGTCGGATCGCTCATTTCGGAGCTGCGCAGCGAGCCGGCCCGGGCACGCTTGACGAGGTCGAGCAGCTCGCGCATGAGCTGTTCCAGCGGCTTGTCGGCGACATGGTGGATCGCCGGGGCGACCAGCCCACCTCCGCGCAGCGCGATCGCGACGCCCGCGTGCACCGCCCCTGAAGGCTCAAACCCGCTCTGCGTGTACAGGCCATTGAGAGCCGGGCTGCGCCGCAGCGCCAGTGCCACAGCCTTTAGCAGCAGCGCCGCCGGCAGGATGCGCGCCGTCAGCGGCAGGTCGGCGTTGCGCCGGGCCAGCCAGTCGAGCGCCGTGCCCATGGCCACGGTTTCGTGGAGGTAGTAGTGCGGTATCTCGCGCTTGGAGCGGCTCATGGCCGCGGCCATGGCCTGTCGCATATCGCGCATGCGGTCTGTCCCGGGTGTCGCCGTCACCGTGCGTCCACTGGCCGCCGCCTCGACGTCGGCGATCGTGATGGAACCCTGGGCGCCGCTGCCAGTCAGGACCTCCACATCAATGTCGAGTGCCTGCGCCCGCCTTCGGGCAGCCGGCGATACCCACCTGCGCCTGCTTGCGGTGGCTGTTGTGGGTTGGGCGGCATCGGTCGGCGCCTGCAGGGTGTGTTCGGGTGCACGCGCTGGCGCCGCCGCCAGCGCAGCGGCGCCAGCAGCAGACCGCGCCGCGGTCGCCGTACTTGGGAGCACGGCGGCCTCTTCGGGCGGGTGCAATGTCGCGAGCAGGGTGCCCACTAGAATTTTCTGGCCGGGCTGCACCACCAACTCGTCAACCACGCCCTCGCTCCAGATCTCGACATCGACTGCGGCCTTGGAGGTGTCGACGACGGCGACCACCTGGCCGCGATGCACCCGCTCGCCCGGCTTTATGCGCCACTCGAGAAGGGTTCCGGAGTCCATGTCCGCTCCCAGCGCCGGCAATTCGAAGCGGATCATGTCGCCTTACCGAACAAGGCGCGCGCCGCAGCAACGATGCCGGCCGGCTGCGGCAGCGCAGCCTCCTCCAAGTGGCGGGCATAGGGCACCGGAACCTCCTGGCTGCAGACGCGCGCCGGCGGCGCGTCGAGCTCGAAGAAAGCCTGCTCGCCGATGCGCGCCATGATTTCTGCTGCAATGCCTACCGAACGCCACCCTTCATCGACGACCAAGGCGCGGCGGCACTTGCGCACCGACGCCATCACGGTGGCGTCGTCAAGGGGTCGCAGCACGCGCAGGTCGATCACCTCGGCGGCTATGCCTTCGGCGTCGAGCTCCCTAGCCGCCTGCAGCGCCTTGGGCAGCGAGCCTCCGTAGGTGATCAGACTGAGGTCGGCTCCGACGCGACGCACCGCGGCGCTGCAGATATCTACGCTGCCTTGCGGACCACCATCGTCGTCGGGAAGTTCGGCCTCCATGTTGTACAACTGCGCGTGCTCGAAAAACAGCACCGGGTCCGGGTCCGCCAGCGCCTGTGCCAGCATGCGCCTTGCGTCGACCACCGTCGCTGGCGCCAGCACGCGCAGGCCCGGTATGTGCGCATACCAACCTTCGAAACTGTGCGAATGCTGCGCCGCCAGTTGTCGACCGGCACCGGTCGCCATCCGGATCACCAGTGGCACGGAAAACTGCCCGCCCGACATATGGCGCAGCAGCGCGGCGGTATTGACAATCTGGTCGAGCGCCAGCAGGCTGAAGTTGACCGTCATGATTTCGACGATGGGGCGCATGCCTCCCAGCGCGGCACCGATGCCAGCACCCACGAAGCCGAGTTCGGAAAGCGGCGTGTCTCGTACCCGGTCGGCACCGAACTCCTCCAGCAAACCCTTGGACACCGCGTAAGTACCGCCGTAGCAGCCGACGTCTTCGCCCATCAGAAATACCCGCGAGTCCGCCAGCATGGCTTCTCGCAGCGCCTCCTGTAAAGCTTGGCGGTAGCTGATCGTTCGACCCATCAGGCGTCCCCGGGCGCGGTGAGCAGGTCGCGCAGCAGGTCCTGTACCGGCTCCAGTGTTCCGGCCTCTGCAAATGCAACTGCGTCGGCCACCTCGGCTTGCGCTTTGGCATCGAGTTCCTGGAAGGCTTGCTCATCCAGATCGCCCTGCTGTTTTAAGCGGGCGCTGAAGGTGTGGATCGGGCCGCGCAGCTTCCAGGCGTCGACCTCGTTCTTGGCGCGGTAGAGCTCGGCGTCGAACATAGAATGCGCGCGAAAGCGGTAGGTCCGTAGTTCGAGAAATATCGGGCCACTGCCGCCGCGGACGCGTGCGGCGGCAGCCTTGACGGCCTCGTAAACCGCCACCACGTCCATGCCGTCGACCGACAGCGCAGGGATCGCATAGGCGCCGACCTTGCGGCACAGGTCGGGTTGCGATTCGGATCGCCTGAGCGCAGTTCCCATCGCGTACAGGTTGTTCTCGCAGAAAAAAAGCAGCGGCAGTTGCCACAGAGCCGCCAGATTCAGGGATTCGTGAAAAGCGCCTTCAGCCACTGCACCTTCGCCAAAAAAGCAGACGCCCAAGCGCGTTGAGCGCTGCATCCTGCTCGCCAGCGCGAGCCCGACCGCCAGCGGGATTCCGGCGCCGACGATGCCCTGCCCGCCGTAGAAATGCCGCGTCTTGTCGAACAGGTGCATCGAGCCGCCGCGACCGCGCGAGCAGCCTTCGCGCTTGCCGTACATCTCGGCCATGATCGCCCGCATGCCGACGCCGCGCAGCAGTGCGTGGCCATGCTCTCGGTAGGTGGCGACGAGCTCATCGTCCGGCGCAAGGGCGCGCATCGCCCCTGCGGCAACGGCCTCCTGGCCTATGTACAGGTGCAGGAAACCGCGGATCTTCTGCTGTCCATACAGTTCGGCGCATTTTTCCTCCATTCTGCGAACGCGCAGCATGTCGTGCAACATGCCGATCGAGAAGCCGCGCTCCCAGCCGACCGGACCCGATGGTGGCGCGGGAATGTGCGGCTTTTCAGTTGCCGTGGCCCTGACGCCGGGGCCTTCACGTTGCGCAGGGCTGCGCTGTGCGCCGTCCGGACTTCCCGTGCTCATGCTCCCGCCTCAAGGGTCGAGGTGTCGCCCTCGGGAAGACCGAGTTCGCGGGCCTTGAGCAGCCTGCGCATGATCTTGCCGCTGCGGGTGCGCGGCAGACTGGGCAAAAAGGCAATCTCCTTAGGAGCGATCGCTGCGCCCAGGCGCTTGCGCGCAAGCGCCAGAATCTCGAGCCGTAGCGTTTCGCTCCATGCGAATCCGGTCCTGAGCGATACGAAGGCTTTGACCATTTCGCCCAGCACCGGATCGGGCTTTCCGATCGCGGCGGCTTCTGCGACGGCGGCGTGTTCCATCAGAACGCTTTCGACTTCGAACGGGCCTATCAGGTGGCCGGCCGACTTGATCACATCGTCGGCACGGCCGACGAACCAGTAATAGCCGTCGGCGTCGCGCCGCGCCAAGTCGCCGCTCAGGTAGAACTCACCAGCGAAGCACTTGCGATAGCGCGCCTCGTTGTGCAGGTAGCCGCGAAACATGGAGGGCCAACCTGCGCGCAGCGCCAGTTCTCCTGCGATATTGGGTTCGGAGATGATGCGTACCCGCGGCGCTTCGCCCTCGGCTTCAAGGTGTTCAACGATGCAGGCGTCGATGCCGGGCAGCGGCCTGCCCATCGACCCCGGCTTGATGTCGAAGGCCGGGGTGTTGGCGATCATGATGCCGCCGGTCTCGGTCTGCCACCAGTTGTCGTGGATCGGCAGCCCCAGCGCCTCCG
>Ga0114974_10001082_pt1 | contig 21773 bp, 20 predicted proteins | sample S_130206_EF_Meta_FD_87318 | JGI IMG/M metagenome (GOLD analysis project Ga0114974, IMG submission 87318) | Freshwater microbial communities from Lake Simoncouche, Canada to study carbon cycling - S_130206_EF_MetaG | ecosystem: Environmental > Aquatic > Freshwater > Lake | place: Lake... | reverse complement strand
GACGCTCGCGGATGACCGCTGTGAGAAATTGGATCGGCGCCGTGGTCGTCAAGAAACCAGTTTTCGGTCACGCTGCCCTGGCTGCATTTTAAAAAATTAATTTTGCATGGCCGACTTTGTACCCCGGCGGCTCAGCCGGGAACCGCCGGCAAGTGGCCGCGGATCTTGTGCAGGATCGACAGCTTCATGGCATTGAAAGCAGGCGTCGCCGTCACCTCAATCGTACGTGGCCGCGGCAGCTTAACTTCCAGCATCGACTCAATCCGGCCTGGCCGTGCCGACATGACATACACCTTGTCGGCCAGAAACAGCGCCTCGTCGATATCGTGGGTCACAAAAATAATGGTCGGCTTGAGCCGATCCCAGACCGACAACAGCAGCTCCTGCATCGACTGACGGGTTTGCGCGTCGAGCGCACCAAAGGGCTCGTCCATGAGCAATATCTTCGAGCCCAGCGTCAGCACGCGGGCAATGCCAACCCGCTGGCGCATGCCACCCGACAGCTGAATCGGCAAATGGTCCTTGAAATCGCTCAAGCCCACGATGCCTAGCATCTCGAGGGCATGGTCTTCGTAGTCGGCCGGACTTAAGCCCTGCGCCTTGGGTCCGAAGATGATATTTTCCCAAACCGTCAGCCACGGGAAAAGGGCGGCCTCCTGAAACACCACGCCGCGGTCGGGGCCCGGTGCCTCGTTGAATTTTCCGCCCACGGTGAGCGTTCCGGAACTGATCTTTTCAAAACTCGCCACGGCGTTGAGCAGCGTCGACTTGCCGCAACCCGAAGGGCCAAGCAGGGCCACGAACTCGCCAGGTGCGATGTCGAGTTGGACATTCTCAAGCGCCCGCACCGGAGGGTTGCCCGGGTAGGTCTTGAACAGCCGGTCGATATGGATATGAGACATCGGTCCGCTCGGTTCAATGGTTTTGCATCAGGCGCCAGGTCAATACCCGTCGCTCAACCCAGATGATCAAACGGTCGCTCAGGAATCCCATCAGACCGATAGAGGCCATATCGGCAAAGACGATATCCATCCGTCCAATGTAATAAGCATCCCACAGCACATAGCCAAGACCCGATTTGACGGCGACCATTTCGGCGGCGACCACGGCGGTCCACGCGATGCCGAGTCCCAGCCGCATTCCTGTAAAGATATTGGGCAAGGCCGCTGGCAGGATCACGCGGCGCAGCAAAACCCAGGGGCCAGCGCCCATCATCCTGGCAGCACGGACCAAGTTTTTGTCGACGTCACGCGCGCCCTGCGTGGCATTGACCACGATGGCAAAAAAACCACCCAGAAAGATCAGCGATATGGAGCCCATGTTGGTGATGCCAAAGGCGGCTATCGAAAAGGGCAGCCAGGCGGTGATCGGGATCGGACGGAAGATCTGCACCATCGGGTCAACCATGATGGCGCTCAGGCGGCTCCACCCGATCATCAACCCCAGCGGAATGGCAACCACCATGGCCATCAGAAAGCCCACGGCGACCCGGCTCGCCGAATACTCCACGTTGGCCAGCCAGGTTCCCTGGTAGGCGTCCAAGCCCATGCCGCCCACCCCGAAAATCCACTCGTGCCATGCGCTTAGCACCAGCCAGGGGCTGGGCAGCATCGCCTGCATTCCGGGTCGACTGCCAACTATCTGCCAGACTGCCAGCATCACGACGGGCACCACGGCACTCAGAACATGGCGCTGGTTCATCGGCATCTCCTGCTTTCCGGCAATTCAAGATGGCTCATCGCGCTTTCCTCGCCATTCAATAGGTAACGGTGTCGAAATTCGCCGGCAAGATGATCTCGACCATCTCGCAGTTGTGCGAGTAGTCCAGCACCGTGTGCCGGATCCCATGCGGCTGAATCCAGCAAGAGCCCGCTTCCATCCTGATCTTGCCCTGGCCTTCATACTCGCCAACCATCCAGCCCTTGAGCATGTAGATCATCTGAAACTGAACGCCATGGTGGTGCAGCAACGAAACCACTTTCGGGTCGCAGCGGCCGATCAGGCGGATCACATGGGCCTGCACTGCGCCGCCGGTGGCCTTGTCCGTCGCAAGATCGCGATAGTGCGCATAGGAGCGCAGGCCCGGCTTGAACTCGGAACCCTTGCGATGGGTGACGACAAACTGTTGCGGCTTCCATTGAACGACCGGGGGCTTGCCCGGCTTGGCTTGCCTTGTCTTGACTGTTTTGCGGACGGGGCCGGTTGCAGTCTCTTTTGCAATGATCCTGCCCGGCGCTTTTTCAGCGCCCTTGAGCGGACGCCTTCCGGCAATCCGGGCTGGCGCTGCAACGGGCGGCCTGGCTTTGGCGGCTTTCACGGCCGGGCCCTTGACGATCTTCTTGGATGTAGCCATCGTGTTTTTCTCCAAACAGGGGCGGAATTGGAAGGCGAATCTCAGAAGGCGCCCTGCGGGCGCAACTCAATCAGATCGGGGCAGCAGTTCGGGTTAGCCTGCAGCGCATAGACCACCGCGTCGGCCACTTCCTGCGCGGTTAGCGGCTTGAACTTGCGGTTGGCCACCGAGGCCAGCACATCGGGGTGATCGCTGCCGACTCGAATGTCGGTGTCGACCATTCCAGGCGCCACTTCGGTAACCTTGATGCCGAAGCCCTGCAGTTCCAGACGCAAGGCGCGCGCCAGCGCCGACAGCGCATGCTTGGTCGCGCAATACACAGAAGCCAGCCGGTAGACCTCCCGGGCCGCGATCGACGACATGAAGACGATATGACCACGCTTGTTCGCGACCATGGCCCGCGCGATAGTTTGGGTGATCTTGAGGGCGGCCAAAACATTGGTTTGAAACATCCAGGCGCAGTCTTCCGGTGAAAGGTCCAGGATGGGTGCGTAACGCAGCACACCGGCGTTGTTGACAAACACGTCGACCTCGGGTGCCAGCGCCTGCACCTTTTGCAAATAAGCGTCGTCATTCAAATCGCCCGCGAGAATGCGCACCATGCCGGCGGGCAACGCATCCCTCAAAGCCTCCAACGCGTCTTCACGGCGGCCCAGCGCGATAATGCGCGCGCCCTGCTGCGCCAGCGTGATGGCGGTAGCGCGTCCGATACCGGCCGATGCGCCGCTAATCAGGATTATTTTTCCGTTCAGCGATTGGGTCATGGGAGTCCTTCCTTGTGGAGTTTGGCAATCAGCGCCCCTGAAAGCGGGGGCTGCGCTTTTGCGCGAAGGCCTGTCGGCCTTCGGCATAGTCTTCGCTAACGAAGCAGGCGTTCACCGCCGCGTCGATCGCCGCGAAGTCAGGCGGCGGCCCGGCGTGTCGCGCACCGATCATGGCCCGCTTACCGGCGCGAATGGTCAACGGCGCATTTTCGGCTATTTGCTGTGCCAGAGCCTGGCAGTATGCAAAGACATCGTCGTGAACCGACAACACCAATCCCATCTGCTGCGCTGCGCTGGCGCCATACACCCTGGCGCTGTAAAAGGCTTCGGCGGCGGCCATCTGGCCCAGACTGTCGACCAGGCTCTTCATGCTGCGGTAGGCATAGCCCAGCCCGAGCCGGGCCGCCGGCATGCGGAATCTAGCGCTCGGGTTGGCGTAGCGCAAGTCGCAGGCCAGCGCCAAGCCCAGTCCGCCACCGTAGCAAATGCCGCTGACTGCGGCGATCACCGGCAGCGGGAACTGCGCCAGGGCGGTTTGCGCCGCATCGACCGCGCTGTCGTAATCGGCAACGCCCTGCGCGCTGCTGCGCTGGCTTGCAAATTCCGATATGTCAGCACCGGAGACAAAGGCGCGATCGCCCTGCCCGCGCAGAACCAGCACGCGCAAGTCGCGCTCGGTCTGCAACCGCGACAGGGTATCTGCCAGTTGCCGCCACATCGCCAGCGACATGGCATTCATCCGCTCCTCGTTGGACAGAACGACCGTAGCCACATGTGCTTCGATGGTGTGGATCACTTCGGCCACGATCAGACCACCGCATCGGCACGAAACTGCCTGACTTCTTCCAAGGAGTACCCCGCCTCCTGCAGCACTTCGTCGGTGTGCTCGCCCCACTGCGGGGCAGGCGCCACCAACGTGGCCGGCGTGCGGTCAAGCGTTACCGGCTGGGTGATGTAGTGCATCTCTTTTCCGGAATGGGTCATCAACGAGCCGGTGACCCCCAGATGCCGAACCTGGGCGTCCTCAAACATCTGCGGCACAGTGTAGACCGGTCCGGCCGGAACGCCTGCCTGGTTGAGCGCGTCGACCCAATGGGCCATGGTCCCGCCGCTGAAGATCAGGTCCAGTTCGGCATTCAGGCGCTGACGGTTCTTCACCCGCAGCGGTTCGTCGGAAAAATCCGGATCGGCCAGCCAGTCTGGCCGGTTGACCAGCCTGCAAAGCCTGGCCCAGTTGCCCTCGCCGGAGGCGCCCAGATTGAAGACCCCGTCGCTGCATTCGAACAGCCCCATCGGGCTGCAGGTAGGGTGGTCGTTACCGACCTGCACCGGCACGTCCTGGTCATTGAGGTAGCGCGCCGCCTGAAAGTCCATCATGGCAATTTGCGCATGCAGCAGCGACGCATGCACCCACTGGCCCCGGCCCGAGACCTCGCGCTCCAGCAGGGCCGTCAGAATGCCCAGCGCGGCATACAGCCCGGCGCTCATGTCAGCCACCGCCAAACCGGCGCGCACCGGCCCCGATTCGGCGTGGCCGGTGACGGACATGAGGCCGCCCATGCCTTGAACGATTTGGTCAAAGCCCGGCCGCGCGGCGTAAGGGCCGTCCTGCCCAAATCCGGAAATGCTGGCCAGGATGATGCGCGGGTTGACGGCTGCCAGTGACTGGTAGTCCACGCCCAGTTTCTTCTTGATATCCGGGCGCCAGTTCTCCACCACCACGTCGGCGGCCTGGACCAGCCGCATCAGGATGCCCAGCGCACCCGGCTTCTTCAGGTTCAGCGTCATCGACCGCTTGTTGCGGTTGATATTCTGGAAGTCACCGCCGTAGCGGTTAGCCGCGAAAAGGGCCTCGTTCGGATCGACGCCTTGCGGCGGCTCGATGCGAACCACATCCGCGCCGAAGTCGCTCAGCATGCGGACGCAGTTGGGGCCCGATCGGACGCGTGACAGGTCCAGCACGCGAAACCGGGCCAACGCTTGGGAAGCCTGAATTTTGGGCATGGGATCCTCAACCTTGTGTCTGGGAAAAATACCGGGTGGGACCCTCACCGCCAAAGCGGCAAAGCTCCGCCCTGGCGGCAAAGGCAAGCAATGTTTCTTCCGCACCGGGCCGGCCCATCAGTTGCACGCTGATAGGAAGGCCGCGTGCGTCCTTAGCGATGGGCATCACCAGGGACGGAAAGCCGAGGTAGTTCACAAAGCCCATCAGGCTGTGCAAGGCCAGCAGTTGGCGCAGGTCGAAGCCCGGGCCTCCCGCGGTCACCGTCGGCCAGTCGGGTATGGGTTGCGGCAGCGCTGGCATCATCAAAATATCGTGGCTTCTAAGGTGGGCCTCACAAAAGGCGCGGGCACGGGCGGGACGGTCGCGCAATGCCGCGTGGTACCAGTCCGGCTCCAGGACCAGGCCCGGCAATGCCACCGCCTGCACACTGTCAGACAGTGTGCAGCTGATCAAACCGTCGCGGTGCGTGGTGGCAGCCTCACGGTACAACACGATCTCGGACAGCGCAGTCAAGAGGCGGTGTTCGGGCAGCGATGCACAACGGTCCTGGACGGCGCAGTCAGCGGCAAATGCGTCCAAGGCGGACTCGACCTGCGGGTGCAGAGCACCCTCGGGCAGCCAGGCCTTGATCTTGGGCTGCGCCAGCGGCGCACGACGCGGCGCCCCGCTCACCAGTGCCGCCAGCAGTTGCCCCGCGTCGGCGGCAGATCGCGCAAGCAGTCCCACCCCGTCCAGCGAAGGCGCTAGCGGAAACACACCCTGAACTGAAATCAGGCCGCTGGTGGTTTTTAGCCCGAACAGTCCGCAGGTGGCGGCCGGAATACGGACCGAACCTGCGGTATCGGTTCCCAAGGATCCGTAGACCATTTCGCTTGCCACAGCGACGGCGCTGCCACTGGAGGAGCCACCAACGATTGCGTCCGGGTGCAGCGGGTTGTTGACTGGCGCAAAGCGTGGGTTATGACCCGTCGCGCCACAAGCAAATTCAGCCATGGTCAGGGCCGCGAGTTGGGTGGCGCCGGCCACCGCCAGGCGATCGATCGCGGCAGCGGTCGCAACGCCAACCTCAGGGCGGCCGCGATCGTGCCCCAGGCCGGGCCGCCTGCCCTCGATATCGAAAATATCCTTGTGGGCCAAGCCAATACCGGCCAGCGGACCGGTGCCCGACGCAGCCGCCTCGGACGCAGTCGACAGTGCCTGGACCACACATGGCCAACTGCCGACGAGGCGATCAAGCCTTTCGCGTTGCGCCGCAATGGCCTCGCGCTTGGACAGCGCACCCGCTGCCAACAGGCGTTGCAGGCCAGTCAGGGTTGCCGGCAGTCCGCTCATACCGCCAGGCCCTGCAGGGCGCGCAAGAAGCCGCGCTGGTATCCATCCACGGTGTCGACGTCGGCGTCGCCAGTCCCGGCTGCCGGGCTGCTGGCGCAGGCCGCCATGGCGGCCGGCCGCAGACGTTCCAGCAACCTGACCAAGCGCAGCATCTCCGGGTCACGCGGTCCACATGCGCGCTGTGCCAGCGCGGCCCGCACGATCGCCCGCGAGCCTTCTTCGGTCTCGACCGACCCTGCCGACGCTTCTTGGGAGCTGGTAACGGACATTCGATAGGATATGGAGCCAACCCGGATTGTCCATTAGGACCTACCCGACCAACCCTCAGGCTTGGCGGTCAGCGCCGCCAGCGAAAACTTTGACTCCGATCTGCCGCTCAGGCCGCGATGAAGCGGATCTCCGGCGCCGGCACCAACAGGGTCACTGGCGCGCCGACCGGAAGGGGCTGTTCGCCGCGTGCGTGCGACTGGTCCACCAGCACCAGCCCGCTGCCGACGCGCACCTGGTAGCGCAGAAACTCGCCCAAAAACTCCTGGCTTTGCACGACCCCGGCCAGGCGCATCTGCTCGTGCGCGGCCGGCGTGTCGCCGGCGCACAGGCGCACCGCGTGCGGTCGAAACGCGAGCTCACCATGCGGGTCGGGAGCGGTCAGCGAGGCCGGCAACGCCACCTCGCCGAGCGCTTGGGAATGGAACAGCAGCCCGGATCCGTCACGCGAAAACCGGCCTGCAAACAGGTTCACCGAGCCAACGAACTGCGCGACGAAACGGTTCAGCGGATGGTCGAACAGCTGCAGCGGCGTGCCGACCTGCTGGATGACGCCTTGGTCGAGCACCGCAATGCGGTCGCAGGTGGTCAGCGCCTCTTCCTGGTCGTGGGTGACGAACAGGGTCGTGATGTTGAGCCGGCGTTGCAGCTTCTTGAGCTGCTGGCGGGTCTGCAGCCGCAGCTTCGCGTCCAGATTGGACAGCGGTTCGTCGAGCAGTAGCAGTTGCGGCTCGATCGCCAGCGTGCGCGCGATCGCGACACGCTGCTGCTGGCCGCCTGAAAGCTGGCCGGGGCGACGCTGTTCCAGGCCGGCCAACTCGACGAGTTCCAGCACCTCGGCGACCCGTCGACGGATTTCCGCTGCGGGGAGCCGGCGCTCCTCGAGCCCAAAAGCGACGTTCTGCGCCACCGTCATATGCGGCCACAGCGCGTAGTTCTGAAACACCATGCCGACATTGCGCTTCCAGGGCGGCACGCCGCTCACGTCGCGGCCCGCGATCAGCACCCGGCCCGACTGGTTGCGGTTGAATCCAGCAATCAGCCGCAGCAGCGTCGATTTGCCCGAACCCGAAGGGCCGAGCAGCGCGAAAAATTCGCCCGGCGCGACCGCCAGGTTGATGTCACGCAGCACTTCGGTGGCACCAAAGCGCAGCGCGACATTCTCGATCCCGAGCGAAACCGGCGTCATGGCGGTGCTCCCTTCAAATCATGGGGCGCGTGAGCGGCCACCACCCGGTGCGACAACCAGGTGCCGACGCCGATCAGCAGCACCGCGATGACGCCCAGCGCAGCGCCGGGCCCGCGGCCAGCGATCGACTGCATATAGAGGTAGATGCCATAGGACATCGGCGCCAGACTCTCGCGGCTGGTGAGCAGGATGGTCTCGGATATTTCGCCGGCAGCGGTGACGAAGCTGGTGACGAAGCCGGCCAGAATGCCGCCGGACATCAGGGGAACGACGACCCGCCGGATGGTGCGCCAACGGCTCGCGCCCAGGTTGTGCGCCGCCTCTTCGAGCGAGGGGTGAATCTGCGCCAGCGCCGCCATGCACGCGCGCAGCGCGTAGGGCAGCCGACGGACGGCGTAAGCGATCACGAAGATCAGCCAGCTCGCCGTCAGCGGACCGATGAATGGCAGCTCGACGCCGCGAAAAGTGCGCAGATAACCGATGCCCAGCACCAGCCCGGGCATCGCCAGCGCCACCGTCACCATATGGTCGAGCAAGCGGCGCCCAGGCAGCTGCGTGCGCATCACCACGTAGGCGATCGCCGTTCCCAGCACGACGTCGAGCAACGCCGCCAATCCGCAGTACAGAAAAGTGTTCCAGACCATGGTCGAAGCGTCCTCGAACACGGTCGCGTAGTGCGCAAGCGTGAACTGCTCGGGCAGCACGGTAAAGCTCCAGACTTTCGACAGCGACAGCAGCAGGATGCCCAGATGCGGCGACAGCACCAGCAGCATCACGGCGACAATCCAGCCGTAGGCCAGCAGCGACTGCGCCGGCGTCAGGCGGCGCTTGGGCGCGCTCACGCCGCCGCGCGACTGGATGGCGAAATCGCGCCGCTGGACAAACCACCAGGCGCCGCCCATCGCCGCAATCGAGAACAGGACCAGGATCACGCAGATGACATAGCCGATCGGGTCTTCAAGCCCGATCGACGTCACGCGCAGATAGGCCTGCGGCGCGAGCATGTTGGTCACGTTGAGCACCAGCGGTGTTCCGAGGTCGTCAAACACCTTGATGAAGACCAGCGAGGCACCGGCGATATAACCGGGCAACGCCAGCGGAAAAACAACCCGGACAAACAGGCGCAGGCCGGAACTGCCGAGGTTCTGCGCCGCCTCTTCCATCGCCGGTTCGATACTGGCCAGCGAGGCCGCCAGGTTCAGCAGGATGAAGGGAAAATAATGCAGCGTCTCGACAAAGATCACGCCGGCGAGTCCGTCCATCAGCGGCAGCGAGACGCCAAAAGCCTCGCCCAGCAACAGGTTCACCGAGCCCGAGCGTCCGAACAGCAGCTGCATCGCCGCCGCACCGACAAAGGCCGGCATGATCAGCGGCAAAACGCCCAGCGTCTGTATCAGCAACGCGCCGCGGAACTGGAACCGCGCCGTGATGTAGGCCAGGGGTACCGCAAGCAGGGTGGCGCACAGCACCGTCGTTCCAGCCACATACAGGCTGTTGCCGAAGGATTCGCGCATCAGCGAAATCTCCGCAAAAGCGGCGAAATGCGCGAGCGTAAAACCGCCCTGCGCGTTGCTGAAGGCGGTGAGCACCACGGTGCCGACCGGAACCAGTAAAAAAGCCAGCAAGAAGGCTGCCAGCGCCAGCGAGAGCGCCACCACGCCGGCCCCGCTGCGGCTCGTCGTATGGGCTGGCGACAGCGCCATGCTCAGGCTGCGCGCAGGCGACGGATCCTGGCGGCAAGGCCCTGTGGCATCACTTGGCTGCGTTGGCGAGTTCGACCGCGCGCGCGTAATTCGCCTTGGCGCGCGACGCCCAGTCCTCCTCAACCTTGGCCTTCTGCCGCGACGCGGTCTCGTCCTTCTTGTCGGCCTTGAACAGCGCGAGCAGCGCCTTGTCGGCGATCTGCCGGTCTTCCACCGGGGGCGAAAACACCAGCTTCCTGGCCTCTTCGAGCGGCGCATGGGCTCTGCCAGCCAGGCGCCGGTCCGCGTCCCATATCGCCTTGGTCGCCGCCGCCAGTTCCTTGTGGCGGAAGGTGATCAACTGGTCGAACAGCGCGACGACGACGTAATAGCGCGCCTCCGACAGGTCGCTATCGAAGTGAACCTTGGCCTGTATCGATCCGCTGAAGGGGTTCGGATAGCCGGCGGGCGCCTTGGCGTAGGTGGCGGGTAGCACCGGCAGGCGGCTGATGTCCTTTTGCAGCAGCAGCGTCTGGCCCTCGTCCGACAGCGTGAACTGGATGAAGCGCTTGCCGCCCTCGGGCGATTTGGCGCCAGCCACCAGCGCGATGCTGGCAGGAACGATCGCCGTCATCGACGGATAGATGAACTCCACCGGCATGCCCGAGTTCTTGGCTGCCAAGCCGAAGAAGTCGATCACCAGTCCGACGCCGAACTGGCCGTTCGCGACGCCGTCAGGAACGCCAAACGAGCGCTCGGTGATCGCGGCACTGTTGCCCGCTATCTGAAGCAACTGGGCCCAGCCCTTGCTCCATCCCTCGCCTTGCAGGATGGTCTCGACGGTGAGGTGTGTGGTGCCCGAGCGCGAGGGGCTGGAAATCGCCACATGGCTGAAGTACACCGGCTTGGCGAGGTCGGCCCATTCCCGCGGCAGCGGCAGCTTGTTCGCCGCCATGTAGCGGGTATTCCACATGATTCCGTAACCCGCCAGCGCCTGCCCCTTATAAAGTCCCTCGGGGTCATTGATCGGGTAGGCCCCCACCTTGTCCGGAATCGCCGCATTGCCGCCGTCGACTTTCTGCAGCAGCTTCGCGCTCGCGAGCACCTCGAAGGCGTCGGGTGCTGAAGCCCAGAAAACCTCGGGTCGGTTGCCAGGCGGCTGTTCGCGCACATAGGCGATTCCGGCGGCCGTGTTCTTGTTCAATATTTCGAGCTTGTCGCCTGGAAACCGGGCCTCGTAGGCCTTCTTGTAGGCGGTGGTCAACTCTTTCGGGAACGAGGTCAGCACCGTCACCGTGTCAGCGATGGCGAAGCCCGGCAATGCAAGGGCCGCGGTAAGGGTCAGGCGCGCGAGATCCATGGTCGTTTCCTGAAGTAGTTCGGCGCCCCAAGGCAAAGGGTCGGTCCGAAGCAGTTTAGCCCAGCGGCAAAGCCGTGGTGCACTTGATCTGCTCCATGGAAAACGCCGACGACACGCCGGTGAGCTGCGCGGCCTTGATCAGCTTTTTGTAAAAGCGGTCATAGCCGTCCATATCGGTAGCGACCACCTTGAGCAGATAGTCCACCTCGCCGCTCATGCGGTGAAACTCCAACACCTCGGGCAACCCGATCACGGCAGCGACAAATTGGGACAGCCACTTTTCGTCGTGCTGGGCCGTTCGCACGCTGACAAAAACAGTCACCGGCAAACCGACCTTCTTGCGGTCGAGCAGCGCCACGCGCCGTTCGATCACCCCGTCGTCCTCGAGCCGCTTGAGGCGCTTCCAGCAGGGGGTGGACGAAAGGCCTACGCGCTCGGCCAATGCCGCAATCGACAGCGTGCCGTCGACCTGCAGCGCAGCCAGTATGTCGCGATCGATCCGATCCAGCATAAAAACTCTACCCATGGTCTATAGATAGCATGAATATACTATCTATATCGAAAATAAGGGAAATATCAGAAAATTCTTCTCCCGACCTGTGCCTAGACTCTGGTTCACTGGCCTGCGCTGGCGCGCCGCTCCGACGCGCTGCAAGGCACCCACCGGAGCACCGATGCACACCGAGATCTACATGGACGCCAACGCCACCACTGCCGTGCTTGCGCAGGCGGCGCACCAGGCGCAGCACACCATGCGCGCACTGTTCGGCAATCCGAGCAGCGCGCACTGTAGCGGGCTACAGGCCCGGCGCTTGCTCGACCAGGCGCGTGCGCGCGCGGCGCGCTTGCTCGGAACCGGCGCCGGGCGGCTCATGTTTGTCAGCGGCGCCACGGAAGGCATCCAGACGGCCGTGCTGTCGGGACTGTGCGCCGCGCGCGAACGGCGCGACAGCGGGCATACGGGCGCAGACCTGCTGCTCTATGGCGCCACCGAGCACAAGGCGGTGCCGGAAAGCCTTGCGCACTGGAACCAGGTGCTCGGCCTGCGCTTGCAGTTGCGCGCGATTCCGGTAGACCGTCGCGGTCTGCACGACCTGCAGGCGCTGCGCGCCATGGCACCGCAGGCGGCGATGGTCTGCACGATGGCCGCCAACAACGAAACCGGCGTGGTATCGGACCTTGCTGGCATTGAGGCGGCGCTCCAGCACAGCACCGCCTGCTGGCTGGTCGACTGCGTGCAGGCGCTGGGCAAGCTGCGGCTGAACCTGTCGGCCACCCGCATCGATTACGCGGCCTTTTCAGGCCACAAGCTCTACGCGCCCAAAGGCACCGGCCTGCTGTATGTGCGCGACGGCGCGCCGTTCACGCCGCTATTAGCCGGTGGAGGCCAGGAACAGGGAAACCGCTCCGGCACCGAAAACATGGCGGGCATTGCCGCGCTAGCCAGCGTCCTCGAGGCGCTCGAAGACGGTTACAGCTTTCGCCAGCCGGCGGCACTCGCGGCCTTTCGCGACCGGCTTGCGGACAGCCTACGCGCCGCGTTCCCGGGCCTGGTTTTCAACACCCCCTTCGGCCACGCGCTGCCGACCACGCTGAACTTTTCGGTGCCGGGCTTTTCGAGCAAGGAGATGCTCGACCTATTTGACGCCGCCGGCGTTCGTGTCAGCGCGGGCAGCGCCTGCTCGGCTGCCCGCGCGCAGCCGAGCTATGTGCTCGAGGCGATGGGCCTGCCGGCATGGCAGACCGAGTCCGCGGTACGAATGTCTTTTGGCCCCGCGGCCGACGAAACCTTCATCGACGCCGCGTGCCAGCGTATCGCCAACTGCGGCGGCGCATTGCGCTCCAGCGGACTGCTGCCGCCCGGCGCAGCCATCGCGCCTGCGGACGGCGTTTTCCAGCTGCACTGCGGCGATGCCTGCAGCTGGCTGATCGCTGACGCCGCGAGCCGCTGCTGCATCGTGATCGACCCGCTGGCCGATCTGCTCGACCGGTTGGTCGCGACCATCGAGGGCCACGACTACCAGGTGCTGGCGGTTCTCGGCACCCGAGCCGGTCTTGCGCCGGTGCGCGCGGCGCTGGCCCTGCGCCTGGGTGCGCGCCTGCAGACCAGCGACCCGTCCTGCGACGGCGCGGGTTGGCCCAACGCCGCAGCAGCTGACGCGGCGCTAGCCGACGGCACGCGGGTTGCCACCCTGCGGCTGGGCCCACGGTGGATCGCCCGGCTGCCGCACGCCGCAGCCAATGTCTACCTGCTTGGTGTCTGCGTCGGCGATGCCGTGGACACCAGCGCGGTGCAGTTCGCCTTTACCGGCCACGAAGCGGGAACGCTGCCGGTCGACCCGACGCTGGCGCACAGGCTTGCTCCGGTGCTGCAGCCGCGCACGCTGCTGTGCCCGGCGCTGGATCCCCAAGGCATAATCGCCGCCAGCTTGGATGCCGCAGCACAGCCGGGCGATGCCGAAGCGCACGCCATGGAACTAGCACCGAACGAGATCGACGGCTTCTTGCTGGCGCATCCGGGCACGCTGCTGGTCGACGTGCGCGAGGACTTCGAATTCCTCGCTAGCCCACCGCGGTCCTGGGAGGGGCCCCAAAGCGTCAATGTGCCGATGGGCCGACTGGCCGACCAGATCGCGCGATGGCGACTTGCCGAACCCGGGGCGCTGGTGTTCGTGTGCCGCAGCGGCAACCGCAGCGAACGCGCAGCCGCCTGCCTGCGTCGGCTGGGCCATGCACAGGCCTGGCATCTGGGTGGTGGATTGGCAATGGCGGGTTGAAAACCGGGCCGCACAGAAGGCGGCTCGGACCAACCAGCGGGCTGCAAGGGCCCCGCCTTGGCAGCCCCGCTGCCTGGCTCGCGTGGCGGGGCGCTGATCGTGCCCGGACCCTATGCTGACGCGCTCAGCCCGGAAAGCGTCTTTCCCAGTCCTCGACTTCTGGCAGCCCGAGGCAGTCGTTGTACTCGCGCGCGCTGAGCATGCGCGCACGCATCGCCGCCGTGTTGCCGTCGTCGCGCAGGTGCCCCAGCGCCTCGCGCATGGCAAATCCCAGCGCGTTGCGCAGCAGGGCGGGATAAATCGCCAGCGCGATGCCATGGCGGTGCAGATCCTTCGTCTGCAGCGACGCCAGCGGGCCGCCGGCGTCAACATTCACCGTGCACGGGATCGACACAGCGTCGGCGATGCGACGGATGTCGTCCAGGATATTGGCGTGCGCCTTGAGTTCGACGAACAGCGCGTCGGCGCCGGCGCGCTCGAAGGCCTGCGCCCGGCGGATGCCGTCTTCGAGCCCATTAGCACCGACGCTGTCGGTGCGGGCGATGACCATGAAGCCGGGGTCCTCGCGTGCCGCCACGGCGGCAGCGATCTTGTCAACCGCCGCGCCAAAGTCCAGCACGCTGCGCGCGCCGGGTAACTGCGCGCAGCGCTTGGGCGTGGTCTGATCCTCTATGTGGATTGCAGCGACACCGGCGGCCTCAAACTCCTGTACCGTGCGCCGAACGCCAACCACGCCACCGTATCCGGTGTCGGCGTCGCAGATCAGCGGCAGTTCGACGCAGGACGCGACGCGCCGGGCGTGCCCCGCCATCAGCGACAGGTCTATCAGGCCGACATCCGGCCGACCCAGCAGGCACGCCGAGACGCCGTTGCCGGTCATGTACACCGCCTCAAAGCCCGACTGCGCGACCATCCGCGCGCCGTAGCCGTCGTAGACGCCGGGCGCCACCAGCGCGGGTCCGCCACGGATCGCGATGGCCAGTCGCTCGCGCAGCGCACGGCGCAGTCGGCTGGCGCGGCCGCCCGGGACCGCAGCATTCATGGCGTCAGCTCCCAGTCGGGGTATTTGCGCAGGAACGCAATCAGGCCGCCTTCGCGCAGGATCGCGCGGATCGCGTCGGGCAGCGCGGCGAGACGCCGCGTCAGGTCCTGCGCCGGCAAACGCAGGCTTTGGGCACCGAGGTCGATTTCGATCGGGTCGGCCTCGGCGATTCCGGCCACATCGCACTCGATCACCGGAAGGCCATTGTTGATCGCGTTACGGAAAAACTGCCGGCCAAAGGAAGGCGCAACGATGGCGGCGACGCCAATGCGCCGCAGAATATGCACCGCCTGTTCGCGCGAAGAGTTGATGCCGAAATGCCGGCCCGCAACGATCACGCCGCCGGCCACAAAGCGCGCTGCGAAGCCCGGCGCCACCGGCTCGAACACCTGCGCCGCGATAGCCTCCTCGTTCATCCCCGGCAGGTATTTTCCCGAGCAGTTGAGGTCGGTGTTGACGTCGTCACCGAGCCGGTAGACGCGCCCGTGCAGTACGCCAAATGCCGCATCAGCCATGCGCCGTCTCCCATTGACCGCCGGGGACGGTACGCGGGTCGGTGATGCACCCGGTCAACGCCGAAGCGGCAACCGTCGCCGCCGATCCGAGCCAGATCTCGGCGTCGTGGTTTCCCAGTCGGCCCTGGAAGTTGCGGTTGGCACTGGAGATCACCACCTCACGGTCGCCCGGTATCAGGTGGTTGGTGATGCCGACGCAGGTGCCGCAACCGGCCGCCTCGACCGATGCCCCGGCTTCGGTCAGCGCCTCGATCAGCCCCTCGCGTGCGGCTGCGAGGTAGATCTGGCGTGAAGCCGGCGTGACGATCATGCGAACGCCGCGCGCAATATGGCGGCCCTTGAGAATCGCCGCCGCCTGGCGGATGTCGTCCAGCCGCCCGTTGGTGCAGGTTCCGATCAGGGCGAAGTTGATTTTCTGCCCGATCACCTCGCAGGCCGCGACGACGTCGTCGACCGCGTGCCGGCGCGCCACCTGCGGCGATAACGCCGCGGCGTCGATCTCGAAGCAGTCGGCATAGGCCGCATCGGCGTCGGCGCAAACCACCTGCGGCGGCTTCGCGCCGTGCGCGGCGAGCCAGGCGAGGGTCTTGTGGTCCGCCTCCAGCAGCGCCGCTTTCGCACCGAGTTCGGCCGCATGGTTGGCCAGCGTCATGCGGTCGTCTATTTCCATCGCTGCCACCGCGGCTCCGACGTATTCGATCGCCCGGTAATTCAGGCCTTCGGCGCCGAAGCGTCCGAGCATATGCAGCGTGATGTCCTTGGCCCAGACGCCGGGCTGCAAGCGCCCGCCCAGGGTCACCCGCACCGATTCGGGAACGCGCAGCCACACCTTGCCGGTGGCCATCACCGCGCTGACGTCGCTGCCCTCGATTCCGGTGCCAAAGGCGTTGAAGGCGCCATAGGTCACCGAATGGGTATCGGTACCAACGACCAGGTCGCCGCAGGTCAGGTGCCCGCCCTCGGGCAGCACCTGATGGCAGATGCCATCGCCAATGTCGTACAGGACGCTGCCGTGGCGGTCGGCGAAGCTGCGCATCGCGCTGTGGCCCTGCGCCGCCTCAAGCGTGGGCGGCGGCGAGAAATGGTCGAGTACCCAGGCAGTACGCGACGCGAACGGCAGGCGCGCAGCGCCCAGTTTTTCGACCATGCGCATCGCATTGGGCGCGCGCGCGTCGTGCACCATGGCGAAATCGACGCGGGCGATCACGATGTCGCCGGGCCGCACCCGCTGCACGCCGGCATGGCGCGCGAGAATTTTCTCGGCGATCGTCGCTGCACCAGACCGTGCGTCCATCATTCGCCCTTGATTTTGGCCTTGCGGACCACGGCGCCCCATTTGTCGCTCTCGGCGCGGATATAGCGCGCCGCCTCGGCCGGGCTGGTCGGGTTGGGTTCGAGGCCGATCTTGCGCAGTTGAGCGACGATGCCGGCGTCGCCCAGCACGCTCACAATGGCCAGGTTCAGCCGGCGAACGACCTCCGGCGGGGTGCGCAGCGGCGCGGCAAAAGCGTACCAGTTGACGGCTTCAAAGCCCGGATAACCCGACTCGGCAATCGTGGGAATATGGGGCAATGCGTCCAAACGCTTGCTGCCGGTGGTGGCGATGGGACGCAAACGTCCGGTCTGTATATGCTGTAGCGCGTCGGTTGGGCTCGAGAAGATGGACGGCAGCGCGCCGCCGAGCAGGTCGTTCATGGCCGGCGCGCCGCCGCGGTAGGCGACATGCTGGTTATTGAGCCCTGCCGCCGACTTGAGCAGCTCGCCCGCTAGGTGTCCGCTGCTACCGATGCCGGAGGAGCCGAAGGACATGCGCGAGTTGTCTGCCCGACCCTGGCGCACATAGTCGTCCAGGCTGCGCACATCACTGGACGCATTCACGACCAGAACGTTGGTGAATACCACGGCGATCGACAGCGCCGCGGTGTCGGCAATCGGGTCATAGGCCAACTTGTTCAGATGCTGGTTGACCGACAGCGAGCCGATGGTTCCGAGCATGATGGTGTGGCCGTCGGGGGGCGCCTTGATCAGGAAGTCGGTCGCAATATTGCCGCCGGCGCCGGCCTTGTTCTCGATCACGACGCTTTGCTTGAACGCCTCGGACAAACGCGGCGCGAATATGCGCGCAACCGTGTCGGCGCTGCCGCCGGGGGCGAAGCCTACGATGATCTTCACCGGCTGCGAGGGAAAGTTGTCGCCCTCGGCGGCCTGCGCTACCACACCGCCGAGTACCAATGCGGCAAAGACAAGTGTCGCCAAGCGGTGACGGATGGTCATGGGTTCGCCCCTATGGTTGCAGGAAGCGAACCAGTATATAGACCGTGGCGGACCCTGCGCGGTCTGCCACGCGCGGCGCTATTGCAGCGACGAAAACTTGGTCGGGCTCAAGAACGAGCTGGCAACCTTGCTGACGATGATGCCGTCTTTTTCCGACTCGGCCCAGGCAGCGATCCACTCCGGGTCGGTCTGGAATGCGGTCCACTTGCTTTCGCGCTCGGCCATCGACTCCCACACCAGCATGTAGGTCAGCTGCAGATGCGACGGACCGATCACGGTGGTCCAGAAGCCGCCCTGGCGGATTCCCATGCGGTCCCAGATCCTGAGCGTCTGGGTTTCGAATCGCTTCAGCAGCGCGGGCATCCGGCCGGGCAGGGCGTCGTAAATGCGCAGTTCATAAATCATGTCGGTCTCCTGGATAAAAGTGGGGTGGGTATTGGAAATCGGCAGCCGGTAATCGACTCAGCGCGCGGTATAGCCGCCGTCGATCACCAGCTCGGCGCCGGTGACGAACTTCGCTTCGTCGGAGGCAAGATAGAGCGCGCCGTAGGCGATGTCCTCGGGCGTCCCGAGGTGGCCCACCGGCTGCAGCGCTGCGTAAACCCGCTCGGCCTCGGCCGGATCCTTGATACGTGCCATTCCCTGGCGCAGCAGGGGCGTCTCGATGAAGCCCGGGTGGATCGTGTTGACGCGGATGGCCAGACGCTTCTCGGCGCACGACAGCGCGACCGACTTGCTGTAAAGGCGCACGCCGCCCTTCGATGCACTGTAAGCGTCTAGACCGTCTAGACTGACCAGGCCCATGACCGACGATATGTTGATGATCGACCCATTCACCGGGTCGCTGTCGCGCATCGCCGCCAGCGCGTGCTTGGTGCCGAGGAATACGCCGTCGAGGTTGACCGCCATGACGCGCCGCCAGTCCTCCATCGTTGTGTCGGCCGGAAAGGATCGGCCGACGTTCATTCCGGCCGAGTTGACGGCGATGTTCAGGCGGCCAAAGCGCTCGCGCGTCTTCGCCATCACGGCGATCCAGCTTTGCTCTTGCGACGCGTCGAGATGCAGATAGATCGCGCTGCCGCCCTGCGCCTCGATTTCTGCGCGAACGGCGTTGCCCCCGGCATCGTTTAGGTCGGCGAGGACGACGCTTGCGCCTTCGCGCGCGAGCATCCGGGCGATGGCCGCGCCGAGTCCGCTGGCAGCGCCACTGACCACAGCAATTTTTCCGGCTACACGTTGCATAGTTTTTCTTTCATGGTCTCAGGGGGTCCGCTTTCGCGGCATCATTTGCATCGCGGTGCGATAGATCACGCAGGCATGATGGACGAATAAGGTGATCGCGCCCTAGGTACAGGGCCCAAGCACGACGGTGCGCAACCCGCTGACACCAGCGATCCGGTGCGGGACGGCTTCATCGCTGGCGCCAGGCCTGCGCGCCGCGGGCGAGCCGACGCGTCAGCAGCACATGGGCCAGCTTGACGCTCGCCGAGGTGGCGACGATGGCGACGGCCATCGCGGCGGCGGCAGCGGTGAAGCCGGCCTCGTCCATGTTGACGATCGTGATCGACGCCAGCTTGGTGTCGGTCGAGTACAGGAAAATCACGGCCGACACCGTCGTCATCGCGTTGACGAACAGGTAAATACTGATATCGAGCACCGCGGGCAGGCAGATCGGCACCGTCACGCGCGCCAGCGTTCGCAGCAGCGACACTTTCAGCGACGCCGAAACCGCCTCGAACTCGTGGTCGAGCTGCTTGAGCGCCGTGGTCGCCGTCAGGTGGCTCACCGTATAAAAATGGGTGAGCGAGTTGACGACCAGGATCGCCATCGTGCCGTAGATAAAACCGAAGGGGTTTTCGCGCGCATTGAAGAAGAATATGTAGGCCAGTCCGAGCACCAGCCCCGGAACCGCCATCGGCAGCATGGCCATGAATTGCGCAAGCGCGCGCACGGCCGCGAATGCGCGCGTCTTCTCCAGCAGGTAGGCGCCGACGAAAACCACCAGGGTGCCGATCACGGCGGTCCAGCCGGCGAGCTTGAGCGAGTTCCCGTAAGCGGTCCAGCCGTCGGTGTCGAACTCGCCAAAGGCGTAGTTGTGCAGCGTGAGCGTCAGGTTGTAAGGCCAGCGCGTCACCAGCGAGGCCCAGACCGCCATCGCCAACAGGACAAAGACCATGCCGCCGACCAGCGTGCAAAATAGCAGCATCACGGTGTCGCGGCGCGGCGCGGGTTTTGGCACCAGTGGCACCGCGCGCGCGGACAGGAGCGCTACCTGTCGGCGCTGGATGATGCGGTCGGCCGCGAAGGCGAGAACGGCGGGGAACAGCAGCACAAAGCCCACCACCGCGCCCATCTCGAAATTCTGCTGGCCTATCACCTGCTTGAAAATGTCGGTGGCGAGCACATTAAAGCGCCCGCCGATCACCTTGGCGATGCCGAAGTCGGTGATGACCAGCGTGAAGACCACGAAGCCGGCGCTGATGACGCCATATTTGGCGCCCGGCAGGGTAACGGTGAGGAAGACGCGCAGCTTGGACGCGCCCAGCGCATCGGCCGCCTCATACAGGCGTGCGTCGGCCATCGCCAGCGCCGCTATCAGGATCATCAGCGCATGCGGGAAGCAGTAAAACACCTGCGACACGACGATGCCAAAGGGACCGTACACCGACACGCCAAACATCCACTCCTTGAGCAGGCCCTGATTGCCGAACAGGTAGATCATCGAGATCGCTGGCAGCAGCGAAGGCGCCAGTATCGGGATTAGCGCGAGCGCGCGAAACAGGCCCTTGCCCCGCATGCAACTGCGCTGCAGCGCGTAGGCGTAGACAAAAGCCAGCGGCAGCACAATGGCGGTCGTCAGCACGGCGATGAACAGACTGTTCCAGACCGAGGCGAACAGCGCCGGCGTGGAAAAGTACTGGGCGTAATTGGCCAGGCCGACGAATTCGCCATTCTGGTTATGAAAGCTCTTGGACAGCAGCCACCATAGCGGCAGCGCCAGCGTCAGCAACAACCAGCCCGCCAACAGGCAAACGCCCAGGCGCATCAGCAGGTCGTCGCGGTCGAGGCCGCGCCGGCCCGGCGGCGCGCCTGTGGCTTGGACCACGCCGGCCTGCGTCACGGCCGCGTCTTGGCTGGCGCGAAAACGCGCAGACGCTCAGGCGGCAGGCTGACGAGCAGCTCCACGCCCTCGGCTATCGCCAGGTCACGCACAGCGTTGATCGAGCAGTCGGCCACCAGCGCGGGCGCGGCACCGTTGATGGACAGCCCGACGCGGCAAAAAGAACCCAGGAACTCAATGCCGCAAACGCGTGCGCCAAAGGTGTTGGCGGAGCCCGCCACCGTATTGCGAACCACGGCGTCCTCCGGGCGAACCGCCAGCGTGACGGGGCTCCCCGGCGCCGCATCCGGGTCCAGTTCGCACGCCAGCTCGATGTCGCCGAAGCGCACCCGCCCAGGACCGCTCACGCGCGCGTTCAGGAAGTTGGTGGTCCCCACAAAGTCGGCGACAAAGGCGCTGGCCGGCTGGCGGTAAACATCCAGTGGTGTCCCCACCTGTTCGATCACGCCCTCATTCATGACGACGATGCGGTCGGCCATCGTCAGCGCCTCCTCCTGATCGTGGGTGACCATGATGGTGGTAACGCCCAGGCGCTGGTGCAAGCGGCGGATTTCGGTGCGCAGGTAGGCGCGCACCCGGGCATCGAGCGCGCTCAGCGGTTCGTCAAGCAGCAGCAAGCCCGGCGACAGCGCGAGCGCGCGCGCCAGCGCGACGCGTTGCTGCTGGCCGCCGGAGAGTTGGGCCGGGTACTTGGGTCCGGAATCAGCCAGGTCCACCAGCTTCAGTAGCTCGGCGACGCGGACCGCGATCTCGCTCTTGGCCAGCCCACGGCTGACCAGCCCATAGCCCACATTGGCCTGCACCGTCAGGTTGGGAAACAGCGCGTAGGACTGAAATACGATGCCAAAGTCGCGCTCGGACGCGGGCAGATTGGAGATGTCGCGACCGGCCTGGAATATGCGTCCCGAGCTCTGCATGTCGAGCCCGGCGATAGCGCGCAACAGCGTGGTCTTGCCGCATCCTGATGGTCCGAGAAAGCAGACAAACTCGCCCTGGGGAACCTCAAGCGACACCTCCTTGAGCGCAGCGAAGGTGCCAAAGCGCTTGCTAAGCCGGTCGATCCGGAGGTAGGGCTGATTCGGTGTGTTCAGG
>Ga0114974_10001081_pt1 | contig 21774 bp, 23 predicted proteins | sample S_130206_EF_Meta_FD_87318 | JGI IMG/M metagenome (GOLD analysis project Ga0114974, IMG submission 87318) | Freshwater microbial communities from Lake Simoncouche, Canada to study carbon cycling - S_130206_EF_MetaG | ecosystem: Environmental > Aquatic > Freshwater > Lake | place: Lake... | reverse complement strand
TATTAATGGGAAATTAGCGCGTTCACTTTTTTCGTGTAATTGATGGGCAACTAACTCCTTTCCAGTACCATTAGGTCCCGTTATTAAAACTCTTGCTTCAGTTTTTGCCACTTTTTCAATCATCACTTTGATATGATTGATTGCTTCGCTTTCGCCTATCATTTCGTAGTTTTTACTCACAATTTTCTTTAGAATTTTGTTTTCAACAACGAGCTGTTTTTTGTCTAAAGCATTCCGAACCGTATTCAACAATCGGTTCAAATCAGGTGGCTTTGATATATAATCAAAAGCTCCCAAACGCATGGTTTGAATGGCAGTTTCCATATCACCGTGACCAGAAATCATTACAATTGGAATTTCAGGTTTGATTTTTTTTACGGCTTGAAGTACTTCTACCCCATCCATTTTGGGCATTTTAATATCACACAAAACCAAGTCGTAATCGTAATTTTTGATTTTTTTAAAACCAATCAAACCATCTTCGGCATCTTCTACTTGGTACGTGTCATTTTCTTCGGAAAGTATCTTTGTAAGTACTCTTCGAATGGATGCTTCATCTTCAATAATTAATATTCTTGACATATCTTATTTTTTAGCCCCGATTGCAGTGAAAATCCCACGCTTTTTAGCGTGGATTGAAACGGAAAGCGGGAAATAGCTCCAAATTATTTTAATATTTCAACCATTTATATAATTCTCTCCAAGTTGGTTTTTTACCATACATTAAAATTCCAACTCTATAAATTTTTGCTGCAAACCAAACTACAAAAAAGAAGGTTCCGAAAAGTATGGTGATTGAAATTGCAATTTGCCACCAGGGTACACCAAACGGAATTCGCATGAGCATTACGATGGGTGAAGTAAGCGGAATCATTGAAAAAAAAGTTGCAACGGTTCCGTGTGGATCATTGATTACTGTGAAAAAACCGATGTAAACGCCCAAAACTAATGGCATAATTATGGGTAACAAAAACTGTTGTGAATCGGTTTCATTGTCAACAGCAGCTCCGATTGCAGCATAAAAAGAGCTGTAAAGAAAATACCCCCCGATAAAATAAACTACGAAACTAATAAGTATGGTTGCGATGGGTAAATTCCATAATTCCTTGATATACATTTGGGCTGTTCCGGCAAATTCTTGTTGTGCAGAATGCAGCATTTCGGGTGGAATTTTAGCTGTTGGAGTAGCATTAATACCAAAAAAAACAGAGGCCGAAAACATCAATGTTAATCCGATAATTGCCCAAATAAAGAATTGCAAAATACCTGCTAGTGAAGTACCGATGATTTTTCCCATCATCAATTGATAGGGTTTTACGGATGAAATGATGATTTCTACGATGCGATTTGTCTTTTCTTCGATGACACTTCGCATGACCATATTTCCATAAATAATAATGAACATCATAATTAGATATCCAAAAGCGCCACCAATTCCAATTTTGATTTCGTTGAGTCCTTTAAGACTGTCTTCTCCAGTAGCTTTTTTCAATTCAATATTGACTTTTGCTTCTGCATTTTTAATTGCTAGCGTATCTAATTTTGCTGTTTGGAAATTTTGAGCTGTTATTTTTTTGGCGATAACATCTTGAATATCTTCAATGAAAGTAATACTCGGACTGTCATTTGAGATGTATTGTATTTTATTTTCTAATGCTTTATTGTTTGTTGATTTGGGAATATAAATTAATCCCTCATAACTTTCTTTTATCAAACTGTCTTTAATGATTTTTAAATTAACAGGAGATAAATCTATGTATTTATATTCGTCAGAATTCTTGAATTCATTTACAAAAAGTCCCGTTTCATCATGAATTGCAACCACTTTTACATCGGCTTTCATTGAACTTAAATAACCAACAAAAAAAGCAATTCCAACAAAAAGTAACGGACTTAAGAAAGTCATTACGATGAATGATTTATTTCGCACTTTGGCGATAAATTCTCTTTTAATAATTAAAGTTATTATACTCATATTGGATTTCTGATTTATTGACTTACCGTTTGAATAAAAATATCATTTACACTTGGTATTTTTTCTACAAAATGGGTTACTTGTCCCCGTTGCGTCAAAATATTCAAGAGTTCATTTGGCGTTGCATTTCCGAGATTGATTTCGAGTTTTAATTCGTTATTCAAAGACTTAAAATTCGTTTGTGATACAGTATGTTTTTGAGTAATATCAAACATCAATCCTTCAACATTATCTGTCAAAATTCCCACTTCAAAACTATTGGTTCTGAATTGTTTTTTGACATCGTCTAACTTCCCTTCTATTAATTTATTTGATTTGTGGATTAGCGCAATATGATCACACAATTCTTCTACGCTTTCCATTCGGTGTGTTGAGAAAATTATGGTAGAACCTTGCTCTCTTAAAGCTAGAATTTCATCTTTAATGATATTGGCGTTTACAGGGTCAAAACCCGAAAAAGGTTCGTCAAATATCAACAGTTTCGGTTTGTGCAAAACACAAACAACAAATTGGATTTTCTGAGCCATTCCTTTAGAAAGTTCTTGGATTTTTTTATTCCACCAACCTTGAATGTCCAACCTATCAAACCAATAATCCAATTGAATTTTGGCTTCCGCTTTTGACAAGCCTTTCATTTGCGCCAAATACAAGCATTGTTCACCCACTTTCATCGATTTATACAATCCGCGTTCTTCTGGAAGATAGCCTATATATTGAATGTGTTTGGGTTGTAGTTTTTCGCCATCAAGAATTATTTCACCACTATCTGGCATTGTAATTTGATTTACAATACGAATTAGCGATGTTTTTCCAGCACCATTTGGACCAAGAAGTCCGTAAATACTACCTTTGGGAACCGAAAGAGACACTTCGTTGAGTGCCGTATAGTCTCCGTATTTTTTAACAACTTTATTTACTTCGAGTATTGTGCTCATTCTTATTATAATTTATTTCAACTATTAGGCTTGTTTAACCTAATGTCTGTAAAAGTATTGAATTTGGAGCAAACAGAATATGATTTTCTAAAAAAAACCCACCCTTATTTGCACAAGGATGGGAAAAATGCTGAAATAAATTACAACAAAAAAATTATGAGAACATATCTTTCACTTTTTCGAAGAATGATTTGTCTCCTTTTTCAGGATTTGGGATGAAATTTTCATCTGTTAAAGCATTTTCAAAAAACTGTTTTTGTTCTTTATTAAGGGTTTTTGGTGTCCAAACGTTCACATGAACTAACAAATCCCCATTACCGTATCCATTGATGTTAGGAATTCCTTTTCCTTTCAATCTTAAAATTTTACCAGATTGAATTCCTTCTTCTAATTTGATTCTCACTTTTCCATTAACAGCCTCAATTTCTTTTGAAACTCCTAGCGCAGCTTCTGGAAAACTAATGTATAAATCCAAGTGTAAATTTTCACCTTCACGTTTTAATGATTCATGTTCAATTTCTTCAATTGCAACAATCAAATCACCAGGAACACTGTTACCAGGCGCGTCGTTTCCTTTGTTGGCTACTTTCAATTGCATTCCGTCAACAACTCCAGCAGGGATTTTAATTGATACCGTTTCATCGTCAACAATCATTCCTTGAGCGTCAGCATTGGCAGGTTTTTTATCTAATAATTGACCTGAACCTCCACATGTAGGACATGTAGACGCAGATTGCATTCTACCCAAAATTGTATTGGTAACCCGCATTACTTGCCCTTGACCATTACAAGTCGAACAGGTTTTATAAGTAACACCAGGTGCTTGAACTTTACGTTTGACTTTGACTTTTTTCTCAACACCAAAAGCAATTTCTTCTAACGTTAATTTTACTTTTATACGAAGATTACTTCCTTTGACTTTACGTTGACCTCCGCCACCACCGCCAAAACCAGATCTTCCACCACCAAATGCACTACCGAAAACATCTCCAAATTGACTGAAAATGTCATCCATATTCATGTGACCACCACTAAAACCACCACCGCCATTACCACCATTTTCAAATGCTTGGTGACCGTATTGATCATATTTAGCTTTCTTTTGTGGATCACTTAATATTTCGTAGGCCTCAGCTGCTTTTTTAAAATTTTCTTCAGCGGCTGCATCTCCAGGATTTTTATCAGGATGATACTCAATCGCTTTTTTACGGTACGCTTTTTTAATAGCTGCAGCATCCGCACTTTTTGTAATCCCCAATATTTCGTAAAAATCTTTTTTCATTTTGTGCTGTCTTAAACAAATTTAGACCTGAATGTGCTGTAGTTCTCTAATTATTCGTAATTATTGTCCGATTACTACTTTTGGGAAACGAATTATTTTGTCTCCTAATTTGTATCCTTTTTCAAGAACATCTACAATTTTACCTTTCAAATTTGGAGAAGGAGCCGGAATTTGTGTGATTGCCTCTGCAAAATCTGCATCAAATAAATCACCCGCTTTTACAGCAACTTCTTCTAATCCTTTTGAAAAAAGTGTGTTTTTCAATTTGTCATGAATAAGTTCCACTCCTTTCAAAAGCAATTCGTCTTCGGTTTTTTTAATCTCAATAATTGCTCTGTCAAAATCATCCAAAACTGGTAAAATAGCCTGTAATACTTCTTGATTAGCTGTTTTAAATAAATCGATACGTTCTTTTGAAGTTCTTTTTTTATAGTTTTCAAATTCAGCAAAAAGTCTTAAATGCTTGTCTCTTTCTTTTGCTAAATCTTGTGTTAGTTGTTCTTCAACACTTAATTCCTCAACGATTAGTTGCTCTCCGTTTGCATTGTTTTCCAATGTAGTTTCGTCGAGTTCTTGCTCCATTTCAGTATTTTCGGTGGTCATCTTGTTTTTATTTTTAAATATATTTTTAAACATTCTTTTTTATTCTTTTCTTGAGATTGCAAAATTACTGCCATTTCCGCAAAAATGTCAAATTGTCACTCTTTATTTTATCGAAAGTTATTAAAATAATAATCTCTACCAGTTTAAAATTGGTTAAAAACTATTTATGAACCGTAAATGATAGAAATTACTTCTTAATAAAATGGAATTGTTTAAAAAAGAACCATAGTTTAAATCTAAAAAATTGAGGAAAATTGAATTTTTGAATTGTTTTAAAAAATTTAATATAATATTAGGATTTCATAATTACTAATTTGATAAATTTGTTATAGAAAAATTAGTTAATGTTGTTTTGACACCCTTAAAATAGTAACATCAGATAAAGATTTTTATATAATTATTAATTCACATTTATTATATAGAAAAAAAGCTCCGTTCGAAAACGGAGCTTTTTTTATGCATAAATATTTTCTAACGCTTTTTCTATGGTTTTAAATTTAAAGACAAAGCCTTTATCAATAATTTTTTTAGAACTTAGATTTCTATTTTCGAATAACAATTGGTGCATTTCTCCAAGTAGTAGTTTCAATACAAATTGAGGAACATTTGGCATAAATAATGGTTTTTTAAGAACCGTAGCTATTGTCGTAACTAGCTTTTCATTTGATACTGGATTGGGAGAAACAGCATTGTAAACTCCTTCTAATCCATTTGAAATAGCAAAGAAATACAGTGCAGCAATGTCATGAATGTGAATCCAAGATTGTACTTGTTTTCCAGTTCCAAATGGAGAACCTAATCCCCAACGGATTGGTTTCGTCATTTCTACTAATGCGCCTCCTTTATTAGAAAGTACAATTCCGGTTCTCAGTTTGCACACTTTTATACCTAATAATTGAAATTTATCTACGCTTTCTTCCCATTTTAAAACTACATTTCCTAGAAAGCTATTGTCAATTTCTTTTGAGTTTTCATCATAAACAACGGAATCACTGTTTGGATAAATAGCAGTTCCTGAAGCGGAAACAATTTGTTTTACTTGATTAGGATGATTCTTTAACGCTTTAAAAAGTAAGGCAGAAGAAAGCAATCTGCTTTCAATTATTTCTTGTTTGTAAGCTGTTGTCCAGCATTTAGAGATTGTGGCTCCAGCCAAATGAATTATTGAATCGACACCCATCAAACAATTTTCGTCGATAATTCCTTGTTCAGGATTCCAATAAAATCCTTTGTAATTGGGTTCGTTTTCAATCTTTTTCTTGGAAGTGGTTAGATAATGAATGCTTATCCCGTTTTGTAGTAATAAAGAAACAAGTTCGCTACCAATCAAACCTGTTGCCCCTGTAATTAAAACTTTCATACTGTATTTCTTTGGTTCAAATGTACATCGTTAGGAAAATAAATAAATGTTAATTAGGTGCGATTTAACTTTCGTTTTATGAGAATCAAAAGATTTATTAGGCTACTTTCAATTTTACGCTCCATTCAAAATCCATTTCTGAAACTTGAATTCCGTTTTCGTCGATTCCTATTGATTTCATCCAAAAAGTTTGTCCTTCTCCTGTAGCTATTGTTTTGGTAATTGCGTCTTCAATAATAGCACCGTCATTGCACGTAAAAGTAATCCTTCCTGTTGCTTTCTTCGTGAAATTACCTTTATTGTTAGCTACTAACATCGAGATTTTTCGGTTGCTTTTTTTGATTTGATACATTACTAAAGCGCCAGTAGACAATTCGGCAGCCATTGCTTGTACTGCAAAATACATCGAGTTAAAAGGATTTTGATTGATCCAACGGTGCTTTACAGAGACGACACATTTAGTCGCGTCCAATTGTTTTGCTCGAACACCACAAATAAATGCAGAAGGCAATTTGAAGAATAAAAACGTATTTATATTTCCAACTGTTAGGTTCATATCCGATTGTATTTTTTTGGAAATGTAGTGATTATTTTTGATAAATAAAAGATTTGAAGTATTGAGAATTTATACAGTTCACTACAGCAAATGTTAATATTTAGTTAATATTTAGTACTATGTAAAACAAGATACTGTTTTAAAGACATATATTTGCATAAGATATTACTATAGCAACGTATTTAAACGAATTAAACACAAGTAAGCCAATAAATTAAAGTCAAAAAACGTTTATATCAGGTGGCATAGCTAGCCCCGATTGTAGTGAAAATCCTTTGTGGAACGAAGAGCAACAAAGATTGAAACGTAAAGCGGGAAATGGCTCCAAAAATTTAGAAAACAATTAAAAATGAGAAAAAATGAATATTGAAAACACAAAAGCACAGATGCGAAAAGGAGTGCTTGAGTTTTGCATCTTATCGGTTTTGAAGGAAAAAGATGCCTACACATCAGAGATATTGGACACTTTGAAATCCGCAAAATTACTGGTGGTTGAAGGAACGGTTTATCCGCTTTTGACCCGATTAAAAAATGACGGATTGCTCAATTATCGTTGGGAAGAATCAGTTTCGGGACCACCAAGAAAATACTATGGTTTGACTGAATTGGGCCAAGAATTTTTAACTGAATTGAACGGCACTTGGAAAGAATTGTCGGATGCTGTAAACTTAATCACAACTAAAAAATAATACGATGAACAAAACTGTAAACATAAATTTAGGCGGAATGTTTTTTTATATTGATGAAGATGCATTCCAAAAATTAACTTCTTATTTTGAAGCCATAAAACGCTCTTTATCAAATTCTTCAGGAAAAGAGGAGATTCTTAAAGATATTGAAATTCGAATTGGCGAATTGGTATTAGAAAAACATACGAAAGACAAACAAGTGATTAGTCTTCGCGAAGTTGAAGAAATTATTACTGTAATGGGACAGCCAGAAGATTATAGAATTGATGGTGATGAACCGATTGAAACTACCTATATTCCATATGAATCTAAAGCTACAAAAAAACTGTATCGTGATACCGAAAATGGTATGATTGGTGGCGTTTTGGCAGGATTAGGACATTACTTTGGTGTTGATAAAGTTTGGTTAAGAATCTTTCTTTTAGTCATGGTTCTTGCTTGGGGAACAGGAATTTTAGCGTATATCATTCTTTGGATTGCAATGCCCGAAGCGGTGACTACTTCCGAAAAACTTGAAATGCGTGGCGAACCTGTGACGATTTCGAATATCGAAAAAAAGGTTAGAGAAGAAATTGAAATGCTTTCAGAAAAATTCAAATCGACTGATTTTGACCGAATGAAAAAAGGCATGAAATCAAATGGCGACAAGCTTAAAAATACTTTTGGTGAAGTTATTAGCGGTATATTAAATGTTTTTGCAAAGGTAATTGGAGCTGTAATGATACTTAGTAGTTTAGGAATTCTGGTTGTGTTTTTAATTGGTGTTTTGGCTTTTGGAACAACAAATTTTACTGATTTCCCTTTCCATTCCTTTATAGAATTAGGCAATTTTACAGATTATCCGATTTGGTTTTTTGGTTTGTTATTCTACACCGCTGTAAGTATTCCGAGTTTTTTCGTTTTGTTACTTGGTATTAAAACAATAGCGCCAAACAGTAAATCTATAGGTTCGATTGCAAAATACATTCTTCTTGCACTATGGATAATTGCCATTGCAATACTGATTTCTATTGGTGTAAAACAAGCTACTGAATATGCTTATGATGGAAGAATTTATGAAAAAAAGACTATCAATCTTAATCCAAAAGACACGCTTTATATTAAGTTCCGAAATAATGATTATTATGCCAAAGATGTAAATGATTATACTGATTTTGAATTAACAAAAGACTCGTTGCATCAAGATGTAGTTTATTCAAACCTAATTTCATTTGAAATAGTAAAAACAGACGAGAAATTGCCTTATATCAAAATCAATAAAGAGGCAAAAGGAAAATCATTTGAAAGCGCCAGACAAAGAGCTGAGAAAATTAAGTATAGTTACAAGATTATTGGAAACCAATTGATTTTAGACAACTATTTAATAACTGAATTAAAGGATAAATTTAGAGACCAAAAAGTTGAAATCAAATTGTATTTACCGAAAGGAACCATGTTTAAAGCCAATTCAAGTGTTAAAAATTATGATTATTCTGATAATTCATTTTTTAATTTACATCATAGTTCTGATGAATATATCTATACTGTAGGTGATTCCCAGGTAAAATGTTTGGATTGTCCAATAGACGAAAATGAATACAATGATGTAGATTCTGAAGATCAAGACAGTATTGAAACCACGACCGTTTCAGTAAAAGTAGGTGGTAAAGAATTGATTAAAACAATAACAAAAAAACCTCGTAATTAAGCATTTAAATCATCACAAAGACTAATTAGAAAGTCTTAAACAGGACATTTAATAAGATTACTGATAAAAAAACATTCAAATAACAATTTGGATGTTTTTTTTTATATTTTTGAGGAAATTTATTGGCAAAAAATCATGAAAAAAATTACAGTATTATTTATCGCAATCCTTTTTACAAGTATTTCATTCGGACAAAAAAGAGAAAAAATAAAAGGTTCAAAGAATGTAACCATTGAAAAAAAAGAAATTGGAAATTTTGAAAATTTAGAAATTGAAGATAATCTTGAAATATTTCTCGTAAAAGGAGATAAATGTGCTTTAGAAATAGAAGCAGATGATAATTTGCATAGTGAGATTAATATCAACTCAAATGGTAACACATTACGCTTAACAACATCAAAAGAAGTTTCTGGATTTAAAAAATTTAACGTAAAAGTAATATATAATAGTGATTTCAAATTGCTAGTTGCTAAACATGAATCAAATATTACTGCAATTTCCGATATTGAATTAGATAATTTTACAATAAAATGTTTTGACTTTTCTAAGTTATTTGCCAATGTAAAAGTAAAATCGTTTACTTTAATGCAAAATGATAAATCTAAGGCCGAATTGAACTTAAAATCAGAAAACTCAACTATCGAGTTGAGTAAAAATGCGCATTTGAAGGCTTTGGTCGCTGCAACACAACTAAAAATTGATTTATATCAAAAAGCAGATGCCGTTGTAGAAGGTGATGTTGCAGAATTAAAATTAAGATTAGACAACAATTCAGAATATGTAGGGAAAAATTTAATTGCAAAAACAGCGGAACTTATTGCCGAAGGTAGCTCTACAACAAGTTTAAATGTTGTAACAACTGCTACAATTGAAGCTTCTGGAAAATCAGAAATTCAGTTTTATGGTGATGCAAAAATTGAATTAAAGAAGTTTACTGAAAATACCGTAATTATGAAGAAATCTTTAAAATAGAATTCTTCTATAAATCCATAAAAAAAATCCAAACTAAATTAGTTTGGATTTTTTTTGGTCGGGGTGGCAGGATTCGAACCTGCGGCCTCCTGCTCCCAAAGCAGGCGCGATAACCGAGCTACGCTACACCCCGTAATTCGAGTGCAAATATATAATTATTTTTCAGTTATACAAACGATATAGAAAATAGAATTCGATTATTTTCAAAATAAAATATCTGATGCTTTTTTTGTGGTGAATATTTTAATTTAAACTTACATTTGTATTTTAAAAATAAAATTTAATAAAACATGTCTGATACAATCGAAAAAATAAAATGTCTTATTATAGGTTCGGGGCCAGCGGGTTATACTGCTGCTATATATGCTGCTAGAGCCAACATGAATCCAGTTTTATATCAAGGAACACAACCTGGAGGGCAATTGACAACAACAAATGAAGTAGAAAACTTTCCTGGATATGTAGATGGAGTTACAGGACCAGAAATGATGGTGCAACTGCAAAGTCAAGCACAACGCTTCGGTACTGATGTACGTGATGGGTGGGCTACAAAAGTTGATTTTACAGGAGATATTCATAAAGTTTGGATTAACGATAGTAAAGAATTGCATTGCGAAACTGTAATTATTTCCACTGGAGCAACAGCTAAATACTTAGGACTACCTTCAGAACAACATTATCTTCAAACTGGTGGTGGTGTTTCTGCATGTGCCGTTTGCGATGGTTTTTTTTATAGAAATCAAGAGGTGGTTATTGTAGGTGCTGGAGATTCTGCATGTGAAGAAGCGCACTATTTATCTAAAATGTGTACAAAAGTTACTATGTTAGTGAGAAGTGAAAATTTTAGAGCTTCAAAAATTATGGAAGCAAGAGTTCGTAAAACTGAAAACATTACCATTTTAATGAATCACGATACCGTTGAAGTGTTAGGAGATAATCAAGTCGTAACGGGTGTAAAAGCAAAGAACAAATCAACAGGAGAAATTTTTGATATTCAAGCAACTGGATTTTTCGTTGCAATTGGTCATAAACCAAATACAGATATTTTTAAAGATTTTTTAAATCTTGACGAAACTGGTTATATTATCAATACTCCTGGAACTTCTAAAACAAATATAGCTGGAGTATTCGTGGCCGGTGATGCAGCTGATCACGTATATCGTCAAGCAATTACTGCTGCAGGAACAGGTTGCATGGCGGCTCTTGATGCCGAAAGATATCTGGCAACCTTAGAATAATTAACTTCTATTTTTTACATTATAAAGCTGAACAGTATTGTTCGGCTTTTTTTATTTAATAAACTTTGAAAAAACACGTTAACTAACTCATTCCTTACGTTTAATAATTCTTTCATTTAGTTTAATGAATTAATCATAGATTTGTTATATGATAAGAATTATTATTGTTGACGACTCCTCTACATCAAGAATAACACTACAAAAAATATTGACAAGCACTTTTGCTGATCGATTTTCAATTTTGGCAATGTGTGAAAGTGCCGATGAAGCAAAAAAAGCAATAGAAAAGTACAAACCCCATCTGGTATTTTTAGATATTGAAATGCCTAACAAAAATGGATTTGAATTATTAAAAGAAATTGAAACAATAGATTTTGAAACTGTTTTTACCACTTCACATCCCGAATATGCAATAAAAGCAATTAAATCTGATGCTTTAGATTATCTACTAAAACCCATAAAAATAAACGATTTAATTGAGACCATAAAAAGATTTGAGAATAAAATATTAAAAAAAATATCGCAAAACAACCCTTCTTCAATAAACGAAAACAATGCTACTAATGAAGAAATTGTAAGTAAAATTGCATTACCTACCGAAAAAGGATATGAATTTTTAAAAATTAATTCTATTTTATATTGTGAAGCCAATAGCAATTATTGCAAAATAATTTGCGTAGATGGAAAAGCAATAGTCCTAGCAAAAACCTTGAAAGCCATAGAACAACTATTACCTCCAAACTTATTTCACCGAATTCACAAAACATATCTTGTGAATATCAATCATGTTGCCAAATTTAACAAAACAAACTCTTTGGAAATTGAACTTACAAATGGAAAAAAACTGCCCGTATCTTTTAGAAAAAAGGAAAATTTTCTAAATGTTATAAAAAAGCAGTTGTATTAATAAAAATTAAACTTTATCAACTTATTTATTACTAACTACACTAAAAATGAAAAGTCAAATAAAGACTGACAATCTAAATGAAATAGAAAATAAATTAAAATGGAGTAACCGAAAAGCCTCAAGAGTAGGAAATCAAACAAAAAAACCTAGAAATGAAAAAAAATATTTTAAAAATCACATTATTTACAGCTATTGCGGCATTATTAACAAGTTGTAGTGCAGGACATTCAGGATATATGGCAAATTCAGCTTCATTGAGTTCTGCAAATTTTTCATACATTAAACAAAACATAAAAGGAGATGCAACTGCAACTTATATATTAGGTATTGGAGGAATTGCAAAAGAAACTTTGGTGAACGATGCAAAACAAAATATGTTAGCACAAAATCCACTAAAAAATAACCAAGCTCTAGCAAATTTAACCGTAAATTTTAAAATTTCCCAATATTTAGGATTATATGCTACTGCAAAATGTACTGTTACAGCAGATGTTGTTGAGTTTAAATAATAAATTTATTAAGTAAAAAGACTTTATTTATTAAATATTTAAAACTGCTAAAATAACAGTTAATCAATATGATGGGTTTTAGATTAAATTTGAAGTTGTTGATGCTAACGCAAAGCAAACATTTAATGAAAATTATACAGTCAATTGCCCATCATATTGCTATACAACTATACCTTTTCTAAAACAATCCCACTAAATTTAAATTCCAAAATATAAATTGCTATTTTTGCTAAAATAAAATTGGAAACCATGTTGATAATTGGAATTGCTGGTGGAACAGGAAGCGGAAAAACTACTGTTGTACATCAAATAATGAATGAATTACCGGAAACTGAGGTTGGAATTATTTCCCAAGATTCCTATTATAAAGAAACACATAACTTGAGTTTCGACGAACGTGCCTTAATCAATTTTGACCACCCTCGAGCTATCGATTTTGAACTTTTAGTCGCACACCTAAAAGAATTAAAAAACGGAAACAATATCAATCAACCCGTATATTCATTCGTAACTCACAACAGAACAGACGATTCTGTTTTTACACATCCACGAAAAGTAATGATTGTAGAAGGTATTTTAATCCTCGCAAATCCCGAATTAAGAGAACTTTTTGATGTTAAAATTTATGTTCATGCCGACTCAGATGAACGCCTAATTAGAAGACTAAAAAGAGACATTGCCGAAAGAGGACGAGATATGAATGAAGTCCTTAATCGCTATCAAAACACACTAAAACCAATGCACGAGCAGTTCATTGAACCTACAAAAGCTTTTGCCGACATCATCATTCCAAACGACAAATACAACACTGTAGCAATTGATGTGGTAAGAGCAGTAATAAATCAACGTATTTCATAAAATTTTCATTAATTTTATACTTTTATTAGGAGCTATTTCCTGCTGTCCGCTAAATCCTCGCTAAAAAGCGAGGGATACCGCTTCCATCAGGGCTAAAAAACTTTCCGTTATCACTATGAAAAATTCGTTTAAAAGAATAATTGAAAAACGCCCTTGGCTCAAAATAGTGAGTAACAAGTACCTTTTGATATTACTACTATTTGGAACATGGATGCTATTTTTAGACAATTATTCTTACATGGACCAACGCGTTCTTAACAAACAAATCCAAGGTTTAGAGGAAAATAAAAAATACTACCAGGAAGAAATCCAAAAAGACAAGCAAAATATCAAATTGCTAAAAAATCCTGACCAAGTAGAAAAATACGCCAGAGAAAAATATTACATGAAAAAAGATAGCGAAGATATTTATATAGTTGAATTTGAAGGCGATACAATCAAAAAATAATTTAAAATAAACCCAAAATGGATACTGCATTATTCTCAGAATTTGAATCCGTTTCTTCAAAACAATGGAAACAAAAAATACAATTTGAACTCAAAGGCGCCGATTATAATGACACTCTAATTTGGAATTCACCCGAAAATATTAAGGTAAAACCATTTTACCACCAAGACGATTTAGACGCAACATTATTAGCAAATACTCAGGCTTCTGAATTCAAAATTTGCCAAAATATCTTTGTTTATGACCTAGACAAATCAATAGAAAGAGCTTTAGAATCTATTAATCGCGGTGCCGATAGTATTCGCTTTACTATTGAAGATGAAACCATTGACATAGCAAAATTATTAGAACAACTTCCTTTAGAAAGCTGTTCTATTTACTTTAATTTAAGTTTTGTCTCAATCGATTTCGTAACTAAAATTGAATCCATTGCCAAAAAAAGAAACGGTAAAATATATTGTAATTTAGACCCAATTGGCCAATTAGCAAAAGAAGGGAATTGGTTTACAACTAAAGAAAAAGACAACTTTGAAACTTTAAACACACTTTCTAAAACTGTCACACAAAGTTCAATTATTAGCATTGACGGTTCTTTATACCAAAATGCAGGTGCGACAATGGTGCAACAAATTGCCTATTCTCTTGCTCACGCCAACGAATATTTAAACCGAATTTCAATCATAAACCAACCCATAGTTTTTCAAATTTCGGTTGGAACGAATTACTTTTTTGAAATAGCAAAATTGCGAGCAATTCGAATTTTATTTCAATTAATTGCAAGAGAATACAATCCCGACATCAAATGTCATTTGCTAGTAACTCCTACAAAAAGGAATAAAACAATCTACGATTATAATGTCAATATGTTGCGCACCACAACCGAGTGTATGTCGGCGATTATTGGTGGTGCAGACTCAATTGCCAATCTTCCTTATGATTCTCTTTACCACAAAGACAATGAATTTGGCGATAGAATTGCAAGAAATCAGTTGCTAATTCTAAAAAACGAAAGCTATTTCGACAAAGTAAATAATCCTGCCGATGGTACTTATTATATTGAAAGTATTACCAATCAATTAGCAGAAAAAGCACTAACTTTATTTAAAGATATTGAGGCAAATGGCGGATTTCTAAAACAATTAAACGACGGTATTATAAAACGAAAAATTCAAGAAAGTGCCGATAAAGAACAAGATTTATTCGATTCTGGAAAAGAAGTTTTGTTAGGAACTAATAAATATCCAAACAAAGAGGACAAAATGAAACACGATTTAGAATTATTTCCTTTTGTAAAAATAAAACCTCGAAAAACATTGATTACTCCAATTATCGAAAGACGATTGGCAGAAAAAATGGAGCAAGAACGATTAGGAAATGAATAATAAGCGATTTAAATTAGTGTAAATTGTCACTGAAAATGAAAAGAAAAAACCTACAAAATATTACATTATCCGAAAGTCAAGAGTCAAAATTTGATAAAAATCCAGAACAAGCATCTGGAAATTTTCTTACGGCTGAACGTATCGAACTAAAACCAAACTATTCAAAATCCGATATAGAAAATTTAGAACATTTGAATTTTGCAGCTGGTTTTGCACCCAATTTAAGAGGACCCTACGCTACAATGTTTGTAAGAAGACCGTGGACAATTCGCCAATATGCAGGATTTTCAACTGCAGAAGAAAGCAATGCGTTCTATCGAAGAAATTTGGCTGCCGGACAAAAAGGACTATCCATTGCATTTGATTTACCAACACACCGCGGTTATGATTCTGACCACGAGCGCGTAGTAGGCGATGTTGGAAAAGCGGGTGTTGCTATCGATTCTGTTGAAGATATGAAAGTTCTATTCGACCAAATTCCCTTGGATGAAATGTCGGTTTCAATGACAATGAACGGTGCCGTTTTACCCATCATGGCTTTTTATATCGTTGCTGCCGAAGAACAAGGTGTGAAACCCGAACAACTTTCAGGAACAATTCAAAACGATATTTTGAAGGAATTTATGGTGCGAAATACCTATATTTATCCTCCTACTCCATCCATGAAAATTATTGCTGATATATTTGAATTTACAAGCAAAAAAATGCCAAAATTCAATTCTATTTCAATATCAGGTTACCACATGCAAGAAGCCGGAGCTACCGCCGATATAGAATTGGCTTACACTTTGGCTGACGGTTTAGAATACATCCGAACGGGACTTTCAACCGGAATGAATATCGATGAATTTGCTCCTCGCCTCTCTTTTTTCTGGGCAATTGGGATGAATCATTTTATGGAAATTGCAAAAATGCGGGCGGGACGAATGATTTGGGCAAAACTGGTAAAACAGTTCAACCCAAAAGACGAAAAATCATTGACTTTAAGAACCCATTGCCAAACATCGGGTTGGAGTTTAACAGAGCAAGATCCTTTTAATAATGTAGCGCGAACTTGCATTGAAGCCACAGCAGCTGCATTTGGTGGAACACAATCTTTGCATACCAATGCCTTGGACGAAGCAATCGCATTACCAACAGATTTCTCCGCAAGAATTGCCAGAAACACCCAAATTTATTTACAAGAAGAAACCAAAATCACCAAAACAGTTGATCCTTGGGCTGGAAGTTATTATGTAGAAAGTTTGACCAATGAAATAGCACAAAATGCTTGGAAACTAATTGAAGAAGTAGAAGAATTGGGTGGAATGACCAAAGCAATTGAAGCTGGAATTCCAAAATTACGCATTGAAGAAGCTGCAGCAAGAAAACAAGCCCGAATTGATAGTAGCCAAGATATAATTGTTGGAATTAATAAATACCGATTAGAAAAAGAAGATCCTTTGCATATTCTAGATGTTGACAACCAAATGGTTCGCAAGCAACAATTGGAACAATTAGCACAAATAAAAGCATCCCGAGATTCAGAAAAAGTAAAAGAAACTTTGGATAAATTGATTGCAACCGCAAAAACTGGAAAAGGAAACTTACTAGAAATTGCCGTTGAAGCAGCACGTTACAGATCCACTTTGGGCGAAATTAGCGATGCCTTAGAAACAGTATTTGGAAGATATAAAGCTCAAATTAAATCCATTAGTGGCGTGTATAGTAAAGAAATTAAAGACGACAAAAGTTTTGAAAAAGCAAAACAAATGGCCGACGAATTTGCTAAGCAAGAAGGTCGACGTCCTAGAATCATGATTGCAAAAATGGGTCAAGACGGTCACGATCGCGGTGCAAAAGTAGTCGCAACCGGTTATGCAGACGTAGGATTTGATGTTGATATAGGTCCGTTATTCCAAACACCTGCAGAAGCCGCTAAACAAGCTATAGAAAATGACGTACATATTCTTGGCGTTTCTTCCCTAGCAGCTGGACACAAAACCTTGGTCCCTCAAGTTATAGAAGAACTAAAAAAATACGGTCGCGAAGATATTATGGTGGTTGTTGGCGGAGTAATTCCTGCTCAAGATTACCAATTTTTATTCGATGCCGGAGCAGTTGCTGTTTTTGGGCCCGGAACGAAGATTAGTGAAGCTGCTATAAAGATTTTAGAGATTTTGATTTAATCTAAAAAATACTATGCATGCATACTATTAATTGCTATATTTACAATTCAAAAAACAAAAACTATGAATTTTTCAGCTAAAATGCTTCGTGATAATGCCTTATTAGGCAAAGTAATAGTAGTTACAGGTGGCGGAAGTGGACTTGGTAAAGCAATGACCAAATATTTCATGGAATTGGGTGCAAAAGTAGCCATAACCTCCCGTGATTTAGAAAAACTAAAAACTACCGCGACCGAACTAGAAACTGAAACTGGTGGAACATGTTTGCCTATTCAATGTGATGTGCGCCATTATGATCAAGTGGAAGCCATGCTACAAGAAGTTTTAAAAGCGTATGGAAAAGTGGATGTATTGTTGAATAATGCGGCTGGGAATTTCATATCGCCCACAGAGCGCCTTTCGGCAAATGCTTTTGATACCGTAATTGATATTGTTTTGAAAGGAACAAAAAATTGTACACTCGCCTTTGGAAAACATTGGATTGATACCAAACAAGAATCGTCAACCGTGTTGAATATAGTCACCACTTATGCATTTACAGGTTCGGCTTATGTGGTTCCTAGTGCAACTGCAAAAGCGGGAGTCCTTGCAATGACAAGAAGTTTGGCTGTGGAATGGGCCAAATATGGAATTCGAACCAATGCAATTGCGCCTGGTCCCTTTCCAACAAAAGGAGCTTGGGAAAGATTATTACCCGGTGATTTAAAAGAAAAATTTGATTTGTCAAAAAAAGTACCTTTGAAACGTGTTGGTGATCATCAAGAATTAGCGAATTTAGCAGCCTACTTAGTTTCTGATTTTTCAGCGTATATCAATGGTGAAGTAGTCGTAATTGATGGTGGAGAATGGCTTAAAGGCGCAGGACAATTTAATTTATTGGAGGCAGTTCCTGAAGAAATGTGGGACATGCTCGAAATGATGATTAAAGCTAAAAAGAATACTTAATACCATACAATTGAAAACAAATTAAATTAGAGAACGTAAATGTTCTCTTTTTTTTTAGCCCTGATGGAAGGGAAAATCCCGAGTTTTTTAGCGAGGATTTGGAATGATAGCAGGATTAGCTCCAAATAAATATGGGAAAGAATTATTGAGAAAGAATTATTTAGTAAATTTACAAAAACGAATTTCTTTGGAATCAAAAAACAAAATGTCGGCACTTCACGAAAAAGCTGGAATTTCGCCTCCCGAAATTGTTAGTGAAAAAGTAGCAAATCAAATTCATACTTTTAGAAAGATACAACCCTCTGCAAAGGAATTAGTTAATGGTATTTTGAAGGGAAATATTACTGCTTTAAGTCGTGCAATAACGTTGATTGAAAGCACCAATGTTTCCCATTTAGAAAAAGCAAACGAAGTAATTAATGCGTGTTTACCTCATGCAAATAAGTCGGTTCGCATTGGAATTACTGGTGTTCCAGGCGTTGGTAAAAGTACTTTTATTGAAGCTTTTGGAAAATATTTGACAGGTTTAGGAAAGAAAGTTGCCGTTCTTGCGGTGGATCCGAGTAGTACTATTTCTCACGGAAGTATTTTGGGTGATAAAACGCGAATGGAAGAATTGGTGAAAGATGAAAATGCCTATATCCGACCATCCGCATCGGGGGAAACATTGGGTGGCGTTGCTCGAAAAACTCGGGAATCGATTACACTTTGTGAGGCTTGCGGATTTGATACTATTATTATTGAAACTGTGGGCGTTGGACAAAGCGAAACTGCGGTTCACAGTATGGTTGATTTCTTTTTATTGTTGAAAATATCGGGGGCTGGAGATGAATTACAAGGGATTAAACGTGGAATTATGGAAATGGCAGATGCTATTGTTATCAATAAAGCAGATGGAGATAATATCCGAAAATCAAATTTAGCAAAAGTAGAATTTGGTCGTGCTTTGCATTTATTTCCTGCGAAAAAATCGGGTTGGACAGCTACAGCTTCAACATGCAGCGCGATAACTCACGATGGGATTTCTGAAGTTTGGGACACGATTTTAAAGTTTTTAGAACTCACAAAAACCAACAATTATTTTTTTGAAAAACGCAAAGAACAAAATCAATATTGGATGTTGGAAACAATAAATGAACAATTGAAAACCAATTTTTTCAATCATCCAGAAATTCAAAAACTACTTGAAGCAAACAAAAAAGCGGTGCAAAATGATGAAATATCACCTTTTGCAGCCGCTCAAATTTTATTGGAAAAATATTTTAGAGGTTGATTTAGTCTATTGAAAGTCTAAAACTTTAATTTTTAATCGTTTTGATTTGGCTTTCAGTAATATTATACCTTTTTACCACTTCATTATAATTACTTAAATCTACAGAAGATGAGTTTTTATTTGAAAAATACCCTGGAATGATTACGACTCTAAATACTTGACTTTGCGTCCAAGCAGAACCTAATGTTGTTAAATCGAAGTCAGAATCAAGAAAAATATTGATATCGTTTCTAGTAAAGTCGAAATTATAATCTAATTCTCCTTGAGGTAAATAAACAGCTTGCGGCAGTGTTCTCCATACATCCTCTCCATTTACAACATCAAAAAGACGGTAAACTAAAACCATATCTGAACTGTAGATTGGTGGATTTAACGTAATTATTCTAGAATAATTATTAGCAGCTGAAAATGAAGTGGTTACTTCAAAAACTTCTGCTGAACTATTCACTTGTGTTTCTTCATTCACAGAACAACCTTGAAATGCAAATGTTCCGACAACTGCTAAAAATAAAATTATTTTTTTCATAATGTAAATATTTGGTTACATCAAAAGTATTCCAAAAATCAAACCAAAAAAACTAATTTTGATATTATTAATGAAAAATAAATCAATTACTTTTGCTTTTATGAAATTACACATGATAATGATTGGTTGTAGACCAAAAGGAAGGTTTACTGAACAACACGATATTTTTTTTGGAATCGGTAATTCTTTATCAGATTTAGTTCCTCAAATGAAAGCTTTTTGGCCAGAAGCCAAAGGAAAAATTCATATTGATGCTTGGCGAGAAGTTTCAGTTGTTGACAACCATTCAATTGAAATCATTTCTAAGGAGAATGCTGTTGCAAATGCTGCTCAACTTTTCTTTATCAATCTTGGTGGTTATAAGGAAAATGAATTTGAAGAGTACCACTATAAAATTCTTGCAACTGGAACTTCATTGGCGGAAGCCACAAAAAAAGCAAAAGCTACCAGTTTTTACAAACATTATGGTTTTAAAGGTGCAACCTCACACATTGACGATAAATTTGGTATTGATGTCGATGATATTTTTAATGTTGCCGATATTCTTTCGACAGTGTTAAAAGAAAAATTCGCTTTAAAAATTTCTGAAGCTGAAACTGATTTTGAAGACGAATTGCATATTGGTTATTTGAAATTGGAGAAAATAATATAGTATTTACCTTAATATAATTTGGTTACTTTCTTCAATATTTTTTAATGATTTAGTCAATAAATTGATAATATTAAGCTTAATTTTTTCTTTTGGATTATCAACTGGAGTTACTATAACTTTCAGAATATACTTTTCATCAATCAAACACTTATCATAATCATTGTCTATTACATTTCCATCAATTTGAAAAACTGTTGCATTTTCACTTGGACTTATGTATTTCAACTTAAATTCATTTAGACTAATATAATTTTGTTTGCTTGTTGTTTTACCTTGAATCATAATTCTCCCATAATATTTTACAGAATCAATAATGGTGTCTTTTTTAACAACGTTCATCGTTTCAATATTTTCTGGATTAAATGCTGACATTAAGGTGTTGTCTACTAATTTTCCATTATAAAAAAAAGCTGGAGGATTTTTTATTATTTTTTTAGAATTGTAAACTACTTTTATAACTGTATCGTTAATAGTTACAGGTTTAGTAATATTCAGACCTTTAACTGTACCTGTAAGTTGCCCAAAAGTTGTTGTTGATAAAAATGCGATGGCTAATAATAATTTTATTTTCATTTCTAAATTGGAGTTTAATTTCAATAAAGATAATGAATTATAGAATGCAATCCCGCTAAAAAGCGGGATAAACTATTCACACGCTTTTTGCATTGCAAAAAAGCGGTTCTATGCTTACATATTACGTCTATGTAATTTATAGCTTATTTTACTATACTTAACAAGTTTTCTAGTTAACATTTAGTAAATACCATTTAATATTGGTGTTTTAACTTCTTTAAATAACATTAAATTGC
>Ga0114974_10001080_pt1 | contig 21776 bp, 19 predicted proteins | sample S_130206_EF_Meta_FD_87318 | JGI IMG/M metagenome (GOLD analysis project Ga0114974, IMG submission 87318) | Freshwater microbial communities from Lake Simoncouche, Canada to study carbon cycling - S_130206_EF_MetaG | ecosystem: Environmental > Aquatic > Freshwater > Lake | place: Lake... | reverse complement strand
CGGCCGAAAATCTCGGCTACTCCGGCGGCATGAACGTTGGCATTGCCGGAGCGTTGCACGCGGGAGCCACGCACGTGCTGCTGGTGAACAGCGACGTCACCGTTCCGCCTGACTGCACGGCGCGACTGGTCGACGCGTTGGTGGCCGAACCAGACGCGGGCATCGCTGGGCCGACATTGCTTGCGCGCGACACACCGGACCGAATCGACTCAGCCGGGCTGTTGTTCGACGTCACATCGGGGCGCATGCGGATGCGACTGACCGGCGAGCGTGTGACCTCGGCGCCAATTGCACCCGCTGCGGTCGACGCCGTCAGTGGCTGTCTGATGCTCGTCGAGCGACGGGTGTTCGAACACATCGGCGTGCTCGACGACCACTATTTCTTCGGCTTCGAAGATCTCGACTTCTGTCTGCGTGCGCGAGCGGTAGGCATCGGAACCGTCGTCTCGCCGGCGCGTGCCTATCATGCGCGCGCCCAGTCGCTGCCGTCGCGTTCACCAGACCGGCTCTACTACGCTGCGCGGAACCACCTGCGACTGGCGTCGTCGATCCACGGGGGTCACGCCGGCCCGGCCCGGCAACTCGGCGTGCTGCTATTGAATGTCGCGTCCGCGCTGAAGGCGTTGCCGTCGCACGCGGCACCGCGACTGCTGGCGGTCGCGGGTGGCTGTTTCGATTTCTACCGCGGTCAATTCGGCCCGCGCCGCTGACGTTCAGGCAGGCTCGGCCTCGCGGTCGTCATCGACGCGCCTTGGCCGCATGCTGTGCCTGGGGTGCGTGCGTGCGCCGGCGGCACGACGGATCAGCCAGACCGCGATCGCCGCCACCCAGGCCAGGTCGCGCAGCAGGTGCACCAGCGGGAACAGCAGCGGCACCCAGTCGCTGAAGCGGCGCGCCGCGCGGGCACCGACCCATGTGCGTTCCGCCGCCAACACGAGGAGCAGCAGCAGCCCGATTGAGGCGCCAGGCGAGAATCCCGGATGCACGGCCGCGCCCGCCATCATCGCCAACGCGAGGGCGGTGAGCACCGGATGCGCCATCATCACCAGGGGCGACACCGAATCGCCCGCGAGCCGCCCGCGATGCTTCGCCACGAGGTCGAGACGCCCGTAGCCGAAGCCGTACTGCTGCCGCAGGTAGCCGGCGAGCCCGTCGCGCCAGCGATGCGTGCTCCAGGCCGCCGCCACGTAGCGCAGCCTGAAACCCGCGGCGCGCAGCCGATAACTCATGTCGTTGTCGTAGCCGTAGCCGAGCGACTCGTCGAAGCCGCCGACCGTGCGCACGGCCGCCGCACGGTAGACCACGTTGCCGCTGCAGACGTGGCCGGTGTCGCGGTCGAGCGAGGCGTAGCGCTCCTGCAGGTCGCGGCCCATCACGCGCGCCAGCAGCGACGCGCGCGGATCGGTGACGTACTGACCCTGCGCCGCCGCCACCTCCGCATCGGCCATCGCGGGGAGCAACTGCTCCAGCCACTCAGGGCCGACCACCACATCCTGGTCGACCTGTGCGATGAGCGGGTACCGCGCCGCAGCCACGCCGCGGTTGAGGGCAGCAGCCGCACCACGGCCATCCGCGTCGACCACCACCAGAGGGGCGACCGGCAATGCCCGGCGCACCAGCTCCACCGCCGCATCGCCGGAGCGGTCGTCGACAAGGACGACCTCGAACTGCACGTCAGGCGCGGCCTGCTCCAGCACCGCTCGAACCGTGTCCACGAGTGCCGCACCAGCGTTGTGCACGGGAATGACGACGCTGACGGCGATCATGCGGACGCCTGCAGTGCACGGCCGACCACGCTGTCGTACACCGCCTCGAGCGCGGACACCACCGTGTCGGCGCCGTACAGCGCCCGGACACGAACGCCAGCGTCACCAGCCTCGCGGCGCCAGCGCTCACCATCGTCGAGCACGGCGGCGATAGCCCGTGCCAGTCCGGCTGCATCGCCGGGGGTGACGGCGAGCCCGCCGCCGGTTGACGCCACCACCTCCGCCGCGCCGGAGTCGTTGCCGACGATGACGGGGGTGCCTGCGAGGAGCGCTTCGCAGGCGACCAACCCGAACACCTCGTCACTGGACGGATAGACGACGACGTCGGCGGCAGCCAGCGCATCGAGCCGCTCGGCACCTGGCAACAGCCCCGGGACGACCACGCGGTCGCGAAGGCCGAGCTCGCCGGCACGAACGAGCGCCTCCGACAGCCCACCGAGGTCGTTGCCGGCAATCACCAACTGCGCGCACCCCGGCTTGAGTTGCGCGAAGGCCTCGACCAGCGTTCGCACGTGTTTGCGCGGCGTGATCTTCCCGAGGAACAGCACGAGCGGGCGCCCGTCGAGCCTGTAATTGCGCCTGAAGCGGGAGCCGTCCGGACGCCCGTCGAACTCACGCAGGTCAACCGGGTTCGGCACCTGTGCGACCGCGTCTGGCGCGATGCCCAGCGCGCGAAACTGACGCGCCTCAGCCGCCGAGACGGCCACCACGCGCGAGGCGCGGGCCATCACCTCGGCACCACCCAGTTGCTGCAGCACACGCTTGGCGACGAGACGCCGTTCGAAGACCGGCGCCGTGCCGTTGGGCGACAGGACGTACGGCACGCCGGCGCGCGCCAGCGCCCGTGACGCCATGATGCCGAGCAGGTGATGGCAGGCGTGGATATGCGCGAGATCGAAGGCGGCGCTGTTGGTGTCGAGGAAGCGCCGCAGCCCGACCGGCGCAAACGCCTGGAGGTGATAGGCAGCACGATTGGACAGGTTGCGAAACACCCGACGGTCCGGAGCACTGCCTGCGTCCGCGCGAGGAAGCCTCGTCTGTGCGTCGAGGGCGTCGGTCGTGCAGAGCGTCACGCGATGGCCGCGGGCGCGCAGGCCGTGCACCATCGCACCAACGACACGGGGGATGCCGCCGTAGGCCCACGCTTCGGGTCCGTAAGGAGCGATGTGCAGGATGCGAAAGGCCATGGCCAGTTGTGGCGACCGTGGCGATTATGCCACCGCCGTCCCGCGCCGGCGGCCGCGTCAGGCGTCAGCCTTCTTCTTCGTGCGCGCACCCGGCTTCGACCGTGCGCGGCGACGCACCTGGATGCGGATGGGCGTCCCCTCGAAGCCGAACTGTTCGCGGAGCTTGTTGACGAGAAAGCGCTCGTACGAGAAGTGGAAGGTCGTGGCGATGTTCGTGAAGAAGACGAACGTCGGCGGCGCGATGCCGATCTGCGCGACGTACATAATCTTCACGTTGCGCCGCTCGGGACTGACCGGCAGGTTCGCCGCGACGATCGTCTCGATGAACTTGTTCAACGCCGGCGTTGGCACACGCTTGCGGCGGTTCGTCGCGGCCTTGTCGAGCGCTTCGAGCACCTTCGGCGCCCGCTCACCGGTCAGCGCCGAGATATGCAGGATCGGTGCGTAGTCGAGGAATCGCATCTTCCGGCGCAGTTCGTCGTCGAACTTCTTCACGAAGTCCTGGTCCTGGCTCTTCACCAGGTCCCACTTGTTCGCCACGATGACGATCGCGCGGCCGGCGCGGTCGGCCTCGCCGCCGATCGAGGCGTCCTGGTCGGTGGCCCCCTCCTTCGAGTCGATCAGCAGGGCGACGACGTCGGCGTCGAAGATCGCCTTCTTGGCCCCTGCCACGGAGACGAGTTCAACGATGCCGCCGTCGCGCACGCGGCCCGGCCGCCGCATCCCGGCGGTGTCGACGATGCGGAACTGCCGGCGGTGCCAGATCATCGTCGCGTCGATGGCGTCGCGGGTCGTCCCCGGCATGTCGCTGACCACCACCCGCTCCTCCTTGAGGATGCGGTTCAGCAGCGACGACTTGCCGACGTTCGGGCGCCCGATAATCGCGATGGCGATCTCGCGTTCGGCTGGGACAAGCGGACCGTCGGGTTCGCCGTCGACGCTCGCCTCAGGTTCCGGCGCATCCTTCGCCTGCGTACCCAGAATCCGCACGATTTCGTCGAGCAGGTCGCCGACGCCGTTGCCGTGCTCGGCCGAGGTCTCGAACACCGGCTCGAACCCGAGCTGGTAGAACTCCGGCACCGCACGCTGCGCGCGCTTGTCGTCGGTCTTGTTCACCACGAAGATGATGGGCAGACCGGTCGTACGCACCTCGCGCGCAATTTCCTCGTCGCCGCTCGCGAGCCCTTCCTGGCCATCGGTCAGGAAGATCAGAAGATCCGCGGCGGCGATGGCGCGCTGACCGGCGACGACCACGAGGTCGTGCAGCGGGTCCTTACTGGCGCCGTAGAGTCCGCCCGTATCGGACAGCTGGAAGGACGACCCCTGCCACGACACGGGGAACGCGAGGGCGTCACGGGTGGTGCCGGCAATGGGCGCCACGATGGCACGCCGCGAGCCGATCATCTTGTTGAAGAGCGTCGATTTCCCAACGTTGGGACGGCCGACGAGGACGACAGACGGAAGTTTCCGGGGCATTCAGCGCATTCGGTCCAGGATCACTTAGCCACAGCCTTGACAGCGTAAGTATCACAATCTATGCTATTTATCAGTTTTGAGGAGCCTCTAAGCATGATCAAAGTCGACATCGTCAACGAAGTGTCGAAAATCGCCGACATCACCAAGGTGAAAGCCGAGGTGGCGGTCGATGCTGTATTCGACGCGATGCGAACCTCCATGCAGAGGGGCGAGCGCATTGAACTGCGCGGTTTTGGCGTGTTTCAGGTGAAACCTCGGAAACGCGGCATCGGCCGCAACCCCAGGACGGGTAAGGAAGTGCGCATCCCGCCCGGCCGCACTATCCGCTTCAAACCCGGTAAAGACCTCCAGAATATCGGGTAAGCCACCGAGTGGACCCTCTTCAGCAAGAATCGCTGGCGATGCCGGCCGAGTACGTCTGGCTTCCCCGCCGCAAGTTCCAGGACCGGCGGTGGCTACACCTGCTCCTGTTCATCCTGACCATTGCCAGCACGACGTTTGTCGGCATCAGTCACTGGGCCGCCTTCGCCGAGTCCGCGCATCTTCCCGTCCGCGACCTCGGCCTCGACGATTTGATCATCCGCGGCTTATGGTACAGCGGCAGCGTCCTCGCCATTCTTGGCTTCCATGAACTCGGACACTACCTCGCGTGTCGCTATTATGACGTCGACGCGTCCCTCCCGTACTTTCTACCTCTTCCCCTGATCAGTTTGATCGGCACGCTCGGCGCCTTCATCCGCATCCGCGAACCGATTCCGACCAAGCGAATACTGTTCGATATTGGCATCGCTGGGCCGATCGCCGGCTTCGCCGTGGCGGTCCCGGTGCTCTTCCTGGGCCTGGCGATGTCAACGGTGGAGCCGTTCCCGCGCTACGAGGTCGTCGGCTTCCTCGCCAGTTTCTCTGGCGACGTGCCGGTGGACGGATGGAACCTTGGCGAGCCGTTGCTCTTCAAGTTGGCCACGCGACTCGTTCTGGGGAGTGTGGGCGAAGGCTTCACGGTGAATCTGCATCCGGTCGCCTTCGGCGCCTGGTTCGGCCTGCTCGCCACCTTCATGAACCTGTTCCCGATCGCGCAACTCGACGGCGGACACATTTCCTATGCGGTCCTCGGGCGCCACTCCTCGAAGGTGACTCTGATTGCGCTGGCCTGCGCGTTCGGCATCGCCGTGTTCTCGCCCGGTATCCTGATCTGGGCACTCCTGCTCACGGTCATGCTGTGGCGGTTCGGACGGCACCATCCACCAACGTTCGACGGGGACCTACCGCTCGATGCCACACGGACCTGGCTCGCGCTCGCAGCGCTGGTCATCTTCGTCCTCTGCTTCATGCCCGCGCCGATTCAGACGATCCACATCCTCCACTAGCGCGACTTTCACGTCGACCCGTCGTAACCGCGAACCATCAGGCTCGCCGATCCGGCCGACCGAAGGGTCAGTAGTGACGTACTGACGGGTCGGCGGTCACACATCGTTACAGCACGGACAGCGGATCGACGTCGATGAGCGTGCGCCGCGCCAGTTCCGGGCGCGCGTTCACGATGGCGACCAGCGTCTCGCGCATCTTCCTGCGGTTCGTCCCCTTCACGAGCAACTGCACCCGGTATTCGCCGCGCAGTTTGCCGAGCGGCGCCGGCGCCGGGCCAAGCACGCGGTAGTGCGTCATGGCTGGATCCTGCTGCCGCATCTGCGCCACGATCTGAGAGGCATCGTCCATCGCCGCGGCAAGCGTCTTTGCGCGCACCACGGTGTTGATCAACGAGACGAGCGGCGGGTAGCGCATCGCCTTACGGAACAGCATCTCGCGCTCGTAGAACGCCGCGTAGTCCTGATGGCACGCGAGCAGGATGCTGTAGTGCGTCGGGTAGATGGTCTGCACGACTGCCTCACCAGGCGTTTCACCACGTCCCGCACGGCCGGCCACCTGCGTCAGCAACTGGAACGTGCGTTCGGACGCGCGGAAGTCGGCCATACCGAGGCCGACGTCGGCCGAGACGACGCCGACCAGGGTGACCCGCGGGAAGTCGTGCCCCTTGGCGATCATCTGCGTGCCGACCAGCACATCGATTTCGCCAGCCCGGAACTTCGCCAGCAGCGCCACCAGCGACCCCTTGCGACGTGTGGAGTCGCGGTCCAGCCTCGCCACGCGTGCATCGGGGCACTGCTTCTTCACCTGCGCCTCGACCCGCTCGGTGCCGAAGCCCATCTGCTCGAGATACGGCGCCTTGCACGTCGGGCAGACGTTCGGTACACGCGTTGAGTAGTTGCAGTAATGGCAGCGCGCCCATCGCGCCGCGCCTTCGCCGTGCACGACCAGCGAGACGTCGCAGTTCGAGCAGTCGATGGTGCCCGAGCACTGGCGGCAGAACACGGCGGTCGCAAAGCCACGCCGGTTCAGCAGCACGATCGACTGTTCCCCGCGCTCGACGCGGGCGGCGATGCCGTCACGCAGGGCGCGGCTCAGGATGACGTCCGGCCCTTCGGCCGCGTACTCCTCGCGCATGTCGACGACGGTCACCGACGCGAGCGGCCGGTCCATGACACGCCGCTCCAGCACGATGCGGTCGTACTTGCCGCTCATCGCGTTGAAGTAGGTCTCCATCGACGGCGTGGCGGAACCGAGCACGGCAAGTGCGCCCGCCTTCTGGGCACGCACCAGCGCCACGTCGCGGCCGTTGTAGCGCGGGCTCTCGTCCTGCTTGTAAGAGTTGTCGTGCTCTTCGTCGACGATGATGAGGCCGACATCGCGCAGCGGCGAGAAGACCGCCGACCGTGTGCCGACGACCACGTCGACCTCGCCGCGCCGGATGCGCTGCCACTGGTCGTGCCGTTCGCCGTCCGACAGGCCGCTGTGCTGGATGGCCACCCGCTCGTGGAACGTCTGGCGGAAGAGCGCCGCCACCTGCGGGGTGAGCGCGATTTCCGGCACCAGCATCAGGACGCGGCGACCAGCGTCGCGCACCGCCGTCGAGAGCCGCAGGTACAACTCGGTCTTGCCGCTGCCGGTGACGCCGTGCAGCAGCGCCGCCTTGAACGTGCCGGCGCGAGACAGTTCCAGTAGTCGCTCGAGAGCGGCGTCCTGCTCTGGGGTGAGGGCACGCAGTGGGTCGACTGGCGTGGCTTCGAGCGACGCGGCGGCGAAGGGATCGCGGTCGACGCGCTCCTGGCGCACCGCCACCAGGCCGGCCTTCTGCAGGCGCGACACGATGTCGGCGCTCACGCCCCGCCGTGCGAGTTCCACGCGGCTCACGCCCTCGGCCGTGCCAGCCAGGATATCCAGCGCCTCCCTCTGGCGTGTCGTCACCTTCACGTCGGGATCGGTGCCGGCGGCGGTGAGCGACACCACGTGGTTCGTCTTGTGCGCGTCGGCCCGCTCGTCGCGCGTCTTCGGCGGCAGCACCGCGGTGATCGCTTCGCCGGGGCCTGCGGCGTAGTACTCCGCCGTCCAGCGTGCAAGTTCGACGACGTCAGACGGGATGAACGGATCCGTGTCGAGCACGCTTTTCAGCGCCTTGATCCCCTTGCCGTCCGGCACGGACGACGCCTGCGCGACCTCGACGACGATGCCGGTGAGCGAGCGCGAACCGAGCGGCACGACCACCCTGGCACCGAGCGCCGGCGCGCTCATGCCCTCAGGGACGGCGTACGTCAGCAGGTCGAGTCCTGGGACTGGGACGGCGACGCGGACAAACACGTGATAGTCGTTCGTCGTTCGTCGTTGGTTACTCGTCGTGGGGCCAACGTTCGTGGGACCGCCCATCGATGGGAGCCGGCCGTCGGTCGGTGCCTGTCGAGCCAACTACTCGCCGGCCAGCAACTGCCGGACCAGCTTCATGTCCTCCCACACATCCCGCTTCGCGGGCGGGTTGCGCAGGAGATACGCCGGGTGGAAGGTCGGCACCAGCTTGGAGCCGCGGTACTCGAACACGCGACCTCGCAGCCGTGAAATGGGCTCCTGCGTGCGCAGCAGCGTCTGGGCGCCAAACTTGCCGAGCGCCACGATCACGCGCGGCTTGATGGCGTCGATCTGCTGGAACAGGAACGGTTCGCACTGCTCCACTTCGTCCGGCTCGGGGTTCCGGTTCTGCGGTGGCCGGCACTTGATCACGTTGGCAATATACACATCGTCGCGCTTCAGTTCGATCGCTTCGATGATCTTGGTCAGCAACTGCCCCGCGCGGCCGACGAACGGCACACCCTGTTCATCCTCGTCCGCACCTGGGGCTTCGCCCACGAACATCAGTTGCGCATTCGGGTTGCCGACACCGAACACCACCTGGCTGCGGCCGAGCGTGTGCAATTTGCAGCGTGTGCAGGCCGGGCCGATCTCCGTGCGCAGCATCTCGAGCCCCTCGGCGCCGCTGCGCCGCAGCACCATCGGCTCGCCGGCCGCGGGAGCGACAGCCCCTGCCACCACGGACGCCGCAGCGGCCTCGGGCTCCGGCGTCGAGTCGGCGGCAGCGGCAGGCGCGGCCGCCTTGATGCGCCGTTCACGCCAGCGCGGGTCGCGACTGCTGCCGGTGACGCCGAGTTCGCGGGCGAAGGTGAGATGCTCGACGAGTTGATCGCGGTCCATGGGGCAGTTCAGACTTTCAGAGGGTCAGGCGTTGGAGGTGCGGCACGCCGCACAAGGAGCAACTGCTCCGCACGGTCGAGAATCACGGCCGCGATGCGGGCTTTCGACTGCAGCGGGACGTCCTCCGTGCCGCCCTGGCTGACCAGCGTCACGGCGTTGGTGTCGACGTCGAAGCCGGCATCGGACCGCGACACATCGTTCGCGACGATGAGGTCGACCTGCTTCCGTTCGAGCTTCCGTCGCGCACTGGCGACGACGTCCTCGGTCTCGGCGGCGAATCCCACGAGCACCGCGGGGCCGCCGGATGCGGCGCGACGTTGGCCGAGCGCCTTCAGGATGTCGGGCGTCCGCTTCAGCACCAGCGTGAGGTCGCCGTCCGCCTTCGCCACCTTCTGCCCGGCCACCACTGTCGGCGTGTAGTCGGCCACGGCCGCCGCCATCACGACGATGTCGGCCGTCGCGGCGTGCTGCATGACCGCGGCGTGCATGGCCTCGGCGCCGCGCACACGCACCAGTTCGTGCACCGCCGGCGCAGGTGCACTCGTCGGCCCGGCCACGAGCGTGACCAACGCGCCACGCCGTGTGGCCTCGTCGGCAACCGCAAAGCCCATCCGGCCGCTCGAGCGATTCCCGATGAACCGCACCGGGTCGAGGTCCTCGAGGGTCGGGCCTGCCGTCACCAGTACCCGAATGCCGGCCAGCGTCGTGCCCGGCCGCAGCACCGCCTCCGCTGCCGCGCAGATCTCGTCGGGTTCAGCGAGGCGACCCTTGCCGACCCAGCCGCAGGCCAGGTAGCCCTCGCCAGGTTCGACGAAGCGCACGCCGTCAGCCGCGAGGCGATCCAGATTCCGGCGCACCGCCGCGTGCGAGAACATCTGGCTGTTCATGGCCGGCGCCACCAGCACCGGTGCGCGCGTCGCCGTGTAGAGCGTGGTGAGGAAGTCGTCCGCGATGCCGTTGGCCAGCTTGCCGATGACGTTGGCCGTTGCCGGGGCAATGAGCAGCAGGTCGATCGACGAGGCGAGCGAGATGTGCTCGATGTCGGCGTTCGCGCCACGCTCCCACTGGTCGGTGATGACCGGGCGGCGCGTAATCGCCTCGAACGTGATGGCGCCGACGAACTTCGTGGCGGCGTGCGTCATAACCGCCACGACATCGTGCCCGCGCTTCTGCAGGCCGCGCGCCACCTCGACCGCCTTGTAGGCGCCGATTCCGCCGGTTACACCGAGCGCTACGAGCATCGCAGGTTCTCCGTCCCGACGATCCGGGACCTATTCTGCTGGCGTGGGAACGATCTGTTCGTCTGGCGGCGGCGCCACATACGGCAGCGCCTCGACCGCGCCAACCATTACTTCACGCGCGGCGACGGTCGTCGTCTTGTGGTCGCCCACGTCGACGCGCGGCGTCGAGCCGGCCAGCAACTGGCGTGCTCGCGCGCCGGCGGCCACAACGAACGCGAAGGTATTGGGGAGCTTGGAGCGGTCAATCATCAGAGAACCTCGATCGATGCAGTCGCAGCGTGCCGATTGCGATCTGTCTGCCAGTCTGTGTATGGATAGGTGAACGATGAATATCGAGCTCGTCAGAACGTGCGGACGATCCGTTCGGCATCGGCCCGCATGCAACTCAGCCGGCACCGGTCCGCCTGTACGATGCTGCGGAGCCGGTCCACGGCGGCGGTCAACTCGTCGTTGACGACGATGAAGTCGTACTCGGTGAACGAGGCCACTTCATCTCGCGCCACCTGCAGGCGCTTGGCAATGGCGGCTTCGCTGTCCTTGCTGCGCCCGCGCAGCCGCTGCTCGAGCACGTCGTAGGACGGCGGCATGACGAATACGGTGGTCGCGCCTGGCCGCAGGTGGCGGACCTGACGCGCGCCCTGGACGTCGATGACCAACACCACATCGCTGCCGTCGGCCAGCAGCGCCTCTATATCTGACGCGCAGGTGCCGTAGAGGTTGCCGAAGACGTCGGCCCACTCCAGGAAATCGCCAGCGGCGATCATCTCCTCGAAGCGCGCGCGGGAGACGAAATTATAGTCCACGCCGTCGGTCTCACCTGCGCGCGCGGTGCGTGAGGTGTAGGAGCGCGACATGCGGAGCTGGGGCATCTGCTCGACCAGCCGCTCGATCAGCGTCGTCTTGCCCGCGCCGGACGGCGCCGACACGATGAAGAGCTGCCCGTGAGCGCCCTGTCGCTCACTCGACATTCTGGACCTGCTCGCGCATTTTCTCGAGCTCTGCCTTGGCCGCGATGATGATCTCGGACACCCGCAGGCCATCGGCCTTCGAGCCCATGGTATTCACTTCGCGGTTCATCTCCTGGAGCAGGAAGTCGAGCTTGCGTCCGCACGGCTCCGCGCTATCGGACAGCGTCTGCCAGTGCGACACGTGCCCGCGGAAGCGGACGACCTCCTCACTGATGTCCGACCGGGCGGCCCACTTGACGATCTCCTGCGCCACGGTGGTTTCATCGGCCTGCAGGTCGATCCGGAGCTGCATGACGCGGTCAGTCAGCCGCTGTTCGAGCGCCGCGCGCCCCTCGTCGGCCGCCACCGCCACCCGCTCGACCATCTCGGCCACGAGTGTCCGCCGCTGGTCCAGGTCGGCCCGCAGGTGCACGCCTTCCGTCGCCCGCATCGTCTGCAGGTCGAGCACCGCGGCCTCGATGGTGCTCTTCGCCTGCTCCGCAATCAACGCCGTGACCGTCTCATCGTCAGCCGAACGTTCACGAATGCTGATCGCCTGCGGCAACCGGAGCAGGTCGCCTGGCGTGAGGGTGCCGGCGATGAGGTTCCGCGCGCGCGCCTTGTCGAGGGCGCCTTCGAGCGCCCGCGCAAACGGCTCATTGAACTCGACTTCGAGTTCGGGCGCCAGCCGCGACTGCACCGACACGTTGACCTCGACGCGGCCGCGGACAATGCTCTTCGATACGAGCGAGCGGATGTCGGCTTCGAGCGCGCCAAGGCTCTGCGGCATCCGCAGTTGCAGGTCGAGATGACGGTGATTGAGGGCGCGGATGGAGACGGTGACGGTCGCCTTCTCCTCTTCCCGCGTCACCGCGGCGAAGCCGGTCATTGATGTGATCATGAAGGCACCATGCGGCGCTCGGGCTTGCGCCCCTCGAGCAACTGCATCTGATAGAGCGAGGCATACGTGCCGGCCGGACGGGCCAGCAGGTCGTCGTGCCTGCCGATTTCGACGATACGGCCGCGTTCGAGCACGATGATGGCGTCGGCGCGGCGGATGGTGGAGAGCCGGTGCGCGATGACGAACGACGTACGGTTCATCATCAGGTTCGCGAGCGCTTCCTGCACCAGCAACTCGGACTCGACGTCGAGCGCTGACGTCGCCTCGTCGAGCACGAGGACCGGTGCGTTACGCAGCAGGGCGCGGGCGATCGCCAGGCGCTGACGCTGCCCGCCGGACAACCGCTGGCCACGCTCGCCGATGATGGTGTTGTACCCCTGCTCGAGGCCGAGGATGAACTCGTGCGCGTTGGCGGCCCTGGCCGCGGCCTCGACCTCCGCCTGCGACGCCGACGGCCGGCCATACGCGATATTACTCGTCACCGAGTCGTCGAAGAGCACGGTCTCCTGGGTCACGATGCCGATCTGGCTCCGCAGCGAGGGCAGCATGACGTCGCGGACATCGATGCCGTCGACGAGGATCGCGCCGCCGGTGACGTCGTAGAAACGCGGCAGCAGGTTCACCAGCGTCGTCTTCCCCGCGCCGCTACGGCCGACGATGGCGATCATCTGGCCAGCCTGCACGGTAAAGTTCACGCCGCGCAGGATGCGGCGATTTTCGTCGTAGGCGAACGTGACATCACGGAACTCGATCGAACGCGCGAACGGCGCGAGCGCCGGCGCGTTCGGCTTCTCCACCACCTCGGTGTACGTGTCCATCATCTCGAAGATGCGTTCGGACGCCGCGATGGCCTGCTGCAGGTTGGCGTTCACGCGGCTCAGCTTCTTCGCCGGCCCATACATGAGGAACAGCGTGGCGATGAAGGAGGTCAGGCCGCCAAGCGTGAGGTGGCCGCTCGCGATCTCGCGGCTGCCGTACCACAGCGCGCCGGCCATCGCGAAGCCGCCGAGCACCTCCATGAGCGGCGGGAGGCTCGAGAGCGCGGCGGTGACCTTCATGTTCGTCCGGAACAACTGATGACCGGCACGCGCGAATCGCTCCGACTCGCGCTTCTCCGCGCCAAACGCCTTCACGATGCGCTGACCAGTGAACCCCTCGGCGCTGATGTGCGACAGCACCTGCAGCGCCTCCTGGCTGCGCCGCGTCGTCTTGCGGACGCGTTGGCCGAGCCGAACCATTGGGTAGACGATGAGCGGCGCCGTGATGATGCAGAAGACCGCCAGCCAGGCGTCGTAATAGAACAGCAGGATGGCGAAGCCGACCAGCGACAGCGTCTCGCGCGCGAGGTCGCCGGCGGTTTCCGAAACGGCCTGCTGCACCTGGCCGACGTCGTTGTTGATGCGCGACATCAACTCGCCGGTGGAACGCTCGCCGAAGAACGACGCCGACTGCCCGAGGATATGGGAGTAGAGCGCGTTCCGCAGGTCCATCACGACGCGCTGTCCCACCCAGGCCATCAGGTAGGACGAGCCGTAGGAGCCGATCCCCTTGAGCAGGTTCAGGCTGATGATGAGCCACGCCACGCGCCCGAGCTGCGACCGGTCCTGCAGCACGTTGTCGAAGATGGTCTTGATGAGCGCCGCGAGCCCCGCGGAGCCGACAGCGTAGAACGCCATCGCCAAGACGGCCCAGCCCAGCCGCGCTTTGTAGGGGTGGGCATAGGCGAACAACCGGGCGAGCGGGGACGACCTGCTCACGAGGGCTCGGTCTTGTAGCCGTGCGGCCGGCGCTGATGCCAGTTCCAGGCGGTGCGCACGATGCTCTCGAGATCGGCGAAGCGCGGGCTCCAGCGCAGTTCCGACTGTGCCTTGTGCGCGGCGGCATAGAGGACGGCCGGGTCGCCGTCGCGGCGCGGTGCCAGCGTCCACGGGACAGGTCTGCCTGTCACCCGCGCGACCGTATCGATCACTTCGCGCACCGAGTGCGGATGGCCGGTGCCGAGGTTGTAGATGCGCGAGGTGCCGGTCTCGACGATCGCCTCGAGCGCCCGCACATGCGCGTCGGCCAGATCGCTGACGTGGATGTAATCGCGCAGGCAGGTGCCGTCCGGCGTCGGGTAGTCGTCGCCGAACACCAGCAGGCCGCGTCCGCCGGTGGCCGCCTCGATGGCGCGCGGGATGAGGTGGATCTCGGGCGAATGGTCTTCACCAAGCTGGCCATCCGGGTCGGCGCCGGAGGCGTTGAAGTACCGCAGAGCGGCCGAGCAGATGCCGTGCGCCCGCTCGAAGTGCGGCAGTGCCCGCTCGACGGCAAGCTTCGACTCGCCGTAGCTGTTGATTGGCTGTTGCGGATGCGTCTCGGTGATTGGCGTCTCGATTGGTTCGCCGTAGGTGGCGCAGGTCGACGAGAACACGAAGTGCCGCACGCCCTCGAGCGCCATGGCCTCGAGGACGGTGAGCGCACCGGTGACGTTGTTGCGGTAGTACTTCGCGGGTTCGCGAACCGACTCCCCGACGTCGAGGTAGGCGGCAAAGTGCATCACCGCCCGAATGTCGTGGTCGCGCAGCGCGCGACGCACAGCCGCCAGGTCGGTGATGTCGCCGAGCACGAACTCGCCGAACTGCACGGCGTCGCGGTGTCCGGCCACGAGGTTGTCGAACACCACAACCCGGTAGCCGGCGAGATGCAGCGCCTTCGACGCGTGGCTCCCGATGTAGCCCGCCCCGCCGGTCACCAGAACGGATGTGGGTTCAGCGGCCAATGGAGAAGTACTGGAACCCGAGCCCGCGCATCTGGTCGGGCGAGTAGATGTTCCGTCCGTCAAACACGACGGGCGACTTCATGAACTGCTTCATCTTCTTGAAGTCCGGTTCCCTGAACTCGTTCCACTCGGTGACGACCGCCAGCCCGTCCGCTCCGGCCAGCGCATCGTAGCTGTGCTCGCAGTAGGTGATGCGGTCGCCGAACACGCGGCGGGCCGTCTCGGTGGCTTCCGGGTCGTAGGCGCGCACGGTGGCGCCCATCGCCAGCAGTTTCTCGACGATGGTGATGGCCGGCGCCTCGCGCATGTCATCGGTGCGCGGCTTGAAGGCCAGGCCCCACAGCGCGATGGTGCGTCCGCGCATGTCGCCGAAGTGCGCCTCCATCTTCTCGACCAGCCGCGACTTCTGCAGGTGGTTCACCGCCTCGACCGCATGGAGGATCTGGAAGTCGTAGCCCTCGTCGGCTGCCGACTTCAGCATCGCCTTGACGTCCTTTGGGAAGCAGCTACCACCGTAGCCGATGCCAGGGAACAGGAACGACGGACCGATGCGCCGGTCCGAACCGACCGCCTTGCGCACGGCCTCGGCGTCGGCCCCCACCCGCTCGCAGACATTGGCGATCTCGTTCATGAACGAGATGCGCGTCGCCAGCATGGCGTTCGCGGCGTACTTGCAGAGCTCGGCGCTCGGCGTGTCCATCACCATGATCGGTGCGCCGGTCCTGGTGAACGGGGCGTACACGGCGCGCATGATCTCGCCGGCCTTCGGGTCGTCGCAGCCGATGACGACACGATCGGGCTTCATGAAGTCTTCGATCGCCGCGCCCTGCTTCAGGAACTCCGGGTTGCTGACGACGCTGAACGGCACGCTCGTCTCGGCGGCGACGGCCGCGTGCACCTTCTTCGCCGTCCCAACCGGAACCGTGCTTTTGTCGACGATGACGGTGTACTTGTTGATGGCTTTGCCGATTTCGTGCGCAACACCAAGCACGTGCTGCAGGTCGGCGGCGCCGTCTTCCCCTTGCGGGGTGCCGACGGCAATGAACACGATCTCGGACGCCCGGACGGCGCTCGGCAGATCGGTAGTGAAGGTCAGCCGGGCCTCGGCGGTGTTCCGCCGGACCATCTCTTCGAGACCGGGCTCATAGATGGGCATTTTGCCCGCTTCGAGCGTGGCGATCTTGGCCTGGTCCTTGTCAACGCAGATGACTTCGTTGCCGTTCTCGGCGAGGCAGGCGCCCGCGACAAGTCCAACGTAACCGGTACCAACGACGGCGATTTTCATTTCACAATAAGATACTGAGACGGAAAGACTTAAACAAGTGCGCGTCCTTATCGATTATCGCGCGGCGCTTCGCGAGCGAACCGGCGTCGGCGAATACACACATCAGCTGGTCCGGGCACTGCTCACGGGTCCTTCGGGCCCAGGCGGACGCACGCTCGACCTGACCGTCTTTTCGAGCTCAGCCAGGGACCGTATCCTCGCGGACCCAGACCTTGCCGGAGCCCATCTGGTCGACCGTCAGATTCCCGTCCGGTTGCTCAATCTGGCATGGCACCGCCTGGGGTGGCCACCGGCCGAGATGGTGGCTGGCGGCCCGTTCGACGTCGCGCACTCGCTGCACCCACTGCTGCTGCCGACCCGCACCGCCGCGCAGGTGGTGACCATCCACGACCTGAACTTCCTGCGGCATCCCGAGCGGACCCGGGCCGAAGTGCGCCGAGACTACCCTGCGCTGGCGCGCGCGCATGCGCACCGCGCCGACCGGGTCATCGTGGTGTCGCAATTCACCGCCAGCGAGGTTCAGCGCCTGCTTGACGTGCCCGCCGACCGCATCAGCATCTGTTCGCCGGGTGGCCCCGCATGGACGCCGCGGCTGGTCCAGCCGAAAGACGGCTACGTGCTCTTCTTCGGCACCCTCGAACCGCGCAAGAACGTCGGCGCCTTGCTGGATGCCTGGGCGATGCTCGCCGGTCGCCGTCCGAACCTGCCGCGCCTGGTATTGGCCGGCAAGGCCACCGAGCAGTCGGCTCCGTGGCTCGAACGAATTGACCGAGCTCCCCTGAAAGGCCTCGTGACGCACTTGGGCTACATCGCGCCGGCTGAACGACAGTCGCTCTATGCCGGCGCTCGCCTGCTGGTTCAACCGTCGTTCGAAGAGGGGTTCGGCCTCCCTGTCCTCGAGGCCATGACTGCCGGCGTGCCGGTGGTGGCGGCCAACGCGGGAGCCCTGCCCGAAGTGGGCGGCGATGCCGTGCTGCTGGCGCAACCGACCGACCCGGCCGCGTTCGCCTCGGCCATCGAGCGCCTGCTCGACGATGACGAACTCGTGGACGCCTGCGTCGCGAAGGGCATCACGCGTGCCGCGGCCTTCAACTGGGCCCATACCGCCCAGGCAACACTCGACGCCTATGACAGGGCCATCGTCAGGCACACCGCCACCAGGGGTGAGGCCTGATGCGCATCGCCATCGACGCGCGCGAACTGAGCGGCAGGCCGACCGGCGTGGGCCGCTACATGACGGGCCTGCTGCGCGAGTGGACGCGCCCCGAGCAGCGTCACGGCCACGAGTTCCTGCTCTACAGCCATCGCTCGGTCGAGAACTCCGCTAGCGGCAGCGTGCGCACACTGCCCGGCACGGGCGGAACGTTTTGGGAACAACGGACGCTGCCGGCCGCCCTCGCCGCCGATGCGGTCGACGTGCTCTTCTCTCCGGCCTACTCGACTCCGCTCTTCACGGCCGTCCCTCGAGTTGTGGCACTGCACGATATTTCGTTCGCGGCGCGCCCCGAGTGGTTCAGCTGGCGCGAAGGCCTGCGGCGCCGGGTGCTGGCCCGGCGTGCCGCCGCGGTGTCGAGACGCGTGCTGACCATCTCGCAGTTCTCGAAGGGAGAAATCGTCTCGCGGTTCGGTATCGACCCGGCGAAGATTGCGGTCATCCCGCCTGGCATCGACAGCCCGATTCCCGCTGCCGGAGAAGCCGACCCGCCGCATCTGCGGCTGCAGAAGGGCGAACACCTGCTCTATGTCGGTTCGATCTTCAATCGCCGCCATATTCCGGACCTCATCGCCGCCTTCACGCAGGTCGCGGCGCGGCACGAGGACGCCTGGCTGCATCTGGTCGGCGACAACCGCACCCATCCGTTCGAGGACGTGACCGCACGCATCGAGGCGAGCCCGGTGGCGCGGCGCATCGTGTGGCACCAATACGCGCCCGACGAAGCGCTGCGCGCCCTCTATCGGCAGGCCCGCGGCTTCGTGTTCCTGTCCGAATACGAAGGGCTGGGACTGACGCCGCTTGAAGCGCTGTCGGCCGGCATCCCGTCGCTGCTCCTCGACACGGCCGTGGCGCGCGAGAGTTGCGGCGATGCGGCGTGCTACGTGCCGCTGGGCTCGATTGGCGCCATCGCGACCGCGATCGAGCGCCTGCTCTACGACGACAGCGCCCGTCGCACCCTTGCCGCCGCCGCCCCTGCAACACTGGCCCGCTACGACTGGGCCACGGCGGCGCGCGACACGCTTGCCCTGCTGGAAGCCGCACGATGACCCTCCTCTCCATCGTCATCGTCAGCTACAACACGCGTGTCGACCTTGAGCGCTGCCTCGAGTCGCTGCGGCAGCATCCACCATTGCTGCCGCACGACGTGGTGGTCGTCGACAACGCATCCAGCGACGGCAGCGCCGAGATGGCGGAGCGCTTCGCCGGAGTCCGCGTCATCCGTCACGATCGGAATGCCGGGTTCTCGGTGGCCAACAACATCGGCATCCGGTCCAGCCAGGGCGAGCTGGTGCTGCTGCTGAACAGCGACACCATTGCGCCGCCAGGGGCGATCGATCGTCTGGTCACGCGACTGCAGCGCTCGCCCGAGGTCGCCGTGATCGGACCGAGGCTGGTCAATGGTTCCGGCCAGGCCGAACTGTCGTTCGGGCCGATGATCTCGCCGTTCACTGAATGGCGGCAGGGCGGGCTGGTGAAGGGGCTGGCTGAGAACGACCGCGAGGTGGTGACGCGCGTCGAGGCCATGACGCGGCGCGAACAGCGGGTCGACTGGGTGAGCGGCGCCTGCTTGCTGGTGCGGCGGGCCGACGCCGACGCCGTCGGTCTGCTCGACGAGCGCTTCTTCATGTACACCGAGGATGTCGATTTCTGTGCCGCAATCCGGGCGCGCGACCGTCAGGTACTGTTCGCGCCGGACACCGAAGTGATCCACCTGCGGGGGCGGTCCGTGGCCACGGCGTCGGCCGCCACCAGGCAGGCCTACGAGCGTAGCCATCTCGCGTTCTACCGGAAGCATCACCCGCTCTGGGTGCCGGTGCTTCGGGCCTTCCGTCTGCTGAAGCGTCTGCTGGGCGCCTGAGCGCGCAGACCACGGGGCCGGCCAGGCAGCAGCCGGGATATGATCCGAGCGTGCGAATCGGCATCGACGCGCGCAAGCTGCACGACTTCGGCATCGGGACCTACATCAGGAACCTGCTGCGTGAGCTCGCCCGCCTGGACCAAAACACTGACTTCGTCCTGCTCTGTCGGCCGGACGATGTGAACGGCATCCGGGCACTGGGCGAGAACTTCCGCCCGGTCGTCGAGCGTGCAGGCAACTATTCCATTTCCGAGCAATTCCGTATTCCACTGGCGCTGCGGCGTGAGAAGGTCACGCTGTTCCACGCGCCGCACTACGTGCTGCCGCCGCTGGTGCACTGCCGCTCGGTGGTCACCATCCACGACTGCATCCACCTCATGTTCCCGCAATACCTGCCGAACAAGGTGGCCCTCAGCTACGCCCGCACGTCGATGGCGATGGCCGCGAGCCGCGCCACGCGGGTGCTGACCGTATCCGAGACGTCGAAGAACGACATCATGCGGTTCTTCGGCACCGACCCAGCCAAGATCGACGTCATCTACAACGCCTACGACGAGCGCTTCGGGGCGGAACCGAAGGAAGACGACGTGGTGCGCGTGCGCGAGCGCTACCAGTTGCACGACGAGTTCGTCCTGTACGCGGGCAACGTCAAGCCGCACAAGAACCTCGACCGCCTGATCGACGCCTTCCACCTGGTGCGCAGCCGCGGGCTCGACCACCTGAAGCTGGTGATGATCGGTGACGACATCTCGAAGTACGCGTCGCTGCGGCGCGCCGTGCACCGCTATCAACTGCACAACTACGTGCGCTTCCTTGGCTACCTGCCGGAAGAGACGCTGGCGGTGATGTACCGCCTGGCCCGTGTCTTCGTTTTCCCATCGCTCTACGAAGGCTTCGGCCTGCCGCCGCTCGAGGCGATGGCGAGCGGCACGCCGGTCGTCACCTCGAACGTGTCGTCGCTGCCCGAAGTCGCCGGCAACGCCGCCGAGTTCGTCGATCCGTACGACCCGCAGGCCATTGCCGACGGCCTCTACCGCGTGCTGACCGACATCGACCTGCGGCGCGACCTGCGGCGCAAGGGGCTGGCGCGCGCGCAGCAGTTCTCGTGGGGGGCATCGGTTAGGCGGGTGCGCGAGATCTACGGTGAAGTGGCGAACCAGCCGTTTGCCGCGGCCGCTCCGGCGCCGGCCAGCCAGCCGGTCGGGGTCGCCCAGAAGTGAAGCTCGCGCTCGTTCACGACTGGCTGACCGGCATGCGCGGCGGCGAGAAGGCGCTCGAGGTGATGTGCGAGCGTTTTCCTGACGCGGAGTTGTTCACCCTCATTCACCTGCCAGGGTCGGTGTCGCCGGTCATCGAGCGACGGCCCATCCATACGTCGTTCGTGCAGCGTCTGCCCGGGGTGGCGAAGCACTACCGTCACTACCTGCCGCTCTTTCCCACGGCCATCGAGCAGTTCTCGTTCGACCGGTTCGACCGCTTGCTCAGCCTGAGCCACTGCGTCGCCAAGTCGGTCGTCACGCCGAGCGGTGTGCCGCACCTCTGCTACTGCTTCACACCGATGCGGTATGCCTGGGACCAGTTCGACGCCTACTTCGGCCCCGACAAACTGGGAACGCTCGGCAGCGCCGTGATGCGGCCGGTCATGTCGCGGATGGCCCGGTGGGACCGGGAGACGTCGAATCGGCCGGACCGCTATGTGGCTATCTCTCACTATGTTGCGGGGAGAATCGACCGATACTATAATCGCACGGCGTCAGTGGTGTATCCCCCCGTCGACACGGAGTTCTATCATCCCGACGGAACCGTGCCTGAGTCATTCGCGCTGATTGTGTCGGCGCTCGTGCCCTACAAACGAATCGAGCTTGCCATCGAGGCCTGCGCCCTGGCTCACCTACCGCTGAAGATCGTCGGCGACGGACCGGACCGCGACGCACTCGAGCGCGTCGCGCGAGGCCGCGCCCAGTTCCTGGGCCGCGTGCCGAACGACCAGGTGCGCGAGCTGTATCGGCGTGCCAGTGTCGTCCTGCTCCCCGGCGAAGAAGACTTCGGCATCGTGCCCCTCGAAGCGCAGGCCTGCGGCCGGCCCGTCGTCGCCATGAATCTGGGCGGCGCGCGCGAAACGGTTATTGCTGGAACAACGGGGGTACTCGTGGACGACATGTCGGTGGACGCCTTTGCTGCCGGCATTGCCGACGCGATGCAGGCACGATTCGATCTGGGGGCCATTCGCGCGCACGCGGAACAGTTCGGCCGCGCTCGCTTTGGCGATGAGCTCGAGGCGCTGGTGCGCGCCCCCCTCGCGACGGCGGACGCGCGATGATCCGGCATAACCGGCTGCTGGTCACCTTCCACGTCATCTCCGACGCGCTGCTTGGGCTGACGGCGTTCATCCTCGCCTATACCCTTCGCTTCCACTCGGGCCTCATCCCCATCACCCGCGGCCTGCCACCGCTTCGGCAGTACGTCAACGTCCTGCCGTTCATCGTGCTGGTGGTGCCGCTCGGTTTCTTTCTACAGGGGCTCTACCGCCTGCGCCGCGGCCGTTCCCGGGTGGATGACTTCT
>Ga0114974_10001079_pt1 | contig 21779 bp, 19 predicted proteins | sample S_130206_EF_Meta_FD_87318 | JGI IMG/M metagenome (GOLD analysis project Ga0114974, IMG submission 87318) | Freshwater microbial communities from Lake Simoncouche, Canada to study carbon cycling - S_130206_EF_MetaG | ecosystem: Environmental > Aquatic > Freshwater > Lake | place: Lake... | reverse complement strand
TTATATTGGGTCTTTGTAATATTGACAATATATCTCATGGCATCGCCTTGTCTAAATTCAAGATTTGGAATATTAGAATATTCTTCGAAGTTGCGTAGAAATTTTGTGGCGTCAGCTCTTGCCGAGGTAATAGTAGAAAATGCACGTTCTGTTTGTTCTGAATATGCTTTTTGAATCCAATTTATAAAGGGATCTGAATCTTCTGAATACTCCATGACGACTGGCCAATTAAAAATGCTCTTAAATGTCTGGAGACAAACTTTGATGAATTCGTCTATTTCATCCCTATAAAGGGGACTTGCCCTGAGTTGTCTAGAAAGCAATAACATCGATTCTAAGGTTATACCAAGCTGATAGACAGTCGAATGTGTCAAGGAGCCACGGCTTACGGTGCGATGGAGACGAGCAATGTCACACATTGATTTGAGACAGGTTTCGAGATTTGTCCTTGTATCTTGTTTGAGGATCCAACTAATAGAATTATGTGACGAGCGGATTGAATCTGCATCAGAATACGGTGTCTGTATAAGTTGCTTGAAATAGCGTTTTCCAGAAGGCGTATAGCACTTATTCATCATCTTTTCTACTGTGAAATTGCTATTCTCGGATTTAATATTGAGCTGTTCCATCGCATGATTAAGAACTGACATGACATTATCTGGATTCCAGAGTTCTGGTGCTTGGATCTTATCAATAAGCCTCGAATCGTGATTTTCAACGAATTTCAAGAGGTTGCAAAGAGCATATTCTGCGATTGGGCTCTTAGTTAGAGAGGCGAATGTTCTTAGAGGGAGCATTCCCTCTTGAATAATGTATTTTTTCATGTATTCTTCTCTTGCGAAATCGTCGCCAATCGGCTCCTTTGTAGCTTGCTTAATATAAATAGGAATCTTGCTTGGGATTTCAAAGAGAATTCTGAGAGTATCTTCGTCAGGACAGAAGATCTGATTCCCCTGCCATGTTATAATGACCTCTTTTGGGCAAAATGTGCTGGCAAATTGGGCTGCTTGGTCTGCGTGCCACGATTGAAGATGACCAGTCGATTCTTGTTGGAAATGGATTATCTGGGCGGTCGTTGTCTCTATGGCGGCGAGGCCAACGACAGGTGAAGATGACAAATCTGGCTTTGTTGTTAGCCAAATTGAGAGAACATACATAGATTCGTCGCCATATTCTTGTTCAATGTGCGTTCCAGGACTGAGAACACGTGAGACCCTTCTATCAGTTACCTTGTCGCCATCTTTAATTTGATCAATAAGAATACATGTCCAGCCTTGGCTGCAAAGTTTACCCGCCCATTTATGAATACTGTCTTCTGGAACACCGCCGAAAAGTCCAGTCTTACCGCCCTTGACGCCGTCCACATACACTTTTAGTCTCAAATCGAGGAAATCTGCGACTTCTTTCACAGTATTTTCTTGTCTGTCGGCAACAGGATCATATATGCCATATAACTCGTAGAAGCTACCCTTTTGTAAAAATACACAGACATGTTCACCATACAGTTCTGTGTATTTTTCATATGTTGATTGATATAAATCGTAGAAAGTTTGACTTTGAACCATTTATCTTACTTATAAGAAGTGTTAATTCTTTATAACCCCTTCTTAGTTACAAGAAGATCGGCATACATTGTGCGTAACATTTGCTCAGGAGCCTTGCTTGTAACCTTGATAACGCCAGCCTTTACAAGGCGCTGCTTGATTATATTGATGCTGACTGTCTGGGCGTGAGAGTGAACCTTCTTTGCTCTATTGAGTCTTGTCTTGAGGCCCTTGACGCCTAGCTTGATCTTGCGAGCGGCCTTGCGCGTTGTTGGCGTAGGACTGATACGGAGCTTCTTTGGCGCCTTAAGAGAAACCTTTCCCTTTCTGGGCTTTAATAAGATTCTGCCGCCCTGCACTGGCGCGGGGCCGCCCATTGGCTTGCCGCTTTGACCTGGCTGGACCTGACTGGCACCGGGTGTCGTGACTGAGCGAGTTGAGGCGAGATTTACAATTGCGCCAGTATTTCCGCCCTTCTGCTGTAATGTCTGGAGTAGGGGTAGCTGCTTCGCAGCCGAATCAAATACACCAGCATAAGTCTTTGCGACTTCATCGGCACTCATTGGGCCAGAGCCAGCGGTATCATTTAGAGGAGCAGCTGCGCCACCTCTTGATCTACCACCACTCAATAGAGCCGCACCACTAATATCAAAAAGGGGCTTATTATTCATGCTCTGCGCAGCAAGCTGGAGAAGGGCGCCGCTATTATCGCCACCTCTTGATCGCCGACTTCTGCGTCTTCTCCCCCCACCTTGTAGAGCTTCTGCAGCATCACCAGTAAGAATAAATTCTCTTTCTTCTTCATCGCTATTGGCAATGGATGCAATGGATGCCGACCCTGTATTCGAATTCATCAAATACTCCTAATATATGTTCGCATAAAAATTGACTAAAATAAAAACTATTTTATAGGATATATAAACGCATTATTCTTAATTAGAATAATGGCGGCAGATTCAGTAGTATTTAGCCATCATCACGTTCTAGATGTTTATTTCAAACAATCGGAAGGCCGTCAGATCATTGCTCATCAGATCGAGAGCTTCAATGATTTCTTAGAGACACAAGTTCCTCTTATTATTAAACAGAGCAATCCTATTATTGTTCGTGGCAGTCCAGAGACGCCTCTTGCCGGTCCAAGATCTGCCCTTGCATCTGCAACGGGCCTATCAACAAGTGCGGCAAATGCTCTCTTATCAATCGATAAGAACAAGGACCCTTCTGCGGCGATTGCTTCTGCAAGTCATGAGTATGAAGTCAATATGGAATTTCAGAATATCAGTATTCGCAAGCCCACTATCTTTGAGAATAACGGCAGTGTTCAGCCAATGATGCCAAATGATGCGCGTCTTCGCAATCTTACATACAGCGCGCCACTATATGTTGATGTTAAGGTATCAACCACGTATTTCGATAATACGAAGGGCATGAATGTTATTAAGACGCGCGTGTTTCCAAATGTTCACTTGGGTAAGATTCCTGTAATGGTCGGTTCCAACTACTGTCTTCTACGAGACCAGCGTTATATTCATCCCAGTAAGGTCGGCGAGTGTGCAGAGGATCCTGGCGGCTACTTCATTGTTCAGGGAGGAGAGCGTGTGATTATCAGTCAAGAGCGCATGTCTGAGAATCGCCCATTTGTATTTCGTAATAATCGCAATATTGCCAAGGAAATGGAGGTTATTGAGGTAAAGAGTATTGGGCCGACTAATGAACAAGTTCCAAAGTCGAATACCGTGAAGATCGTCTATCATCCAAAGAATCCTCTTATTCTTCTACTACGTTGCAGCATTCCTCGTATCAAGACTGATATTCCTCTCTTTATCCTATTTCGCGCACTAGGCCTACAGAAGGACAAGGAGATCATGGAGCTCATTCTTGGCCCAGATGGCGACAACGTCTTTGATGCGATATTTGACGAGTCAATTCAAGAGGCATCTTCTGTTAAGACAACGGCTGAGGCGATTATCTGGCTTGCACAGCATATCAATACGTGGTCAATCAAGAATCAGAAGCCAGTTGTCATTCAGGACATTCTTAATGACGAGTTCTTCCCACATGTTGGAGGAACTACCACGAATTATGATAAGGCCTGTCTTCTTGCGCATATGACGCGCAAGGTCCTCTGGGTAGCCTATAACCGCATTCCCAATGATGATCGCGATGGCTATCCAAATAAGCGCGTTGATCTTCCTGGCTTTCTCTTGGCAAATCTCTTTCGCACCTACTTCTCTACGAAGATGGTGAAGGACATCAAGGCCAGCCTCGGCAAGGAGATTCACAGTGGTTCATGGAAGGCGACTGGTGCATTCGAGGATATCGTAAATGTGAGCAATATCTATAAGATCATCAAGTCGACGATTATCGATATTGGTCTGCGATCATCTCTTGCAACTGGAAATTTCGGCTCTGCAAAGCTTGGAGGACCTACAAAGATTGGTGTCAGCCAGGTTCTCAATCGTCTCAATTTCATCAGTAGTCTTTCGCATTTGCGCCGTTGTTCCACGCCAATTGAGAAGACTGGTAAGCTAATTCCTCCTCGTAAGCTTCACAATTCGCAGTGGGGTTTTATCTGTCCTTCAGAGACTCCAGAAGGCCACAGTGTTGGTGTTGTGAAAAATATGGCGACGACCACGAGTGTCAGTATTGCCAGTGACCCTATTCTTGTAAAGGATTTCATTAATGAGACGAAGCTGATGACTTCTCTCAAAAATACAAGTAATGGGGATAAGTTCACAGGCACACGTATATTTCTAAACGGTGTGTGGCTAGGTGTGGTAAATAGGGCAAATACTGACCTCTTTATTGACACGGTTCGCAAGGCTAAGCGAGCAGGAATAATCCATATTCATACGAGTATTATTTGGAAGATTAACCTAAAAGAATTATGGCTGAGCACGGAGGCTGGTCGTCTTCTACGTCCAGTATTCTATGCACCTGCCTTGCGCGAGGTTCTAGCTGATGTTTCTCTGCAACTCAAGGTCATGAAGATCAATCACTGGGAGGACTTCCTTGGTTGGGAGACGCCGCATGGGCGCAATCTAATCGAGTATATCGATCCTGGCGAGACTGAATATTGCTATATCGCGATGACCTATGATGACGTAATGACAAAGACCGATACGACGCATTGTGAGATCCATCCTTCTGTGATGCTTGGCACTCTTGCCTCGAATATTCCCTTTCCTGACCACAATCAGTCGCCTCGTAATTCGTATCAGGCGGCGATGGGTAAGCAGGCTATGGGCCTATACGCCATGAATTATAGGGAGCGCTTTGATGCGATGGCGCATATTCTCTGTTATCCACAGGTCCCACTTGTCAGTCCATTTATGAGCAAGTTTTACGGCGGTAATACAATGATGAGTGGACAGAATATCATCGTTGCAATCATGACCTACAGTGGTTATAATCAGGAAGATAGTATTATGATTAATCGCGGTTGTCTTGGTCGCGGCCTCTTTCGCAGTATCTTCTATCGAACCTATAAGGATGAGGAGAAGAAGAATCAGAGTAGTGGCGAGGATGAGAAATTCTGCATGCCTGACAAGAAGCTGACGAAGCAGATGCGCCATGCTAATTATGATAAGCTGGGGGCGGACGGCTTCATTCCAGAGAATGCGTATGTCGACAATGACGATATCCTTATTGGTAAGATTGTCCCACTTCGTGTGCCTACTGGCATGGTTCTTCCAACGGGCTCCAAGCAGTTTCGCGATGTTTCGCGGACCTTGCGCAACAATGAGACTGGCTATGTCGATCGCATCTTCAAGAATCGTAATGGAGAGGGTTATAGTTTCGTGAAGATTCGTATGCGCAATGATCGAATCCCAGAAATTGGGGATAAATTCTGCCTGACTCAGGACCACGATGTCCTAACTAAGCGCGGCTGGATTCCTATTGCAGATGTTCTTATTAGTGACGAGGTGGCGCAGCTTAATAAGGAGACAGGCTGCACCGAATACGTGAAGCCGCTTGAAACACTCGTATTTGATCACGAAGGTGATATGTATGAGGTTGAGACACAGGGTGTGAGTTTGAAGACGACGCTAAATCACCGAATGTGGGTTCAGAAGAGAGATTCATCTGTATTTGAACTTATTGAGGCGAAGGACATGATTGGTAAGCGTGTGCGGTTCCAGTGTGATGGACCTGTTGCCTCTCCTTCTGTATCAATTGACATTGGTGACCATCATTTCGAAAAGGGTGAAATGGCTGATGCCTGGCTAACTCTATATGGAATTTGGATCGCCGAGGGATGGACCTATATCAATGAGAGTGATTATATTTGCCGTGTAGAATTTGCTGCAAACAAGCCACGTGTGCAAGAGGCATTGATCAAGGCCTGCGAAATTCTAGGCCTTCCATATAATTTGAATGCGAAGAGTCTGAAGTTTTACATCAATGACAAGGACTTGGCCCTCTATCTTGATGATTTCAGCGTGGGCTCGACGAATAAGCGCCTAGATAAGTGGTGCTTTGGTCTTAGTTCCAGCCAGAGCAATCTTCTTGTCAAGAGCATGTGTTTGGGTGATGGCCATGAAACAGAAACTTCACTTCACTACTATACTAGTTCTATTGGTTTGGTAGATGACATTCAGATTCTTTGCCAGCACGCTGGCTACACTTCCTATGCGACAAAGAGATATGATGCTGGCCATTCTTCTATGATGCTTGATGGGCGTGTTATTACCTCGACTGTCGATTCATGGGACATTGGTATTCGCCGCACTAGACTTCGGCCAACTCTAAATCACGGACATTCGCATCAACAGTCTGGGCAGACTGAAAGTGTAACTCCGTTTAATGGCAAGGTATACTGTCTTCGTGTTCCAAGCGAGGTCTTTATGGTTCGTCGGCATGGTCGCTGCGTATGGACTGGTAATTCGTCTCGCCACGGTCAGAAGGGCACTTGTGGCCTTATCTTGAAGCCTGAGGACATGCCACGAACGGCGGATGGAATTGTTCCAGACATTATCATCAATCCCCATTGCTTAGCTGAGGATCACGAGATTCTTACTGAAAATGGATTTATGAATTGGAAGGAGGTAGAAGAAGGTTATAAGAATGGGACGCTTCGTGTTGGAGGTTACGATCACCAAACTGGTGAACTTGTCTATGAATATCCAACTGATTTCATTCTAAACGAGGCCAAGGAGCGCGATATGGTCGAATTTCTACAAGCGGAAACAGGTGTTTCGCTACTTGTAACGGATGACCATGATATGTTTGCTAAGATATCTTCAGTAAATGAACCCTATAAGAAATATAAGGCTGGATCTCTTCTTCAAGAAGATACTATCCAATTTACTGGGATAACACGTGGTTTAATAACTACTCCAAACTTGCCAGGAGAAGATATTGGTGTATCTTATACAAGTTCAATTGAAGAAAGAGATGCCACTATGATTCGCAATATCAATGCAGGTTATTCATCTCACTTTATTAAAACAGACGATGGTAAATGGAAAATATCTTATACAGCAAAGACTTCAATTGCCGAACCCACACTTAATACTAAGCGTGATATTAAGAAGAAAACCTATAACGGTAGAACGTGGTGTGTAACTATGCCTCACGGCTTTATCATCACACGCCGTGTTGTGAGAAATGACGAGGGTGTTGCTATTGAGGCGTCGCGCCCTATTATTACGGGCCAGTGTATTCCTAGCCGCATGACTATTGCACAGCTTCTCGAGACGCTTCTTGGCAAACTCGGCTGCGAGGTGGGTGCGCAGGGTGATGGATCTCCATTTAATAATGTGACGGTCGAAGGCGTCGCCTCGATGTTGAAGGATGATTATGGGCTGGAGCCATATGGCAATGAGATTATGTATAACGGCCACAATGGTCGTCAACTAGAAACGTCCATCTTTATCGGCCCTTGCTTCTATCAGCGTCTTCGCCATTGTTCTGCAGACAAGCTTCACAGCCGTGCTTCAGGGCCTCTTGTTATGCTTACTCGCCAGCCAGCTGAGGGCCGTGCGCGTGAGGGTGGCTTGCGTTTTGGAGAAATGGAGCGTGATTGCGTGGCGGCACACGGTATTGCCGAGTTTACTAAGGAGCGGTTTGTAGAGTGCAGTGACGGCTTCTATTGCTATTCTTGTAAGACATGTGGCCTATTGAGTATTAGTAATCCGAAGGAGGGCATTTGGAATTGCAATAGCTGCAATAATACGACTGAATTTAGTCATATTCAGATTCCATATGCCAGTAAGCTATTCCTACAGGAGCTTGAGAGCATGTGTATTAGTAGCCGATTCATCACTGAGAGCCAATTGAAGGGAAAGCTTCTAAAGAATTAGACATGACTAATAGGGATGGATGGTAAATACTATGGGTTTGATTTAGATAATACTATTGGAAATTTTGAAGATGATGTATATCTTGATTGGTTTTATATTGAAGGTGCAAGTAATAAGCTGAATACTACTTTGAAGAAGGCTTATGATATTTTTGTTAATAAGGTCGTGACTCATATACATAAAACTAAAATATTTAATCCGTTTATTCTTAACTTAATAAATAAGAATAATATTTCTAATGCTGTTATATATAGTAATAATAGTAATCTTGATACTTTGATATTTGCGAAAAATGTTATAGAGAATTTTGTTGGACACGGCGTCTTCTGTTTTTTAATGCACTGGGATCACAGGTTCAGAACAACAGAAATTGTTAAAGGTGATCCTGGTAATGCTTTGAAAAGATGGGCGACTCTTAAAAGGGGTTTTAGAGAGGGATGTGGTATTAAAGGTCTGAAACCCGAACAAGTATACTTTTATGATGATCAGCGGCACCAAGATTTAATGAAAGAACTTGGTGATAGATACATTAATATTAAACCTTATGAAGTGGATATAAATGTTGAATTTGTTAATATTCTTGCCCTTAAATCAATTGAAGAGATTGGACTGTTTGATGACGAGGAATATAATTCTTATTATGATATTGTAAAAATGAAATTAAGAATGAGGGGAAAAAGGAAATAAGTTTTAATAAAAAAAATAGATCAAATTAGAATGGCAAGCTTTTACACAAAGGTTCTTGGCGAATTCCTCGGCTGCATGCTCCTCGTTCTAAGCGTTTTTGTAAGTGGTGGTAATGCGATCGTAATTGGTTTGACTCTTGCCTTTATCGTTTTAGTGATTGGTAATATAAGTGGTGCGGCGGTGAATCCCGCTATTGCCTTTGCCTCTTATATCAAGGGTGATCTTGATAGTGTCACATCGGCTTCGTATGTTCTTGCTGAGTTCCTTGGTGGTGTGGCTGCGACATACGCCTATACGACCTTAGGTTAAGAGTTTTTTATTAACCGCCACCTATTAGATGAAATCATGGATAAATCTTGTTACCTTTGATAAAAAAGAAAGTAAACTTCTTAAAAAATTCCATAAATGTAAAACAAGAAAGTGTTCTAAAATAAATAAGGAGCTTGCTAAAGAGAATAAAACTTTTTATAAGGAACAAGATAAACAATGCCCTCAAAAATCATCTAAAGCCTTCTATAATTGTTCTGTTGATTTTTATGAAAAATCTAAATACAAAAAACTTCATGATGAGTTTGTTAGTTGTAGTGAGAAAAAATGTTCTAAAGAAAGAAAAACTCTTAAAAAATATCAGAAAAAACTTGAAAAAAATATTAAGAAGAATATAAGTTATTAATTTGAAATTTGAATCTTATAATACAAGGGCACAATATGGCCTTGTATTATAATAAGTATCAATCTCCACTATCTATAAGATTTAATAATAACGGCGATTCCAAGAAGGACTGCAGATACTATAAGAGACATCGTATCCTGTGTTGAAAAACCCTCTTTAGTGCAACTGGAATCTAGTTCAGGGGGGCTAGGATTAGGACTGCCATCCTCATTAAGTGTTTTTCTCGTGCATAATGCTGTTTTGCGATCAATATATACAAAATTTCCATTGGCATCTTTTCTCTGAACCCATTTTGACTGAACAGGTATACCATTTTGGACATCAAAAGAACCACTAACCCAGACATTTTTTACATTATTTGGATCACTTGTTCTGCCCAAAGCATCGCCGACTCTCTGGGTCTTTACCTCGCAATCAGGATAAGGATTTCCAATAATCGCATTCACATATGGCATCGGATTTAGTGCAGTTTTAGCGTCTTCTAGAGAGCCTGGCGCAAGACCCTTTAATGCAGGGAAACCCTGCTTTTCGAATGCAGTTTTAAGAGTCTCACCTAGAACATTTCCTTCAGGAATACCTTGTATATAAGTCCACATTCTTGCACCGTTTGGACAGCGCTGATAAGTTGGCATAAAGTAATTTATGCCATGAGGGTTAAGAGGCATACCTCTTGTAAGTGCAGAACTGGAGCCACCAAACCCAATAGTATCTGTGTAAAATGCCATGCCTTTTACAGCATCAAATACGGATCCTAGACTATCACCTGATCTAACACCAATATCGGCTGGCATAGGTATTGCTGCAGAATAGTCATAAGAGGGTTCTTGATATTTTAGATCTGTTTCGCCTGTTGGGAGAATACTCACTCTTTTTTCATTGCCTAGCTGCGCAGTTGATGTATCAGCAAAGGGCTCGGCCCTTTTTCGTCCTCCAGCAGAAGGCATCCTACTTTAGTCCTGATATCTTTCGGGAGACAGTATAATTAACGAAATTCCAAGAAGACTTATAGCAACACCAATAGCCTGTAGATTTGTTATTTTCTCCTTAAAGAAATAAATACCTATTGCGAATCCAAACAAGGTGCTGAAAATATTCCATAAGAAGTTTACAATGCCAATTCCTTCATATAATGTTGCGAAACCTATAAGGGGTGTTATAACAAATCCATATAAGAACATTGCTTGAAGAAGTTGTATAGTGCCTTGATATTTTATATTATACATGGCAATTGCCTCGATCACGCTGATAAAAGTTACCGTCGCTATTGCCGTTAAAAGCATCCTATTTTTGAAAAGATATTTTAAGACTTATTTTGATAATTAATTAATGGAACGCCCCAAACTTACAGTTGCTATAGCAACAATGCGGAGATGGAATAATTTTTTAAGTCAAACTCTTCCTATTTATCTTAATAATCCTTTTATTGAATATGTTGTTATTTGCGATGAAACTGGTGAAGATGTTGATGCGATACGTGCATCTCAATATGCAACTCATCCGAAACTTCGTTTATATAAGAATAAAGAGAAGCTAGGGGCTTATTACAATAAGAGACAGGCTTTTGATAAGGCGCCGACAGACTGGGTTGCAATTCTCGACAGTGATAATTACTTTCAAGATAGTTACTTTCAGGCTCTTGATGCATTATGGTCAAGAGATGGGGCTGATACGAAAACTGTATATGCGGCTGGATCTGTGATTCAATATAATACGAAAAATGGAGAAAGTGATAATAAGATCTCTGGATTTAGTGGACTTAAGATTGATAAGTCTAATTGGAATACTATTCTAGATATTCAAGGATGGAATTTTCTCTTAAATGATGGGAATTTTGTTGTTCATAAGTCGCTTCTTAATATTTTACCTGACGATGTGAATGATAGTGCTATTATTGCTACAGATGCAATTTATGTTGCGAGAAAGGCTGTGGGGGCTGGATTTACTTATTGGGTAGTTCCCGAACTTTCTTATATACATACAGTTCACGATGAGAGCTATTGGCTAAGAACTGCTACAGAAAGTAGTCGGATCTTAATGGGGAAGGATTGGAGAATATAATTAATGACACTAATAGAATGAGCAACACGACGGTTTTACAATATTTAACAAATGTTGGGCATGCGATATTAAATCGCAAGGAGCATTTTGACAATGGTTCTGCGAATACTAGTACCGCGACGAATACAAATACGGCGACGACAGTTGATGCATCAGTTGCTAGCCAAAGCTTAGCGGTTATTATATTATTATTTATAATAATATTTATTCTTATGGTTCTTAATATGTATGGTGCTGGTCGTTTATCATACTGCTATAATCGTTATTATGGAGCAGATATTGGTCTAACTTGGTTCTGGGCTATTCTATCTGGGCTCTTCGCTCAAATTTATTATCCTATTTATGGAGTTTTCCTCAATCCTCTGTGTAATCTACAAAAGACTGGTGGACGGCGTTAACAACGCAGAACTTTAGTTTCAGCGTTAACAACGCAGAACTTTAGTTTCAGCGTTAACAACGCAGAACTTTAGTTTCAGCGTTAAACAAAAAATTGATATACGCGTATTATTAAAAGAACTAATAAATGGAACCACAATATATGGATATCGAACGCGAGTTCTTTAGTCGTATTGCAACATCTAATATTATCGAAGAAAGTAAGTTTGACACGTATTTCGACAGTTTCAAACCAGGCTATGATGTAATTAAGCCTGTTTTGTCAACTACCGCATCAATATTTGATAATTGCACCGCGTGCAATGCATCAGGTGATGCCATCTATACGGACGAGCAAGTCGTTTGCCTTAAATGTGGCGAAGTCCTTGGTCGCCCCCTCGATACAAGCGCAGAATACAGATTCTTTGGAGCAGATGAACGATGTGGCGGCGATCCCAGCCGCATTGGCGCCCCAACAGATCACCGACTTCCTGAGAGCAGCCTCGGCACAGTAATCCTCCCATCAGGTTCTCAAAAGAATATGAATCGCATTCGCCGATATCATCAATGGAACATGCTTCCATACAAGGAGCGCGCCCTTCTCGGCGCATTCGATCGCCTCAATATTGCAGCAAACAACAATGGTCTAAGTGCAAGTATTGTCGAAGATTCTAAGGAATTGTATACAAAGCTGAATAACCTCTGTGACAGACGTGGCTTAAGTCGTGACAGTCTTCTTGCATCATGTGTATATGCTGCTCTTAAGAGGGCAGGGTGTCCCCGACGCCCACAAGAAATCGGTGCAATGTTTAATCTAAACCATGCCTCATTTACGAAGGCATTCAAATTCTTTCAGGAAGTTCTTGCTCAGGCTGTGCAGAAGGGCATTCTCGGCACTGTATGGTCGCCTGGATCATTGACTAGCACTCGTGCTGCAGATTACGTCGAACTCCCTTTGAGTAAACTACCTGTAAGTCGCGCAGAATTCCAGCGCCTTGTGAGTCGTGCTCAAGAACTCGCAGACAGGGCTGAGGCTGAGGCCTTGAGTCCCGAGAATACACCGCCTTCTCTTGCTGCTGGTATTGTGGCATATGTTTGTGAAGAATGGAAGAAGGGCGAGATCAGTCTTGCGAGAATCGCCACAGCTTGCAATGTCAGTGTTGCAACTCTTCAAAAGTGCTTTCGTCGCCTTGAAGCTAGCCTTTCCACTTAATTTACTTGACAGCAAATAGGAAGCGAAGCCAATGGGTGGCGCAGTAAGTAAACCAAAAATATTAAGTAGGCGCGAACTTTTAGCCTTGACTGAGAAGCCTCGCAATTTTGTAAATCAGCTTTTTCAAATGATGATTGTCCATCTAACACCGAAAGATTTACTTGATCTTGGAAACAGAGCAAAATGCAAGGAGTATGTCTTTGTCATGGCAGACGCCATTTTCAAATCATTCGAGGCCATTAGAGTTATACCTACAAAGGATACTAAAACAGGTGTTCTTTTTTATAAGAAACTCGGTGATCTAACGAAGGGTGTTGGTGGGCAACAGACCTACGAGCACTGCCTGAGCCTTGCATATTTCTATGTGAGAATTTTCCAAATTTTCGGCGCACTCGCCTTAACTGTCGTGGATGATCCGAGTTCTGGACAAGTCATTGGTTATTTACAAAAGGGTCCTGCGCCAAGTCGCCCATTCGAACAACAAAAACCATTTATTCGTGGAGAACAAGCTGTCCCTTTTACACAGGCCTTAGTAAGAGGAGGCTCTATTCCTAAGGGACAATACAGAGAATTAGATAAAAGACTTGCTGCTTCAAATGTAAGTTTACTAAGGGATCTTCTAACTAAATATGAAGAAGACGAAAGAAAATATAAGTTACAATTTGACGCAAATCCTAGAATGAAATTATACCTTTCTAAAAGGGATAATATAGTAAAGATTATATACGATTTAGATAATAAGAATATTGTTGCGACTTTTAAGATTAGCCTTGGAAGAAATGGATTGCGAAATATGGTAATAGGAGATTCTAACCAATATGTATTAAGCATAACAAGTATTGGAATGTTCGATGAATCATTATCTAAAATTCTAAAGAATATTAGTAAGACTTATACTATTAGAATTGACAAGGTCGATGAAACTCTTTATGCAAAATTGGATTCTTCTTCAGATGAAGAGAGACAACTTACTGATAAATTAGAGGAAGTATTTGGAAAGATTGAAGAAGAGTTTGAGAAGAAGGGTGTTACTGTTGATACAAGAAATGGGGAGGATAAACGAGGTGTAAGGCAGGTTCCTTCTCAATACGACGTCGGTGTTACAGAGGGGCTCTATACTGGATTCATACAAAAATACCTCGAGGGTAAGAATCGATCTTCTATGCCATTTTGCGTAGCACGTGCCATTCAACTTATAGATATTAATGCGCTCGATTTTGTGAATCCGACGAGCATTAAGACGCATATTTGCGAGACGAACTTCGAGCCTGTAGACGTGGTTCCTAAACCTGGGTCAGGTCTTGATTCGAGTGTTGGCTTGAAGTCTCTTAACCAGCTCTATTATACGAAATACTACACTGATAAAAAGGGTGAGGGCGATTATCAATTCCAGTTGAAGCCAGAAGATGCAGTGCCTGGTGAATATCTCCAATTCCTCGGTAACCTGCGTGATCTTTTTACTACGGATACGAAGGCGCCTACTGGAAAAATGAGCGACTTGAAGATGCGTGATCCTGGGTGTGATGCCTCTGTAAAAGGAAAGACGCTGCAAGTCACGGATCCTGTTGCAATGAGACAGATTATGCAGACAGTTGATACCCTTTTTAAGTTACAGGTGGACCATACTAAGAAGGTTGTCGAGTTCATGCGAACAAAGCTCGTTGAAATTAAGCAGAATGGTGGGCAGACTTCTGTTAAACTCCATTCTAGTTTAACAAAGGGTGGTGTTACACAGATCAATAAACTCGCGTATGAGGCTAGAATACTTCTTACAGATTATTATACGAAGTGTGAACGGACCTATAAACTAGGTGAAGGAGTTGCTAAGCTCTCTGGTAAAGTTTAGACTGGACCCAATCCTAAATATAAATAAATGGCCTCAAAGAGGGTGATCCAGAATTCAAATGTGCAGCAAAAGAGATTGTTAAACCTTTTGCTTTCCATTTTAGATCGTCCAAGCTGGTTTCAAACCAATCATAGCGTGTTGAGTCAAGGATTGTATTAATATGTTCAAGTTTATTCTCTTTTTGATAAACTTCTGCATATATTAATTCAGCCCCCTCTTTATCACCCTTGAATTCATCCAAGTCTCTTAAAACAATAGTCGCACAATTTGATTGCCAAACATGGACCCCTAGTGGATTCGAACATGCGATGATCGAATTTGGATTTTGGAGATAATAATATCTTTTTATTTTGGAGATAAATTCTATAGTTAAAGGAATTTCATTTATATTATATTTCTCTATATCAATCTTCTTTCCTGAATTTTGCCTGCCATATACTATTGTCTTATTTAGTGGAAAGATCAAAGGAGCATTTATAGAATCAATCTGAAATAAATGAACATAAATACCGCGCTGAACAGAATATTTATAGAGCCTTCTCATTAAAAGATTTGTCAATCCTCTTTTCTTATAAGAGGGATGTAAACAGAGTTCTGTAACGAGACATGCAGATATATTTGATTGTCTATATTGATTGAAATTTAATAGGCCGAGATTTCTTGCGAGGACGATGCCTACTAGTTTCTTCGTCTCATCGTCTCGAATTTCCACGCCATATATATTATTATTTTTTATATTTTCGATTAAATATAAGAGAGAATATGTCTTCTTTACTTCTAGGTTCTCCTTGTAAAAATGATCTGAAATGAAATTTATGTATTCAAATGTTCTTTCAAAATTTACTTTTCTTAATGAATAATACTCATATGACTTATTATCTTTATAAAGTGTATCCTCCTCGTTTTCGTTATATTTTGTATCTAAATTCTGATTATAGATTATGAATGGCTCTTTATTTGGAGTAAATGGTATATAACTTTTGAGATAAGATATTACAGGGGTGGTTGGCGCGTCATCCCAGAATGATTGATTTCTATTATATGTAATAATTTGTGTCTTTTTCATTATTATATTATTGTTATCTTATTTTAGGTGTTGTAAAATTGATTTATCTATAGTTGCAAGGTTTTGGCATAAAATGAGCACTATCACATCGTCTATTTCAAAGAATGGTCGCTGTAATCATGGTGATTGCATGGCGAAGGTGGGTCTCGCAGCAGTTGCCTGTAAATGTGGTTCTATGTTTTGTTCATCTCATAAGCACTGTGAATTACATAACTGTTCTTATGATTTCTATGGAGTTTCGAAGTCTGAACTTACTAAGAAACTTATAAAGGTTGTGGGGAATACGCTTAGTGATAGACTCTAGCTGCCTAAGTAAAGAGCGACAATAGAGGGTGACCAGCGCCCATAGAGGCGTGTCTTCTTCGGATCAAACCATGCAATTTCATCTTTTTCCTTATTATCTTTTTTCAGATGCTTGAATGCTGCTGGGTGTTCTTTGAACCATGCGAACTTCTCTGATGCGTCTTTAATTGCTAGAGATGGAACATCTGCCTTGAAAATGTGATACTGAAAGAATGTATTCGCTGGATAATCTGGCTCTGTGCTTTGAATAACTAGGCCAGTATATTGCATATTTTTGAGATTTGTAATCTTGGCCTCCTCTTCAATTTCACGCATAACTGCAGTCGCCATTCTTTTGACAAGATGTGTCTTGGGCTTCCCTAGGCCGTCTTTTGCCTCCATCTGGCCCTTCGGCGGTTCCCAAGCATACGAATTCGAATTTGATCCAGTATCTTTCACGACTAAGAATCTCTGCTTATCGTCGACTCCTTCTTCGTGTAGTATTGCAACATTGCGAATAAATACACGCCATCCCTCAGTTGGGCTTTCTACATAAAAATAATTCTTATTAGGACTATATGCAAATCTTTGTGATCCGTATTTAAGACCGGGTTGAAATATATCAAAAAGACTCATAAAGGGCTAATATGTCGCCTATAGAATAGGTATATTATTATTTAGACTGTTTACCGCCATGTTCTTAATTTAAGCACTAGACTTTAAAAATTGATTTGATCGTCGCCTAAATAATAACATATAAATGGCCTCTCTGCGTCGAATTCAAAAAGAGCTAGATGATCTCAAAAAGGATTGCCCAGAAAGTTGTTCAGCCGGCCCACAAGGTAATAACTTATATATGTGGACTGGTATAATCCTCGGCCCTGCAGATTCTCCCTTTGCTGGAGGAATCTTCAATCTCGATATTAACTTTCCTACAGATTATCCATTCAAGCCGCCGAAGATCCTGTTCAAGACAAAAATTTATCACCCAAATATCCATCCACAGGGCCATATTTGCCTCGATATCTTAAAAGATATGTGGTCGCCTACACTCACAATTAGTAAGGTTCTTCTTAGTATTGGAAGTCTTCTGACCGACCCTAATCCTAAAGATCCACTTTGCCCAGAAATTGCAAATGAATATATTGATAGGCGCGGCGAGTATGAGATGAAGGCGCGGGAATGGACACGAATCTATGCGACTTAGTCTTTCTTGAACATTAGAATATATGCATACTCAAAACCTATAGAAGTTAGGTCAATATAACCTTCATATTTCCAGCCAACTTTCTGCCCAAGTTCTGTGATCTCTTTTATTTCTGGCATTATAAAGGCATGCTTCTGTCTTCTCACCTTTTTACTGTCCTTGAATCTGAAAGTCTCTCTGAATTCGGCTTTCGGATCTGTTAACATGAACTCGGCCTCATAGTCGAAGGTGGTAAAATGGACCTTGCTCTTTCTTATACGTTCCTCTGAGTATTTTTGTATACTGAAGCCTAGGAGAGGGCTCGCACTGTCAAGAATAGGATCAAACTTATACTTATTGACGGCTTCTAAAAACATTGTTCCACCAGGCTTCGTCCATAAGTAGACATTTCGCATAAAGGCTTCTGTGTCCTTCAAGTAATAAAGTGTAAAATAATAGCATATTGTGTGCTTGATTTCTTCAGGCGAACAGGCAGAAGGATTTAATAAATCATCTGTGCGATAAGTGATAGCCTGCTTCTGCTTATCAGTCAATGTCGTCTCAGGAATGACTATTTTTCTCGAATGATCAATCATCGCTTGACTGATGTCGATTCCAATAATATTGCCGACGTTCGCTTTGGCTAAGGCCGCACACGCCACGCCTGTTCCACAGCCAGCATCTAGAATGGTCCATGTGGATGGCTCGGTCTTATCCTTGCCCCACATCTCCATGCATAGCGAGACCTTTCCCTGGGTTCTCGCAATATTCTGTGTAAGCTGATCGTAGATTTTCGAATAAAATGTGTCATAAATTTTGCTTTCTTCTGTTATCCACGTGTATAAGGCACTGTCATCACCGTCTTTCTTACTATCTTCAAAACCTTCTGTATTCGGAAGGTAATTCTGGCGCCATGTCACAATACCAATATGGATTAGATAATTAAAACATAGAAGCGTGAAGAAAAATAAAATTATTATCTGTGTTCTAGTTAACTTCAACAGTCCCATCTAGCGTATGCTGTTTTAATTTCTTTTCTTAGTTTTTCCTAGTTTTTCTGCAAGTCTTGGCCTTTGTGTTTTTTCCACATCCAGATCTATGTTCTTTGAGTGTTCTACATAAATCGTGGTAGGAATCTTTGGCCAGCCAATTAAGATCCTTTGTCATTCCACACTTTATTTTATAGAGCCAACTCATAAAGGTTTTGCGTGTTTGAATTGCGGTCGTGAGTCCTTTAGAATATCTGGCCCATGACTCGCGCCATTCTTTGTAGGGGAGGGCGTGTGGAATGGTGTTTAGCCATTCTTTTAAGATCGCCAGGCGTTCTGATGGTTTTAGAAGATTGTATTGATTTCTATCTATGAATGTGGTAGGGGCCTCTTCAGGAATATTCGGCATTGGCTTCGACTCGCCGTATTTTGGATGATTGTCGACAATAGAAAAGAGGAAAACCCAGCCAGGGAAGCTGGTTCTTGTGCAACCCATAGAGTAAAGTTCTTTGTAGCGCGCTGAGACTTGGTCGAATGGTGGATCATCTTCTTGGCAAAGTTTTTGCGAGCGCAATTTGGCATTTACACAGTTGTGAATTTGCCACAGCCATTTTGGCAAGTCTTGGCCTCTTGTTGGGACTGGATATTTCTTATAATATTCTGATAAGGAGGCGCGGCAAAACTTGCATGGTAAAACGTAGGGCAATAATAGCCAGAATTTACGCGCATCTTCTGTTGGAAATCCTGCCTCGGCTGTAAGATGTAGTAATTGCCAACCTGATGGCCCCCAGAATCTGGTGTCCATTTTGTGGCCTCTTACTTATTGGCGAGTTTTAAAGTTTATAAGATATTCTTATATATTTTAAAAAAGTAGGTCTAAGACTTTTTGCAGCCTTGTCGTAGGCTTTGCAGCCTTGTCGTAGGCTTTGCAGCCTTGTCGTAGGCTTTGCAGCCTACTTAGCCGAAGCCAGGGCTATCTAGCGGCGCCAAATAGGGTCTTGCGCCACCGAAGTTGCTATTATCTTCCGCTCTGCACTTAACAACTGGCTGAGGGCATTGTGTGCGAGGGCATGGCGCACAAGGAGCACATGACGTAGGATCAGGGCATTTGACCTCGGGGCAACGAGTTCTAGGGCATGGCGGGCAGACTCCATTCGACTTGCTGCATTTACTGCAATCAAGAACTACAGGCTGCTGGACAGGAACAGATGTTTTCAAGACATAATTACTTAAATCTGGAACAGGTGGGCATTCAGTCTTTAGCATATACTTACTGAGGTCTGGTTGGGCCGGGCAAGGGGGGACACTTGATCTTAATACATACTTGCTTAGATCAGGCTCACGGCAAGGCGGGCACGTCGGTCTTTGACTTTCGGCACCGCACTTGTTGCATGAAGTTGTCGTTGTATCAGCGAATCCTTCAGGGCTTGACTTGGACGCAGTGCATATTAAAAAACCCAAAACAAGTCCTAGGACAAGCATAATTATACTATTTTTTAGCTGTGAGCTTACTGCCATGACAGAACCTCTTCTAACATTACTGTCATGTTTTTTATAAAGCCTCGTGTTTAGTTAGTCCATCCATTCCAGTTATATGGTGGGCATCCACAGTATTCAGGTAGACCGGGATCCATTGTATTCATTAAACGACTGCATATCATTTTTGTATAACCACGCCATGAAAAATCTGCACTCACTTCGTCAGTTGAATTGATGACACCAAAATCATTGGGATCTAGGCCACGCATCGAAATTCTCTGGCCAACAGTTCTTGCACGCTCCTTCCAATCGAAACCTGGTTGTTCAGGATTCGTCATATTCGCTCCAGGCAAGCCACGAACCCCAAATACTTGTTCAACAGAGGGTGGTGAACTCATACCAGAACCAGAACCATTCTGACCAAGATTGTAGTTATTCATAGAAAGAAGATTGCCATCTCTTGTAGCCGAATCTGTAGAAGGATTGTTAATATTGAAAATCTTAGACATCGTTTCCGTAAATCCATTAGGATTCGCACTATAATTCTTAAGAACATCGCGAAGAGTATTCAAGGTCGAAGTATCAGTTGAAGAAAGACCGCCAGGAAAGAGATTTGCAATGTATGGTGGTAGGCCACTATTCACAATTTGCTTCGGCAAAGGCTTTGTCACATCTCCCAAAATAGGGAAGGCCTGGTCTAGATCGGATTTCATAATGGGAATATTACTAGGATCCATCTGACCACCTTCGACTTGTTGAATAATTTGTCTAATATCTTGATCAATGCGATCTAGGCTGGCGATTCTTGCCTGCACACTCGTATCAGTCGTTCCTGACGCACCTATACGCGCCTTTTCAATAAGAACTTTCGCATCAAACTCCTTAAGACTTGCAAGAGTCGCGGGTGTTTTTATATCATCTTGTGATGAACTGCCTACGAACGATTCCTTTATTGCACCGCTATTTTCAAGATTTCTTATTTCATCTTTTAGATAATTCAAGTTATCTTGCATTCCGCGAACTTCTTTATTAGTAATTTTACTCTGCATTCCAGGATTGCGATTAAGAACACTTATACTGTTTTGTAGACGTGTAAGATCAGCTCGGGCAGTGGTAAGTGGTAGTTGGATATTAGGCTCACATTGATCAGCTAGGCTTTGCGATTGAAAGGCAATAAAGGCCTGAAGATCTTGGAGCATTCCATTGAGACGTATATACTTTGCTGGCTCTGTAGCAGGATCACGATAGGGCAATGGTGCACCCTTGGCTCTTTCTTCGATTCTGGCTATAGGAAGATCCGTGGGAGGGGCTGGGCTGGGCTCGATTGTTCCAAAGCCTGCTTGTGCTAGTTCAGGATTTACGGCTCGGTTTTCTGTATTTTTATCAGTATCGATGGCTAACTTATTTTCTAAAGTGGCTAAAGATCCACATTCAAAACCTTCACTTGTAGGATATAAATATAAGATGCTGGCTAGAAATATAATAGCAAGAAAGAAGACTATCGCCCTTTCCATCTGCTTAATTGTTATAAAAATAAGCACTAGATAGGTTCTTATTTTTATAATACCGCCATGTTCCTAATTTAGGAACATAGGCTCTAATGCTAGAGCGATAAGATTGAATATCTCTAATTTTGTAAGGCAACGTTTGTGCCTTACAAAATTAGAGATATTAACTTAAGCACTAGACTTTACCATGGCTCAAGTTAGAGCCCAGAACATCCCCAACAAGGAATACTGTCTTTGCGAATATATTCGGACATATCCAAAGCAGAATCCTTTCTTTGACAATCTGTAACTGGATTTGATTGTATGCACTCTTTGCCTTGTTCTAAAGAAGGTGATGGTGTTGGTGTTGGTGTTGGTACTATAGATACTGAAGGGCACGATGCCGCGGGCGCCGCAGGCACAGCAGGCATGCCTGTTACATTAACATTTATGGGCTCATGACGCGATTGTATTTTTTGATTACGTATTTCTTCATCGATTTCATTTCTTAGTTGTTTTACAATCTTATTTGTAGTCCTCGCAACATCATCATTGTAGTCTGTTGATGATTCTGAAGGCGCCGAAGGTG
>Ga0114974_10001077_pt1 | contig 21781 bp, 11 predicted proteins | sample S_130206_EF_Meta_FD_87318 | JGI IMG/M metagenome (GOLD analysis project Ga0114974, IMG submission 87318) | Freshwater microbial communities from Lake Simoncouche, Canada to study carbon cycling - S_130206_EF_MetaG | ecosystem: Environmental > Aquatic > Freshwater > Lake | place: Lake... | reverse complement strand
GCAGCTCGTGCGCCGGATCGTCACCAGCCGGGCCTACCGACTCGCCGCCGTGCACGACGAATCGAACTTCGCCGTCGATCCCGACAACCGGCTCCGCTGGCGGATGGACCAGCGGCGGCTCGACGCGGAGGCGATCCGCGACGCGATGCTCGCCGTGGCCGGAAAGCTCGACCTCTCCCCCGTGCCCGGCTCGCCGGTCGCCCGCATTCGAGAGGATCGGCAGGGGATGGCCCGGCTCGTCGCCTCGCTCCGCCGCGAGCCGGACTTCTGCCGGTCGATCTATCTCCCGATCGTGCGCGACCAGTTGCCCGAGTTCCTGGCCACGTTCGACTTCCCCGACGCCTCGCTCGTCAGCGGCCGCCGCGACGCCACGAACGTGCCGGCGCAGGGTCTGTTGCTCCTCAACAGCCCCGAGGTCGTGTCGCTCGCTCGCGCGTTCGCCGAGCGGGTGGTGACCCTGACGGGAGACTCCGAGGAGCGATTTGCTCGGGCCTTCGAGATGGCGCTCGGCCGCCGACCCGGTCCCGGCGACGTCGCCGCGATCGAGGCTTTCCGGACCGCCGCGCGTGGCACGGGGCTCGACCGACCTGCCGGAGGGGCGGAGGCCGAGGAGCCGGGCCTCGTGGCCTACTGTCAGGCGTTGTTTGCGACGGCGGAGTTCCGCCACGTCCATTGATGAGGGAGAATGCGATGACGAGCATCGATCGAACGGGCATCCCCGGGCCCAGGCGGGCGTTCCTTGCCAACGCCGCCAACGGCTTCGGATTTCTGGCCTTCTCGGCGCTGGCCGCGGAGGCGTCACAGCCCGTGGCGGCTGCTGGGCCGCTCGCCCCCAGGCCCCCGCACTTCGCCGCGCGGGCGAAGCGCGTGATCTTTCTCTGCATGCAGGGGGGGCCGTCGCACCTCGACACCTTCGACCACAAGCCGAGGCTCATCGCCGACGCCGGGAAGGACGCGCCGCCGGGAAACCGGCGCGGGGGACGGGCAATGCTTGTCGCGCCACGGTGGAAGTTCAGCCAGCGTGGCCAAAGCGGCCTGTGGGTGTCGAGCCTCTTCGACGAGGTCGCCCGACACGCCGACAAGCTGTGCGTCGTCAACTCGATGGCCACCGACCTGCCGGCCCATCCACAGGCCTTCGCGCAGCTCCACACCGGCACCGCGCAATTCATCCGTCCGTCGCTCGGCGCCTGGACGCTCTACGGCCTCGGCACGGAGAACCAGAATCTCCCCGGCTACATCGTCATCAACCCGCCGGTGGCCGCCGCGCGGACGTTCGGCAGCGCGTTCCTGCCGGCGGTCTATCAGGCGACGCGGATCGGAGGATCGCTCGTCCCGGGCCTCGCCGGCCGCCGCGGCGGTGGCGCCCCTGCGACGATGGCGAACATCGAGAGCCCGCTCCTCGACCGCGCTGCGCAGCGCACCCAACTCGATCTCGTGCAGCGGCTCAACGCGTCGCGCCTGGAGCTCGACGGCGGCACGAGCCCCGATACGGAGGGCGTGATCGAATCGTACGAGCTGGCCTTCCGAATGCAGGACGAGGTGCCGAAGGTGATGGACATCGGCGGCGAGACGGCCGAGACGCTCGAGCGCTATGGCGTGGGCGGCGACGGCACCGATGCCTTCGGCAGGCAGTGCCTCATGGCACGGCGACTCGTGGAAGCCGGCGTGCGGTTCGTCCAGGTGACGCACGGAAACTGGGATCATCACTTCAATCTCGGCACGGCGCTCGAGAACACCGCCCGCCAGGTGGACCGCCCCATCGCCGGCCTGCTCTCCGACCTTTCCGACCGCGGCCTGCTCGACGATACGCTCGTCATCTGGGGGGGCGAGTTCGGTCGCACGCCGCACGGGCAGGGGACCGACGGCCGCGACCACAACAACAAGGGCTTCACCCTCTGGATGGCCGGCGGGGGCGTGAAGGGGGGCATGACTCACGGCGCGACCGACGACTATGGCTACGAGGCCGTCGACAAGCGGATGCACATCCACGACTGGCACGCCACCCTGCTGCACCTCTTGGGACTCGATCACGAACGGCTCACCTACCGCTACGCTGGCCGCGACTTCCGCCTCACCGACGTCCACGGCACCGTGGCCCGCGAGATCATCACCTGACCGGTCCTGCCCCGATCCGACCATCCCTGTCTTCTTTTCCGTCTGCCACGAACGCTTCCCGGAGACCTTTCATGAAGTGCCTCATCCGACTGTCGCTCGTCGTCCTTGGTTGCGTGCCTGCGGCCGTGGCGGTCGCCCAGCCGCCGATGGAGTCATCCCCTGCCGAGATGGTGAAGCGGGCCGATACGGACGGAGACGGCAAGGTGAGCCGGGACGAGTTCATCAAGGCCCGCACGACCGCCCTCGAGCAGGCCTTCGCCCGGATGGACACCGACGGCGACGGCAAGCTCGACGAAAAGGAGGTCGAGGCTGGCGCGGCACAGGCGCGGGCCATGGGCCCGGCCGGACTCGGTGGTTTCCGCCGTCCCGATGCGGATCGGCCGCAGCGGCCCGGGGGCGATCGCCCGCAGCGGCCGGGCGCGATGGCCGAGCAGGGCTTCGATCGCATGGACGCCGACGGCGACGGCAAGCTCTCGAAGGAAGAGTTCGCCGCCGGAATGAAGAGGCTCCGGGAGCTCATGCAGCAGGGGGGCGCGGGCCTTGGTGGCCCCCGCCGCCCCGGCGGCGACCGCGGCCCCGAGCAGGGCTTTCGCCGTCCGCCGCAGCAAGACTGAGTCCGGCCCGAAAGGGAGCCCAACGGCCACTTCACGGGGATTCTCGCTGCCATACGAGCGTCCCGCGCAAACCCTCCGAAGGCGCCTTAAGCGCGCGGGAGGCGGCGGAGATCGAGCGTGAGCGGATAGTCGGGATTGATCTCCTCCGGCGGCGGCGTGAACGGGCCCGGGGTGTGGCCGGTCGCAAAGAACCGGCTCGCCCGCCGGCTCTCGCTCTCGAGCGCATTCACCGGGCGCGTCTCATACGACCGGCCACCGGGATGGGCCACGTGCCAGGTGCAGCCCCCCAGACTGCGGCCACTCCAGACATCGACGATGTCAAACACCAGCGGCGCATGGACGCGGATCGTCGGATGAAGACACTGCGGCGGCTGCCACGCCCGGAACCGCACCCCCGCCACCGCCTCCCCCGCCCGACCCGTTGGCACAAGCGGCACACGCCGGCCGTTGCAGGCGATTAAATACCGCCCCTCGACGATCCCGCTCACCGCCACCTGCATGCGCTCCAGCGAGCTGTCGACGAGCCTGGAAGTCGCCCCGCCGATCGGCTGCTCGCCGAGGACATGCCACGGCTCGAGGGCCCCACGCAACTCCAGCCGCACCCCGTCCCGCACCACCTCGCCGATCCTCGGAAAGCGAAACTCCCGCCAGCAGTCAAACCACGACGACTCGAAATCGAAGCCATGCCGCCGCAGATCGGCGAGGACATCGCGGAAGTCGGCAAGGAGAAAGTGGGGCAGGAGAAAGCGGTCATGGAGCGCCGTCCCCCAGCGGACGAGCTCCCCGTCCCAGGGCTTCTGCCAGAAGCGCGCGACCAGCGCGCGGACCACCACCTGCGCAAGCAACCCCATCCGCACGTGCGGCGCCATCTCGAAGGCCCGCATCTCCACCAGGCCGCGTCGGCCCGAGGCGCTGTCGGGGGAGAAGAGCTTGTCGATGCAGAACTCGGCCCGGTGGGTGTTGCCGGTGAGGTCGACGAGGAGATTGCGGAACAGCCGGTCGACGAGCCACGGCGCCGGATGCTGCCCGGAGCGACGCAACTCTTGGAACGCGATCTCGAGCTCGTGGAGACTCTCGTGACGGGCCTCGTCGACCCGCGGCGCCTGGCTCGTCGGGCCGATGAAGCCACCGGCGAAGAGATACGAGAGCGACGGATGGTTGTTCCAGTAAGCGACGAGACTGGCGAGGAGATCGGGACGCCGCAGGAAAGGACTGTCGGCCACCGTTCGCCCGCCGAGGACGAGATGATCGCCGCCGCCGGTGCCGGTGTGCCGGCCGTCGAGTTCGAACTTCTCAGCTCCGAGCCGGCTGACGCGCGCGGCCCGGTCGACCGCCTCCCGGATCCTCACGAGCTCCTCCCAGCTCCGCGCCGGCGGCACATTGACCTCGATCACCCCCGGATCGGGCGTCACCTGGAGCCGCGAGAGCCTCTCATCCCACGGCGGGGCATAGCCCTCGAGCACCACCGCCCGGCCGTGCGCCGCAGCGACCCCCTCGATGCCGGCAAGGAGGTCGAGCCAATCATCGACCGCCTCATCTAAAGTCGACAGCCCCGTGTCCTCCAGGGGCGGCAGGAAGAGATGGAGCCGGCCGGAACGGATCTCAGCCACCAAGCTCGTCCGCACGATCGACGTCCCCGCCCGAATCTCCGCCTCTTGAGCCCACGGCAGAAGCCCCATCGGAAGCCGCAGCCCCGCCGGCGAATCGCCGCTGATGAGGAATACCTTCCCCAGTGGCACCGGCCACGCACTCGACCGCCAGGCTGCCGGCCCGCGCCCCCGCTGCCGCAGCAGCGGCAGCACCCACGCGACCGCCGGCCCCACCACCGGGGCCGCGTCGGGGGCGGTCGGATCGATGAGCGGCTGCTCGTGGGCCGGAAGGACAAAGCCCGGATCGACCCCGAGCCGCGCGGCAAGGTCGGTGAGCATCGTTCCCGGGTCGGATGCAACGGGAGCAGCCATGTCAGCGGCGGTCGTGTCGTCGGCGAGGAGGTCGCCGCGCTGCCAGAGGGGCGTACTATCGGCGCGCCAGATGAGCTCGAGCGCCCAGCGGGGGAGCGGCTCGCCGGGATACCACTTCCCCTGAGATTCCAGGAGCACGCCCCCCGGCGCGAGATCGGCGAGCAGCCGGCGCGCGAGAATCCCGGCCCGGCGGCGCTTGTCGGCCCCGAGCGCCGCCATGTTCCATTCCGCGCCGTCGTAATCGTCGATCGAGACGTACGTCGGCTCGCCGCCACTGGTCAGCCGCACGTCGCCGGCAGTGAGGACGCCGTCGACGGTGCGCCCGAGCCGGTCGATCCGCTCCCAGGCCTCTTCGGTGAAGGGGAGCGTCGTCCGCGGCCCCTCCGCTACCCGATCGACGCGCATCGTCACGTTCATCGTGCTCGTGCAGGGCTCGGTGAGCCCCGACACCGGCGCCGCACTCGCCGGATCGGGCGTGGCCGCAAGGGGAAGGTGCCCCTCCGCGGCGAGCAGGCCGCTGGTCGGATCGAGGCCGATCCAGCCGGCACCGGGGAGATAGGCCTCGGCCCAGGCATGGAGATCGGTGAAGTCGTTTGTCGGCCCCGGTGGGCCGTCGAGCGGCGGCTGGTCGGGGGCGAGTTGGACCAGATAGCCCGAGCAGAATCGGGCCGCGATCCCCATCGCGCGGAGGAGCGCGACGAGCAGCCAGGCCGAGTCGCGGCAGCTGCCGGTGCCGCTGGCGAGCGTCTCCTCTGGGGTCTGCACCCCCGCTTCCATCCGGATTCGGTAGGTGATCCGCTCGAACACGAGCCGATTGAGCGCCACGAGGACGTCGATCGTCCGCGGCGGCGGAGCGACGAGATTCGCCCGCCGCGCCTCGCTGACCAGCCCTGAGAACAGGTCGCCTCCGACCGTCGGCGCGAGATACGGCGCGAGTTCTGCGACGAGGACTGGGTCGTAAGGGAAGGGGAACGTCTCCGCCTCGGCATCGAGGAAGAAGTCGAAGGCGTTCACGGCGACGAGATCAGCGACGAGGTCGACAGTCAGGGTGAATTGCCGCGTTGGCTTCGGGAACACGATCCGCGCCAGCTGATTTCCCTGCGGATCCTGTTGCCAATTGAGGAAGTGGTCGCGCGGCTCGACGACGAGCGAATAGCTCTCGATCCGGGTGCGGCAATGAGGGGCCGGACGGAGCCGGACGACGTGCGGCGCGAGCCGCACCGGCCGGTCGAAGGCATAGTCCGTGCGGTGATGGAGGGCGATGCGGATCGACAAGGGCACTGGCTCCCGGGACCGGACTATCAGCCCGTTTCCGCGACGGTCCCTACCGGCCGGAGGGCGAAGAACGTCGTATGAATCGCGTCGTTGGCGGCATTGAGCCGCGTTTGAAAGGCATCGATCCAGCCGTGGAGGCCACGCGGCACGCCGGCCTGGGAGTCACCGACGATCTCGTCGATGTCGGCGTAGTCGAGCGTGGCTCGGAGCCGGCCGAGGTGCCGTTCGGCCGGGGTCGAGTGCGTCCCCTTCGTGCCGCCGGTGATCACCAGGAGTGATTCCTCCGCCTTCACCAGGCAGAAGTGCATCGCCCGCGGGAAGGCCCGGTCGAGGACGAGGAAGCGGACGGTGTCCTTGCGCGACACAGCCCCGTACTGCTTGCGGTACATCTCGAGGGCACTGGCGCTTTCGAGCACCGACGACCAGCGCACCGGATCGCGCCCCGCCCCCTCCTCGCCGCCGAAGAAGTGCTCGACGTCGAGGAACCGGCTCGTCTTGTCGGCCCGCTCGACGAGCCGGCCCATGCGGGCGAAGTGCCATGCCTCGCCGTGCGACATCGTGCCGTCGGTGGCGCCGATGATGAGTTGGCTGGCCCGCTGGATCTCGTCGATGAACTCACGCGGATCGGCGAAGTCAGCCCGGGCCGCCGAGGCGCCGCGGACGGAGAGATAGCACTTGTTGATCTCCTCCCACATCGGGGAGCTGATCATGTCGCGCACCGTGCGGGCGTTCTCCCGGGCGGCCTGAAGACAGCAGTAGATCGAGTTGGGGTTGGCGGGATCGAAGGCGAGGAAGTCGAAAACGCGCGCCTGATCGGCCAGGCCGTGGCGGGCCCAGAAGTCGGATTGATCGCCGAAGGCACACACCAGCGCATTCCACAGCCGCCCCGGCTCGATCGTCCCTTCAAGCGCCAGGCCGAGCGTCGTCTCGATCGCCCGGGCGACGTTCTCGGCCCGCTCGATCTGGCGGTTCATCCAGAAGACGCTGTCGGCGACGCGGGAGAGCATGCGACGTTCCCGAAGGTGGGCGGCGGGGAAGGGGATGGTGGGACGCGGAGAGAATCAGCGCGAGGGAGTGGGAGCGGCCGGGCTGTCGCCAGTGGGGCGCTGAACGACCCAGGTGTCCTTGCTGCCGCCCCCCTGCGACGAATTGACGACCAGTGACCCCTTCACGAGCGCGACGCGCGTCAGCCCGCCAGGGAGCACGAAGATCTCCTCGCCGTAGAGGATGAAGGGGCGGAGATCGACATGCCGCCCCTCGAGCGAATCGCCGACAACCGTCGGCACGCGCGAGAGGGCGAGCATCGGCTGAGCGACGAAGTTGCGCGGGTTGGCCTTGATGCGGTCGCGGCAGTCGTCGAGTTGCTGGCGCGTGGCCCGCGGCCCGAGGACGATCCCGTAGCCCCCCGATTCATTGGCCGGCTTGATGACGAGCTGGTCGAGCTTCGAGAGGACATGCTGACACTGGTCGGGCTCGCCGCAGACGAACGTCGGCACGTTGGGGAGGATCGCATCCTCGCCGAGGTAGTAGCGGATGATCTGGGGAACGTAGGCATAGACGGCTTTGTCGTCGGCGATCCCCGTGCCCGGCGCGTTGACCAGCGCCACGTTGCCGGCCCGGTAGGCATCCATGAGGCCGGGCACCCCGACGACCGAGTCAGCGCGGAACACCTGCGGATCGAGGAAATCGTCGTCGATCCGCCGGTAGATGACGTCGACCCGCTCCAGCCCCCGCGTTGTCCGCATGAAAACTTTCCGGTCGACGACGACCAGATCGGAGCCCTGCACGAGCTCCACCCCCATCTGCCGGGCGAGGAAGCTGTGCTCGAAGTAGGCGGAGTTGTAGATGCCGGGCGTGAGGACGACGACGGTCGGATCGCGCGACTGCGGCGGCGCCACATACTCGAGCATCGCCAGCAGCTTCTCGGGATAATTCTCCACCGGGCTGACGCGGAGGCCCTCGAAGAGCTGCGGGAAGGTGCGCTTCATCACCTCGCGGTTCTCGAGGACGTACGACACGCCCGACGGCGTCCGCAGGTTGTCCTCGAGGACGTACATGCAGCCGTCGCCACCACGAACGAGGTCGGTGCCGGTGATGTGGCACCACACGCCCCGCGGCGGGGTGAGGCCGGCGCAGGGGCCGCGGAAACACTTCCCCGAATCGACGAGCCAGTCGGGAACGACGCCGTCTTTGACGATCCGGCGCTGGTTGTAAACGTCGTCGATGAACAGGTTGAGGGCGTGGATCCGCTGCTTGAGCCCGCGCTCGATCGTCGTCCACTCGTGGGCGTCGATGACCCGCGGCACGATGTCGAAAGGCCAGATCTTCTCCGTCCCGGCCTCGTGGCCGTAGACGTTGAACGTGATCCCCATCGTGAGGAGCGACTTGTCGGCGGCCCGCTGCCGGGCGGCGAGTTCGCCGTGGGAAAAGGCGGCGAGACGACGGACGAGTTGCTCGGCGCCCGGTCGGGGCAGGAGCGATTCGTCGAAGAGTTCGTCCCAGAATCCGTCGGTGGCGTACGACCGAAGGTCCATGGCGGAGGGGGTGTCGGGAAGACACCGGGACCGCACCGGACAGCCCGTGGAAGGGCTACGGGGCGGCAGGGAGGGGATCTGAGAAGAGAACTCGAGCAGGGATCCCGGGCCGAGCCGCCTGCACCGTCCCAGGACTTTCACACTCTACCGCACCGGGCTCGGCGAAGGAACCCTGACGCTGCATCGGTTTTCTCGAATGCTACGGACTCGCGACCGCCTCGTGCGGTCGGGCCGGCACTTTCTCCACAGCCAGCTACGCGTGATCGCTCATGATCGCTTCGAGCAGCGCCGTCAGGTCGCGGGTGTGGAACGGGGTGACGAGGACGCGGCGGCGTTCATCGACCACCGCCTGCGTGGCGATTTCCTTCTGCTTCGCCCCGACGAGCAGAATCGCCGGCACCTGCGAGTAAAACGGATCAGTCGTCAGCTTGTTGAAGGCGGCAATCGCCTCCTCCCCCAACGACTGCATGCTGATCACGAGGCAGTCGGCCGGGAGTGGCGTCGTCGAGAACCGGGCCAGGGCCCGCTGGGCGTTTTCCGTGAGCAGCACCCGGAATCCGAGCTTTCCAAAGAACTCCTTGAGTTGCTGCTGGGCCCGGCCGGAAGTCTCCACGAGCATGATCGCGCGCGACCTCTTCGGTGCCGATTCGACCATCGGCAGCCCGTCGGCCGCCACGGCTCCCTTCTCTCCCGCCGGCACCGTTGGAACGCTCCGGTCGGGCGCGGTGACGCCGCTGCCGATCGGGTATTTCTCGAGGAGCGACTCGAGGGCGCGGCGCGCGTCCGAGACCGTTTGATACCGCTCCATCGGGTCGAGGACCATCATCCGATTGACGACGTCGATGATGTCGCGCGGCACCCCCGGAGCCCGGGTGTGGAGCGGTACGACCGACGTGTAGCGGCGCGGATCGGCGCGGACGGCCCGGTCGCGGGAGTCGACCAACGCCGAGGCCCCCGCCAGGGCGATGTAGCCCATCGTCCCGAGGAAGTAGACGTCGCTGCGGATGCCGTCGTCCTTCATCCCGGCGAGCTTCTCGAGCGTGGCGTAGTCGAGCGTGCGGAGGTTGTCCCCCTTGTCGGTCTTCGCGTTGCTGAGGGCCTTGTCGGCGGTGTCGGCGTCGATCCGCGCCAGGCCGAAGTCGACGAGCTTCACCTGCCCGAGCGACGAGATGAGGATGTTAGAGGCCTTGATGTCGCCGTGGGTCATGCCGCGACGGTGGGCGTATTCGAGCCCCGCGCACATTTGATCGAGGAGATTGATCGCCCGGCCGTGATCGAGGGCCCCGCGGATCTTCACCAGCTCGCGGAGGGTCTGCCCCTCGACGAACTCCATGGTGATGTAGATCGTGTTGTTTTCCTGGCCGACATCCTCGATGGCGCAGATGTGAGGATGGCGCACGAGCCTTCCCATCTCCCCCTCGCGCCGGAACCAGCGGCACTTCTCGGCATCCTGCGTGTAGCGGCTGCGGAGCACCTTGACGGCGAGTTGCCTGCCGTCGTTGACGTTGACGGCCCGGTAGACACGGGCGAACGACCCGGCGCCCACCTGATAGAGGATCTTCGCCGAGCCGAAGAAGTAGCCACGCTGTTCGCCGCGGAGGAGGCGGTCGCGCTGATACCCGGTGAGCACCTCGCGACGGAGGAGGAGGTTGGCAAGATCCCCGACGGGGATGTTGTGCCCGCCGAGCTCCGTCCAGGCGGCATCGAGGTCGCGCTCGCTGACCAACTCCAATTTCTGCGCGAAGTTGGCGAATTCCTCGGCGGTGGTGGGTTGCATCGTCAGGCAGCTCCGATCGAAGAAGCTTACCCTCCGCCTGCGCGCCAGGTCGGGTGAGTTGCCGGCGAAGCACCCGGGGGGGAAGTGGGGGCTGAGGCCGGTTGGTGGGGTTGGGAGCGTTGGCGCGGGGAGGGAGAACGCCTAGCCCGGGGGCCGACCGGGTGGTTTCGGGGGCATAGCTGGTCTGGAGCCGCGCTTGGCGCACCTGCTACAAGCCCCCGTGGCGCCCGGGGATCCCGCCGAGCCGACCCTTCCCATGCCCCTCTCGAATCCTCCCCTGTCGCCCGTTCTCCGCGCCGGCTTTCTGCTGGCGGCGGCGGTCGCCTGCGCTACGGCCACGGCGGGCGGGGTGGAGGAGCCGTTCGAGACGCCCGCCACCTCCTGGGCGATCGGCGATTCCGATGTCACGCATCGGGTCGTCAGCCATGCCCGATCGACGGAGGGACCGCACCGGGGCAAGGGGTGCGAGCGGATCGTGATCGACGCCGCCAGCGGGACGACCCTTCGCTGGGAGTTGCCACTCCAGCCGGCGCGGGTCATCGATGAATGGCGGGCCGCGCTGTGGGTGCGGGCCGACCGCCCCGACATCCGACTTTCTGCCCGGATCGTCCTGCCGGCGTTCCGTTCGTCGCGGACCGGCACGGCGGTGGCCGTCCTCGTGCCGGGAGACGTGTCGCGCGGTGCCGATCGCTGGGAGCCCCTCGGCGTCGCCGACGTCGCCACGGCACTGCGAAAGAGCCTGCCGGCGCTGAGGGCCGAACATGGCCCCGCCGGGGATCTCACCGGCGCCGTGATCACCCATCTCGTCCTCGATCTCTACTCCCGCCCGGGGCATTACGACGTCTCGATCGACGACCTGGAAATCGAGGGAATCGTGCCGGCCGGTGCGGTGGCCGTCGCGGTTGCCCCCGCCGATCTTGCCGCCGCCGATCCTGCCGGCGCCGTCCGCCCGGTGGCCTACGACGCCGCCCCCGAACAGTTCGGGGAGGTGGTGCAGGCCGCGGCCGAGCTTCCCCTCCCTGGAGAAGGTCTTCCTCCGGCTCCGCCTCGATCTGCATCCGCCGCGGGCCCGCTGGCAGCGCCGAATGCCCCTCTGGCCTGGTCTTCGCCTGGGGGCGCGCCATCCCCGCCGCCGCCGGCAGGCCCAGCCGGAAGGCTCGACCCGGTGTCGGGGCTCAACCGAGGCGTGCTCGAAGTGGCGGGACAGCCGTTCTTCCCCCGCGCCCTCGATCACAACGGCGAGCCGTTCGCGGTGATTGCCGCCCTCGGTTTCAATACCGTCCGTCTCGCGGCCCCGGCGTCGAGCGATCAGATCGACGAAGCCCGACGGACGGGCTTGTGGATCATCTGTCCGCCGCCGCACCTTCCCGATGTCGACGTGCGGCGCCCCGAAGCGCTGCCGATGTTCTCTGCCAATTGGGACCGTGTCCTCGTCTGGGACATGGGGAGCGGGCTGTCGGAGGCCGATGTCGACACCCTCGCCGAGCATGCCAGACGGGTGCGCACCTGCGACCAGCATGCCGGGCGGCCGCTCGTCGCCACTCCCGACTCCGGCCTCCGCAGCCTTTCCCGGCATGTCGACATGCTTGTCGCCCGCCGGACGGTGCTGGGGACGAGCGTGGAACTGGGAGACTATTTCACCTGGCTGCGCGAGCGCCCCCGACTCGCCCGCCCCGGCACGCCGTTCCTCGCCACCCTCTCCACCGAACTCGACCCGCGCACCGCACGGCAGGCCGCCCAACTGGCCGGGATCGGCGGCCGTGGGCTGGCGGTCGATCCGGAGAGCCTCGCGCTTGCGAGCTTGGCGACGCTGGCAGCCGGCGCCCGTGGCATCCTCTTCACCTCGACGCGCAGGATCGATGGCGACGACCACGAGTCGCGGATCCGGTCCGCGGCCGTTCGCTCGATGAACCTCCGCCTCCGCGTCCTCGAGCCCTGGGGGGCCGCAGGCAGATTTTCCACGACCGCCACGGCGAGCGATCCCGAGGTGCGCGGCGTGGTGCTCGAAGCGGCGCGGGCGCGGATGGTGGTGGCGTGGCGGAACGTCCAGGGGGGGCAGATCGTCGCCAGTCACTACCACGGCGACATGCCGGCCGAGACGGCCCCCGTGACGCTCCTCATGAACGGCATCCCGGAAGCCCATCAGGCGTGGGAGGTGACGCCGGGGGGCCTGCGGCCGCTGCGCCACCGGCGCGTGACCGGCGGCGTGTCGGTGGTTCTCGATCCGTTCCGCGCCTCGGCGCTCGTCCTCGTCACCGGAGATCCGGCCGTCGCCGCCCATGTCCAGGAGCGCCTCCGCGAGCAGGCGGCCGCCACCCTCGCCGCCTCGCGGGAACGGTCAACGCTGCTGATCGCCGATGCCGTCGACCTCCTCGCCCGCATTCCCCCGCTGGCCCTCGGCAGACTGCCCGGGCCGGCGATGGTCGCCGCGGCGCAACAAGACAGCCTCGCGGCGGACAGCCTGGCGACCTCCGATCCGGCGACGGCGATCGCCCGCTACGAACGGGCGGCGGCGATCGCCGGCCAAGTGGAGCGACTCGTCTGGGAGAAGGGGGTGGTCGCCACCGGCTCGATGGTCGCCGGGCCGCTCTCGACCTCCGATGCCACGCTCGTCGAACACTGGCGGTTCGTCGAGGCCCTCTCCACCACGTCGCCGCGCGAGGAGCTCCTCGTCGGTGGCGGCATGGAGCGGATCGAGGAGCTCTCCGGCTCTGGTTGGCGGCATTTCGCCCTCAAGCAGGCCATTCTCCGCACCGGCGTCGAGATCTCTCGGACGCAGCCCGCGTCTGGCCGCGGCTGTCTGGTGATGCGTGCCGAGGCGGTCGATCCGGCCGCGGCGCCGGCGGTCGTGGAGACGCCGCCGGTGTGGATCACGACGCCGCCGCTTTCGGCACCCAGCGGCAAGCTCCTCCAGATCGAGGCCCGCGTCTGGGTGCCAAAGCCGGTGAAGGGGAGCGTCGACGGTCTCCTCGTCTTCGATTCCCTCGGCGGGCCGGCGCTTGCGGAGCGGGTCGGGCCTTCGGCGCAGTGGCGGCGGCTGGTGCTCTACCGGATCGTGCCGGCCGACCTCGACGGGGAGGCCTTCACCGTCACCTTCGCGCTCACGGGTCTCGGCGAGGCGCGGATCGACGACGTCAGCGTCCGCGTTCTCGACCGCGGCGCCGGGGTGCCGGCGATGATCGTTTCCAACGGACCGGGCCGGGACGAGGGGGCGAGGAGCTTCCCTACCCCCGGTGAGGTGCTCTCCCCCCCAGCCATTCCCGCCACCGATGTGGCGGCGCCTCCGGCGGTCTCGGCCGTCACAGCCACGCCCCCGGCTGCCAGCACCCCGGCGGCCTGGCCGGGAATGAACCTCGAATGGCCAAAGCTCCCCTTCAGCGGCCCGACCAACGCTCCCCCTCCCGGTCCAGGCGGGGGACGAATCGATCCGTTCAAGCGGGCGGGGGTGGCGGCGACCGTCCCTCAAGCGACGCAGCCGGCACTGGGAGGGGGGCCGGGATTGCAGGCGGCTCCGCCGATGCAAGCGGCTCCGCCGCCGGCGGAGGCGTTTTCGCCCGCCCAGACGCCACCGTTTCCTCCCCAGACGATTCCTTTGCCCGGCGACGTCCAGCCGACTTTGCCGCCGTGAATGCCGCCCGCCGGGGGGAGGGCTCTGCGGCCCCGCCGTCGCGCAGCCGGCGGGCCGTCGCGTCGAGCTCGGTGAGCTGCTGAGTGACCAAGGCGACGAGCGTCGAGCCATCCATGGCTGCCACGTCCGCGGCCGGGATGATCGGGCCGAACTCGAGGCGGATCCTCCCGGGGAGCGGCAGCAAGCGGGTTCGCGGCCAACATTCCCAGGCCCCGACGATCGCCACCGGGAGGATCGGCACGCCGGCCCGTTTCGCTACCAGGGCGAAGCCGCTTTGCACGTCGCCGAGCTTGCCGTCGCGGGTCCGTGTGCCCTCCGGGAAGATCGTCACCGCCCCGCCCCCGCGGAGCTTGCGGATGATCGTCTTCATCGCCGCCACCGACGAGGCCTCACGGTCGATCGGAATCGCATCGAGGGCGGAGATGATCGCGCCAAACGGCCCCCAGCAAAACAACGAACTCCGCGCCAGGCTCGACAGCCGCCGCTCGCAGACGAGGCCGAGGAGGAGCGGGTCGAGATTGCTCTGGTGGGAGGAGAGGACGAGCAGGCCCCCCTCGCGCGGTAACGGCTCGGCAAAGCGGTAGCGGATCCCGAACACCGCCACGCCGAGATTGCGACAGAGCACCCAGAGGGTGTCGTAGAACATCCGGCCGAAGCGGGAGTGGCCCGGTGCGATGTCGGCGTGATCGAGCTCGGCCGCGCGGGTCATGAGCGCGTGGGCCTTGACGCGGCGGCAGTCGGCGCGGCCGGGCGACGCGAATCGACCCATGCCAGAAGGACGGCGAGGACAGCCTCGCGATCCATGCCGTCGGTGTCGAGGAGCTCCGCGCCGTCGGCCTGACGCATCGCCCCCACTTCGCGGTGCGTGTCGCCGTGGTCGCGATCCTGCTGGGAGGCGAGGATCTCCTCGAGGGTCACCTGCCGCCCCTTTGCCAGCTCCTCGGCGAGGCGGCGGCGGGCCCGTTCCTCAGGTGAAGCGGTGAGGAACACCTTCAGCTCGGCCTGCGGAAAGACCTCCGACCCCTGGTCTCGCCCCTCGGTGACGACGTCGCGGCCCGCGGCCATCTGCCGTTGCATCTGCTTCATGGCGCCCCTCACGAGTGGCGCGTTGGCAACGGGGCGCGTCGCGGCGGTGTTGGCCTCCGTGCGGATCTCCGCCGTGACCTCCTCCCGGTCGACAAACACCTTCCCATGCTCGAAGTGGATCTCGATCGTTGTGGCGACCGCTGCCAGTTGCGACTCGTCATCGAGCGGAATGCCGCGACGGGTCGCCACCAAGGCCACGGCACGGTACATGGCGCCGGTGTCCATGTAACACCAGCCGAGTCTGCGGGCGAGTTCGCGGGCGGTGGAGCTTTTGCCGGCGCCGGCGGGGCCGTCGAGAGTCACGATCATGCGTTTGCAGTCTCCTCTGTCGGCCATTCTCCCGCGCTCTCCTGTCCGGGGAAGAGGAGGTCGATCTGGAGCCATTCCCAGCGCCGCAGGTAGGTGGTCGTCGACCGTCCCGCGACGGTGACCGCCTGGGAACCTCCCGGCCGGCCGAGGGCATCGGCCACGCGGGCGGCAGCGACGTCGAAGCCCCAATCGACCGTGACGTCGCCCCCCTTCCCCTGCGACTCCACCAACCCGACACGGACGCCGATCGGCCGGCCCCCGCGCATCACCGGGCCCTGCCAGGTGATGCGGACATGATCGGCGGTGGTGGCAGGCGGGGCGGCGGGCGCGGCGGCGGGCAGCGGCGCGGCGAGGCTCCCGGTGGCGATCAGATCGAGGGCGGCGTCCCACGGTCGGGCGAGGCCGAGGCCGACGGCGAGCGTGAACTTCCCCGTGGTGGCGTCGCCGGCGAGGAGGAGGGAATCGAGAATGTGTGGGCTGGCGCGAAGATGCCAGGGGAGGGCGCCAGTGAGGATGTTGACGTCGGCGGCGCCACCGGCATGGACGGGGCGGAGGGAGAGGAAGTGGGGCGCCGTGATCAGCGTCCTTTCCGAGACCACGCTCTGGCCATGGAGGCTGCGGACGACGTCGAGATCGTCGTTCTCGTTCCAGGCAAAGCGGCAGGCCACGTAACGCTCGAGGGCTGCGACGGCGCCAGGCTTGGTGGCAGCGGAGGCGTCGATCGTGACCTCGATATCGAGGCGCGCCAGGGGAAGGCCTTCGAGGAGTTCGACGCGCTGCGTGAAGGAGAGGAGCTTCCGCCCCTTACTATCGCTGCAGTGGCCGCGGCTCAGAATCGTCCGTTCCCCTGTCCGCGTCACGCTCTCCGCAGTCGCTTGTCCATACTCGGCCCGTTCCTGCGGGTCTTCCCACGGCGAACCGACAGCCGGCGGGGGGCGGGTGGTGCGGATGGCGAGATGTTGCGAGAGGCGATTGCCACGATCCTCCGGGCGTCGCACCGACAGCAGCCCGCCGGTCTGCGGGTTGACGCGGACGCGGAGCTGATCGTGCTCGAGGACGAGGCGGTCTTCGCTGCCGCCGCCGAACAAGCCGCGGGCCAGGCCGCCGAGCAGTCCGCCGGAGGGCTTCTTCTTCGCCGCGGCGGCGGGCACTGCGGGAGCCGCGGGGGCGACGTCTGCAGCGCCAGCCGCGTTAGCCGCGTTAGCCATACGGATCACCCGCTTGCCACCGGGGGCCGCCGACGCGGTCACCGGCAATCCGGCGAGCACCTTCCGCCCGGCGACGAGCCGCTGGGCTTCGCTGCGGACAGCGGCGACGCGCGGGGCGATCGGGTCGGCGGCTGCAGAGTCTGTGACCGCCGCGGGATCGGCCGGTGGCCGGGAGACCGGATAGCTGTCGGGCTCCCAGGAGACGACCTTGCCTGAGCCCGGGGTGCGGCGGAAGTGTTCGTCGGGGGTGACAAACGTCCCCAGGGCGGTCGTCCAGGCGCCGATCCGGCGGAGGTCATCGAACCACGGGCTCGCCATCCCGGCGTAATGGGCGAACTGAATGATCGCGGTGTGTTCGTTGTCGAGGGCGTCGCCGATGCGGTCGGCGAGGTTGAGGACCGTCGACGCCCGGCGGGCATCGAGGGGGGGCCGGGCGATTCCTTCCAGGCACCCGTTCCCGGTCCCTTCCCAGCGGATCCGACCGAGCCCCGGATCGGGCAGCGGCGTCCCGTCGAAGAGGTTCCAGATCACCCCGGCATAATCGAAGTGGGTGAGGATCTGGGGGAGGATCGCCGACCAGCCGCCGCCAAACTGGGCGAAGGTCGTCGGAACTCGCCCCACCGCCAGCTTCCAGGCCCTGTGTCCCTGGAGGAACGACTCGCGGATCGTTTCGGGGAACAGGCCGTCGAGCGGCTCCTCGTCATAGCGGCCGCCAGCCGGGGTGACCCGCCCCGCGTCGCAGGCCTGGCGTAGCCGGGCGGTCAGCGCCGGATCGGTGCGGGCAAGGTTCTCGATGAGCCGACCGGTGGCGACGAGGCACAGTGGCACCGGGGCGTCGAGCTCGGCGGCCAGCCGGGGGCCGAGGGTCGTGTCGGCAAGGAGAACGATATCGGTCAGCCAGACGTCGACGGGGTAGTAACGGGCCCGGGCCGCCTCGAGGTGCCCGTAACATTCGGCAAGCGCCTCGGCCGCCGCCGTCGCATCCCCCGACTCCCAGGCTCGGGCGCCGGCGACGAGGCGCTCCTCGAATCCGGTCGCCGGCTCATCGCTCGGCCCGCCGGTGAACGCCGCCGTGGAGCCGAGCCCTGTGGTCGATCGCATCCGCCGGGCAAGCAGTTCTGAGAGGAGCCAGGCCAGGCCGAAGGCGTAGAAGTCGTCCACTCCGGCTTGCCGGGGCGGCTGTGGTTTGGTTGGGTCTGCCGGGACTGCGTCCGCCGTAGCCGACGGGGCCGGAGGCGGGAAACGGGGGCCGGAAGACTCGGCATCACCGGGCAGACCGAGCGCCGCCAGCGCCTGCCGGACCGTCGCCGGCCGGTCACCGGCCCGCCGCACCCAGCGGCTTCCGGGGGTCGACGCCGGGTCGAGCCGGCCGACGAGCCGGTCGTCGCAGGAGGCTGTAACGATCCCCAGGACTTCCGCGTCATTCCCAGGGGGCACCTCGACGCTCGCCCAGGCGGGCATCCGCCCGGCTGCGGCGATCAAGCGGGGATGCCACGCCGCGGTCCATGCCGCCAGCAGTTCGTCGGCCTCGGAGTCTCCCAGCCACGTGGGAAAATCATCGAGCGAGTGGCAGGGAAAGAAAACGATGGTCCTGCGGCGTGTCATGGGAGAGAAGTGTACTGCCGATGGCCACCTTTTTCAGGGGTGGTGACCAAGGAATCACCCCGCCGTCCTGCTCAGCCCCGAACCAATCGTGACCGGTTTGACACCCCGCCGAGATCGTTCGTAAAGTGAGGCTGGTGGAGCGCTTGCCGCGAGTCTGCCCCTCTTCTCCCTCTCCTCTCGTTGGAACAGGCCATGGCCCGCAGTCCGTACGTCTGGGGCATCGACATCGGCAAATGTGCCCTCAAGGCCGTTCGTTGCCGGGATTCGGCCGAGCCGGGCAAGATCACCGCCGAGGCGTTCGACTACGTCGAATACCCGATGATCCTCTCCCAGCCGGAAGCTGATCCGGTGGAGCTTGTCCGCGCCGCGCTCCAGGAGTTCGTCGGCCGCAACAAGCTCCAGGGGGACCGCGTCGCGGTCTCGGTCCCGGGGCAGTCGGGCCTCTCCAAGTTCATCAAGCTGCCGCCGATCGAGGCGAAGAAGATCCCCGACATCGTCCGCTACGAGGCCCGGCAGCAGATCCCCTTCCCGCTCGAGCAGGTCGAATGGGACTGGCAGCGGCTCGTCGGCGGGCTCGAGGAGGGAGGCTTCGTCCTCGACGCCGAGGTCGGCCTGTTCGCGATGAAGAAGGAGCAAGTGGCCAAGGCCCTCGTGCCGCTCACCGAAGCCGGCATCGAGGTCGACATCCTCCAGCTCTCGCCGATGGCGCTGTTGAACATGCTGGTCTTCGATCAGATGCCCGACCCGACGACGATCGATCCCCTCGAGCCGCCGCCGTCGGTGGTGCTCGTGTCGATGGGCGTCGACGCCACCGACCTCGTCATCACCAACGGCCTGCGGATCTGGCAGCGGAGCATGCCGATCGGCGGCAACAACTTCACCAAGGCCCTCGTTCAGGGCCTGAAGCTGACCTTCGCCAAGGCGGAGCAACTGAAGCGCAATGCGGCCCGGGCGGACAACGCCAAGGACGTGTTCAATGCGATGAAGCCGGTGTTCAACGAGTTTGCTTCGGAGCTCCAGCGGTCGCTCAACTACTTCACCGGCTCGGATCGGTCGGCGCGGATCGGCAAGATCCTCCTCCTCGGCAACGCCTCGAAGCTCAAGGGTCTCGCCGACTTTGTCGGCAAGCAGCTCAACGTCGAGGTCCAGCGATTCGACACCTACCGCTGCCTCGAGGGGGCCGACGTCACCTCGGCGCCGACCTTCAAGGAGAATCGGCTGGCTTTCGGGACAGCGTACGGCCTCGCCCTCCAGGGGGTGCGGGAAGCGTCGATCAACACGAATCTCCTTCCCGGAGAGATCGTCCGCGAGCGGCTCATTGAGTCGAAGAAGCCGTGGGCCGTCGGGGCGATGGTCGGCCTCCTCGGCGCGTCGGCGCTGAGCTTCCTGGGAACGTTCTTCGCCTGGACGACCTACTCTCCTGAGCTCTACGCCAACGCCTTCCGCGAGGCCGACTCAGCGAAGAGCCGCTCGGCCGCAGCGATCTCGTCACTCGCGGAGACGAAGAAGAAGCAGGAGGAGGCGGTCGCCCAGCAGCAGTATCTGGTTCGTCTGGCTGATCGCCGTTTCCAGTCGATCGACATGCTGCGGGCGGTGGAGACGCTGCTCCCCCACGACGAGCCGGGGAAGGTGATTCCCAATCCGTCCGAGCGCAACGAGATCCATGTCGACGGCCTCGACTGCCAGTGGTATCCCGATCTCGCCGTCTGGTTCGAGAAGGTGAAGCCGCAGTGGCTCGAGACCTTCCCAGCCGATGAGGTGGAGGAGGAAGAGGAGGGGGCGCCTGCCGCCGATCCCGCCGCCGCGCCGGAGGGGGGCGAAGCGCCGGCGCCGGTGGCGAAGTGGACCGCGGCCGGCGATGCCGGGCCGAAGGGGCCGGGGTGGGTCGTGCAGGTCAGCGGCCATCACTATCACAACGACGCAGCGCAGAAGCCCCTCGTCGAGATGCAGTTTGTGCGCGAGACGCTCGCCGACGGCCTCCTCGGCAGGCTCGAAGACGTGCCAGTCGCGGCCGGTCCGCTCGCCGGAAAGCTCGTGCCGCCGGCCGACCTCGGGATCGGCTATCCCGTCATCGTCTCGTCGCCGCCAATCTCGATCGAGCGGGTAGCCGGGCTGGTGTTGCCGGGCGCCGAGGGGGCGAACGAGACACCGGCAGCCGGTCCAGCCACGGGAAACGCGACAGGGTTCCCCCCCGGGGGCTCCGGTGGCTCCCCGACCATGCGTCCGCCAGGCTCGATGGGGCCAGGCTCGATGGGGCCAGGCTCGATGCCGCCGGGGATGATGGGGTCGGGAGGGATGGGAGGGGCCGCGGACGGCACGCCACTGCGGCGGCAGGACTTCATCCTCCAGTTCACCTGGCAGCCGGTTGTCCCCGGGGCGCCGAAGCCAGCCGCTGAAGGGGATGCCGCCGCCGGAACGACTGGGAATTGACGATTCAGCAGGCCTGATTCTGTCGGAGTGACGTCGGACTGACGTCGGATTGATCACGACTCACGCGAGCGCAAGGGGAAAGCCATGGCCATGATCCCGGACTCCGTCCGCCCGTACTGGGACTTCCTCGCGAAGTACCACTTCTGGCTCCTTGCGCCGTTGGTGCCGGCGCTCGTTTTGCCGACGCTGTTCATGACCAACGGCAAACTCGCGGCGGAGATCGCCTCCAAGGGGAAGGAGATCGACGGCAAGATCTCGTCGCTCAAGCAAGTCGACGGGATCACCCCTCACCCCAACGACACCTGGACGACCGACATCGACAAGCGCACCGCTCGGGTAAAACGCGAGACGCTCGCCGAATGGCAGCGGTTCTGGGACAGCCAGGCCGATCTCCAGTCCTGGCCCGCCGAACTCGGCCCCGACTTCCTCCAGCGCCTTTCCAATCTCAAGCCCGGCAAGGAACTGCAGCGTCAGCTCCTCGATCGCTACAAATCGTCGGTGCGCGAGATGGTGAAGAAGCTTCCGGCCCGGATGGGGGCCGACGCGGCGATGATCGATCCCGACGAGCAACTCGCCGAAGGCGGGGGTGAGGGACAGGGGGGCGGCCCTCCCGGCGGCATGGCGATGATGATGAATCGGATGAGGCAGCCAGGGGGGGGAGTGCCGGGGATGGCGGCGCGACGATCGACGGCGCTTGTCGAATGGAATCCCGCCGACCAGCAGCGTCTCTACGACTCCTTCCACTGGGACAAGCCGCCGAAGACGAAGCAGATGCTCCTCGCCCAGGAGGAGCTCCGCGTCTACGGCCTGCTGTGCGATCAGATCGCCGCCATGAACCAGGGGGCCGGAGGAACCTACGACGCCGCGATTCCTCACGTCGAGCAGCTCGCCGTCGGCTATCCGGCCTGCGAGGACGAGCCCGCTTTCTCGACGGTCGGGCGGATGCATGAGCCCGGCGCCGAGGGGGCCGGGGGGATGGGAATGGGGATGGGCATGGGCACGGGGGGGAGTCGGGGCATGATGATGCCCTCTTCGGGGGGCGATAGTGACGCCAGTGGCGCGGCCGGCGGCGGAGGGCAGGTGAAGCCGCAGCATCCCCGCTTCATGCCGAAGGAAGGGCAGTCGGGGATGGCGCGGGGGATGTCGATGCCGCCGATGGGAGGGGGAGACGCCGAAGGGGGAACTCCCGCTGCAGCGCAGGGCCCAGGCACCACCGATGAGGCCTTCCTCACCTGGATC
>Ga0114974_10001076_pt1 | contig 21784 bp, 18 predicted proteins | sample S_130206_EF_Meta_FD_87318 | JGI IMG/M metagenome (GOLD analysis project Ga0114974, IMG submission 87318) | Freshwater microbial communities from Lake Simoncouche, Canada to study carbon cycling - S_130206_EF_MetaG | ecosystem: Environmental > Aquatic > Freshwater > Lake | place: Lake... | reverse complement strand
TAATATATGACATTGTCTATAAATATTGTTATTCTATTTTATTTTAAATTTATTCGTTAACATGGACCTCCATAAACACCTATCGCATTTATTTCACCATTACCAATAACTAAGTAAACCGTTGAATTAATACTGTTTGGATATCTAAATACCACACCATCTGGCGCTAAATTTGTTAAAGAAGCATTAGTATAAACCGTTGCACCATCCACAAATCCTGGTGAAGCATTTGTATATAATGTTGCCAGTCCTGTTATTCCATAAACTCCAATTGTACCTCCACTACATATTGTTGTCCCTGTTAATGTTCTCAACGATATTGCGTTAGTTGAAACCGAGCTTGATAAAGTGTGATTAACAACTCCTTGACCTGTTGAGTTATTTACAACAACAGAACAATCTTTACCTGAAATGGTAGGTTGTGACGTAGATACTAATATCGTTTGAACCAATTGTGTAATACAACCATTACTTCCTGTAACACCAGTTGTTATTAATAATTGTGATGATGAAGTTCCACTAATTACATCACCATGTCCAATTGTTAAGTTATAAACTTGTGATTTAGTAGTTTTAACTTGAGTATATGGTGAACAATTTTCTCTTGTTGATGACTGTGATGTTGAATTAACAGCTGTTTGTATTAGTGAGCTACCATTTTTATTAACGGTAGTAGTGTTAGTAATTATACCACCACCAGGTCCATCAACATCTTGAACTGCATTGACATTTAATTTAAACGATATTGACGTACCAACAGGAAGTGCTGGTGTAACATCAACTTTCCAAGTTGCAATTTCATTATCCGCACTATAATTAACATCATTAATTAATTGAACTTTTATATTATATGTTGTTGCGATAGATGATGAACCAATACTTATACCTGAGTTTAAAGTGTTTCCAACTGAGTCTTGTACAATAACAGTATAATTGTTTGCACATAATCCTTGGAATATATTACTCGTTTGATATGTGTTTCCATTATTAATTGAATAACTATAAGGTGGTACTCCATTGTATGTTGCAATAGTTATTGAACCATTACAGTTTTGAGTTCCTGGACATGAACTATCTTGTTTAGTAATCTCAACTGATAATGGTGCATATGTCGGACAAGTTCCCTGTACCACATAAACAGTTGCATTCTGACCACCATACATACTCCATCCATTATCAGGTATGTTTGTTTGGTTGGTACTAACAGGTGTTCCTGTCGTAAACGTCCATCCAATAACTTCCCATCTTGATTGTAATGAACTCCAAGCGATTGATAGATTTACCGATTGATAAGTTGCCGACCACATTGGTTTTCCATTTGAATCGCCACTAGGAACAAACTGAATTGGACCATAAGCAATTGAACCTCTTACATATGTTAAACATAAGTTTGGCCAAACAGGAGTTGGTGTAATTGTTGGAGTAGGTGTAATTGTTTGTGTTGGTGTTTGTGACGGTGCAAATAAATTACAAATAGTCGTTGAAGAATAATCACCATAATAATCCACAACTGTAACTTGATATGAACCTTCAGGTATTCCAACTAATGTTCGAGTTCTCTGACCTCCTGACCAATAATATGAATAAGGACTTGTTCCTCCTGTTACTTTTAAAGATAATACACCATCATTAGAATATTGATTTGATGGCATTTGAATTGGGTTACATTGAACACCCATATCAAATAATGTTAGAACATCACATTCATTCTTCAATGAATAATCTTGTTTAAGTGATGTTGTTGGCGTTTGAGTTGGAGTTGAATTTGGAGTTGTACTTGGTGTTACAGTATTTGTCACCGTAGGAGTTACTGTCGGTGTTGGTGTTTGAGTTCTTGTAGGTGTCGGTGTTAAACATGAAGTTGTTGCAGGTACATTTAATTTTGTAATACCATTATAAGGTTGTCCATAATTGAATATTACAACTGTTCCAATTGTTAGATTAGAACTTACAAAGTTTCCACAACAATCGGTATAATAAACACTTGAAGTTGTCGTAATACCGCTACCACAAATAATTGGTGTAGTTGTTGGTGTTGGGTTTGGAGTTCTTGTTACTGTTGGAGTAACTGTTTTAGTTGGAGTATTTGATGGTGTATGATTTGGCGTTCTAGTTGGGAAAGGTGTTAAAGTAAAACTTGGTTCAGGCTCATATTCACAAGGGTATCCTAATATACCATTATAATTAATATATCCCGTACCCGCATTTTCAATGTAAACATCATTACTTGATGCATATGAACCAGATGCTTGACATCCACATACACTGTAAAATTGACCAGCACCAACAAGTGTACTCAAAAGAGTGGTACCATCATTACAATCGTAATAATAAAAAATCTGATTTTGGTCAGATTCATTCCATACCATCCATCTAATACAAGTAGTACAAGCCATTACTTTAAAGTGTTTGTATTGTTAAGTTTATTCATTGTATAAGTATAATCTGTGATATTTTTATCTGTATATTTAACCATTATTATGGACATAGTTGAAATTCAACAATAACTCCTTGAGCATTAATTTTAACCACATAAAAATTTCCACCAAAACTTATTTTAAGATATCTATTTCCACCATTGTATGGACTATATAGAGTATCATTAACAACCGTTTGATAAACTATTACACCAACAACAGGTATCAAATTTGCCTGAGCGATGTATGTGTAATAATTAGTTAATGTCATCGTATCAGAACAAGTATTTGCAGATATTGCAGAAACTAAATTACCAATAGGGTGTATTGAAATTACAGGAGTTGTTGTTGGTGTTGGTGTGTTAGTCGGAGTATATGTTTGAGTCGCAGTATTTGTTGGTGTATAAGAGGGTGTATTAGTTGGTGTTGATGTGTTCGTTGTAGTAACTGTTGGCGTGTTTGTTGGAGTTGGAGTTAATGTAGATGTTGGAGTTGGAGTAATAGGAATTACATATCCGTCTTCACAACTTTGAGTATCAACAATCTTTATAACAATATTTTGTTCATCGTATGGTGGAGGAACACTAAATGTATATGGAAATACAGATACAGTAGATACGTAAACACAACTCGCACTCATTGAATCACAATAGTAGATTTCAACTGGTGTGTTAGCGGTTACGGATGTTATGGTTACTTGTTGACTCATTCTATTAAATTATGTACTACTCGGTGTATTGGTTGGTGGTGGAGTTGAAGTGTTAGTTGGTGTTATTGTAGGTGTTAAAGTATTTGTTGGCGTTGGTGTCGGTGTTGGACATATTGTCGGATATTCAACAACCACACCACCAAATACTCTTAAAATATCTCTTGTTACCCCATTAATATAAATATAATAACCATCAATCACTGGTGTACAAGGTGTTAAACCTTGTCCTGATGGTGCAGCGCCTGATTTCCAAAATACATTAGTTCCAAGACCAAAAATACCCGAATAACCTAAAATAAAAGAACCCATACCTGGCCATGATGAAATATTATTGGCTACCTCACAAGTAAATGTCATACCCGTATAAAAATATATGTTGCTTCCACCCATACCATCACTAGCCTCATAATATATAAACATACTATTTGGTTGAGTTGGACATGTATTTGTTTCTGTTGGAGTAACAGTTGGAGTTGTAGTGTTAGTTGGCGTCTGAGTTTGAGTTGTAGTGTTAGTTGGTGTCTGAGTTTGAGTTGTGGTATTTGTAGGAGTTTGTGTATTTGTTGGTGTTACTGTTGGAGTTTCTGTATTTGTTGGTGTTACTGTTGGAGTTTGAGTTGTGGTATTTGTAGGAGTTTCTGTATTTGTTGGTGTTACTGTTGGAGTTTGAGTTGTGGTATTTGTAGGAGTTTGTGTATTAGTTGATGTTACGGTTGGAGTTGGTGTTGTACACGTAACAACGTCTTCAATCCCTGTTATTACACATCCATTATTATCAATAACTTTTAACATATATTGAGTTGATGAATCATATGGTGACGGTATATCAAAAACATACGGAACGGTAGATATGGTTGTCATATAAAAACAACCCGTACCATCTCCTTGACATATGTAAATGTCGTATGGTGTTACCCCTGTTATATCATTTATTGTTACTTGTATTGCCATTATTAACAAGAATTAGTATTAACGTTTTGAAGTGATGTTATGTATCCCGAAGTATTAATTTGAACCGCAGTTCCAAGATTTGATGATGTGTTTAATTTTAATACAACCCATAAATTATTACCATTTGTTGGTACTGATGTAAATACATCATAAACTCTAACACCAACATTAAGTATTGTAGTGTTTGTATAATATGAAGTAAATGCCTTATAATTTAAACAAGCATCTTGTGCTGAAATAGAATTAACTTCATCACCCATATATTTAACGGCCTGACCTTGGAAATTTAAACAATCAGTACAAGTATCAAAGACATCAGACACAATTGATTGTGAACCAAAATAATTACCAGTATAAGTTATTGGTGACACCGTTGGAGGTGCAATATAATCAGTTGTAAACTGTCCAATATATTTCCAACATCTACCTTGATTATCTTGGAATGTTTGGTCAACAGTTAAATTGGTAAATGATGTAATTTTAATTGTTTGAATAACTTGAGTATTAACCAATTGTTCACCTATTGGCTGACAACTTTCATAAACATAAACCCAATGTGGTGTAGGTGTCGGTGTTGATGTTGGTGTTTTTGTATTTGTTGGTGTTGATGTTGGTGTTCCTGGTGGTCGACTTGGCGTATTTGTAACTGTTTGCGTTGGAGTTTGAGTTGGTGTGTGAGTAGGTGTTGACGATGGGAAAACATTACAAGTACCACAACTAGAAGAAATTGCAATAATTTCATCAACATTACAATTAGATGAAATCGTATTACTTGTACCACTATAGGTTACACACATAAGACTACCATTAATAATAACTGACATTGTAATACCAGTTGTAACAGGTGTTCCAGAATAAATTAAATTATCGCTAGTATATAATTGGTCACCTGTTTCACAATCAACCAATATCTTAACGTTAACACACTCGAATAATTCATCCAACATAACAAATGTTGCTTGTCCTTGAACATCAACAGTTTTTGTTATGGTGATTGTTGGTGTTGTTGTTGGAGTTGGTGTTGTTGAATTATATTGACAAACAGAGAATGAAACGCCAGTACCTTCACAGAAATTTCCTGAAGGTGTTGGTGTTGGAGTCACGCCTAAAGATGTAACATCAAAATCAACATCACCACAATTCACACTTGGAGATGGTGTTGGCAATGGTTCCCAATCACAATCAAAATAAGCGTTGAAATCAAATGGTTCACAATTAACAGGACTTGGTGTTGGAGTTGGACAAGGTCCTCCGTTGAAATAATTGGCTGAAATATCAGGACAAATTGAATAACATGGTGTTGAACCTTCTAATAAACAAGTACCACCTAATGACGTACTTAAACACCAATAACTACCTGTATAATAAACCACACCAAATTCAGTTCCATCACCATTATAATAGAAATTTGAATTGTAAGTACCTGTTTGAGTATAATTCCCACTATACCCTGATAGTGATGGTAATGTTGTTCTAAAACAATAAATTGAATTGCACGCACCATTACTTGGTGTCGGTGTTGGCGTAAGAGTACTTGTTGGACTAACCGTTGGTGTCTGCGTTTGAGTTGTAGTTACAGTTGGTGTAGGAGTTGGTGTTGGACATGATGGAGCTCCGGTAAATACACTACCAACTGAAGGGTATATAGTTCCTGTTGCAACATATGGTATAACCGTAGCATATCCATTAAAATAAGGACCGTTAATTAAATAAACGTCTCCAACACTTAATATTCCTGGTACATTCTCATATCTAAATTGATTTGATGGATTTCCACATTCCGCAAACAAATAGATATCGTAAGGCTCTGTTATGGTTGGTGTTGGAGTACTTGTATTAGTTGGTGTTACCGTCGGTGTTGGTGTTGGTAAATAACAACATCCTCCAAGTGAGTAAGAACTCAAAAAAGAACCAGGACTTATTTGTGAATCAATTGTTACATCATCTTGAAAATAATATAATAAAGAATTACCAAATTGATTAGCGAGTATACATACACTATCCACATAATTACCAGCAGATGAATATGGTTCAGATATTTGCGGATTTGGGTCAACACAAGTATTATATTGATAATAAATTACACCATCTAAACTTGGGTTTGTATTTCCTGAGGCAGAATTTAAATCTGTTTGATTAACAGAAACACTAACATATTGACAAGTACATGGAGTTACTGATGGAGTAACTGTTGGTGTTTGAGTATTTGTTGGTGTATGATTTGGAGTCCTTGTTGGGAAAGGTGTTAACGTAACACTTGGTGAAGGTACGGTTTCACAAGGGGATAATAATATACCATTATAGTTAATGTACCCTGAACCACCATCTTCAATATAAACATCATCACTTGTTGCATATGAACCACTTGCTTGACAACCACAAACACTGTAAAATTGACCAGAACCAACAAGTGTACTTAAAAGAGTGGTACCATCAGCACAATCATAATAATAAAATGTTTGACTACTGTCTGATTCGTTCCAAACCATCCATCTAATACAAGTACTACAAGCCATTTACTTTAAAATTTTTGTGTTGTTTAGTTTATTCATTTGTACTATAAATAACTCGTTAGTGAGTTTTTATACAATTTAAAAATAGAAATATCAAAAGATAAATAAACAGACACTTAAACTATATTTATATTATATGAAGCTTATTAAGACAATAGAGAAAATAATCAAAGAAGCCGAGGAATTATATAATAACGCCTTGGAGTCTGTGGTTGACGAAAAAGAATTGGAGCGTCTTGAAAAGAACTATCAAGATAGTCTTAAATTGATGAAGACCTTTAGTCAGATTAATAAAACTAAATCAGACAAAAATTAAAACAAGTTATTTTTGGGAATTTCCTTTCCATACTCTATAAGAATCGGAATCAAAGTGTTGTGTTGATACTTCAAAGATAACCCCATCTGTCAACGCTTCTAATTGATGTGGTTGTCCTGGTAATTGTCTAACAGTATCACCCACTTTAAGGTTTTGTTCCACCACTTCAGCAGTTTCAGTATCAATCCATCTATATAAAAATTCACCTTTATCAACATACCACGTTTCGTCTTTTATCATATGATAATGCATTGAAAATTTACAACCTTTGTTAAAAACTAATAACTTTCCACAATACAAATCATTATTAACAAAAACTATTTCATGTCCCCAACCTTTGGGAACATTACATCCGATACATTCAATAGCATTTATTACTTTTGGTTTTTCCATATTTTTTTTGATTATAAAATAATTTAATTGTTCAAACTATAAATACTATTTTACTTTGTTTATTTGATGTGTATTTTTTTTCATAAATGGAAAATGATATCAAAATTAAAGTTGACTTTTATAATGGTTGTAAAGTTGAGATTTTAGGTCTTCAGGATAAAGTTTACCCTGTTGATGATTTATATAGAATTGAATTTTTTAATAACAAAACGGGTAAGTTAATATATTCAACAGAAATAACACCAAACCATTGGACCAGACCAGATATATTTTATTTTATTGAGTGGAGAATTTTTATCTATAAGAATAATGAAAAAATTCTTAATCAGGTCATTAATTTAAAAAACGAGGAAGTCTTAATTGTAATGGAAAGTAAACCAATTGGTGACTGCGTTTCATGGATACCACACATTTTAGAATTTTCAAAACAACACAAATGTAAAGTAACAGTACAAACATATTTTTATGAGTTATTTTCAAAATATTACCCATATCTAAATTATGTCAAACCACAAACATATCAATTAAATGATGAAAAATTTTATTCATCATACGTTGTACAATATGGTATTAATGACGAGGAGGGTAAAAAAAACCAAAAAGAATTAAATAAACATAAATCTTGGAATTTTGTACCAGGTCTTTCATTTTGGGATAAAAGGGAATCACCTTTCCATCCCAATTTAAAACCATTGGCTGAATTTGGTTCGTCCGTTTTAGGTTTAGACCCTGATGAAAGAAGACCGATTTTTACCCAACACAACAATGAACGACCAATAGAAAAAAAATATATTTGTATTTCAGAATTTGCCTCAGGTATTGAAAAGCACTGGCAAAATCAAATTGGTTGGCAAACATTAGTTGATGATTTGAGTAAAATGGGTTATGAGATTATTTCTATCTCCAAAGAAAAATCCAAATTAAACAACATAACAAAACGAAATGGTAATATACCTTTAGATGACCGTATATGGTATTTGCAACATTGTGAATTTTTTATTGGTGTGTCGTCAGGTTTATCTTGGTTGGCATGGGCTTGTGGTAAAAAAGTTGTAATGATATCTGGTATCACAAAAAAAGAAAATGAGTTTAAAGAAGATTGTGTGAGAATTATAAATGAAAATGTTTGTAATGGATGTTGGAATATTGAAGAGCATTGTGATAAGTTTGTTATGCGAAACATTAATTTTTGTCCTGAGGGTAAAAACTTTACATGTAGTCGCTCAATCTCACCAAAATACGTATTAGAGAAAATTAATGAAGAAATCTTAAGTAATGTAGTTGACTAATAACAAAACAAACTTATTTTTTAATTCAAATAATTTTATGGAAAATACTGTAAAAAAAAGAGTTTTATTATTCACACCTCACTTATCAACAGGAGGTTTACCACAAGTTTTAGTTAACAAGATTCAATTATTAAATGACACTTACGATTTATTAGTTGTTGAACACCATAATCATGCTTGGTTATTTAACATACAAAGAAACCGAGTTATTAATTTAATTGGTGAGAAAAAATTAATCACACTACGAGAAGAAGATAGGGAACAACATTTTATGGATATTCTTAATTTGTTTAATCCTGACACTATCTACATGGAAGAATTTCCTGAGTTTTTTTTAGAGGATAACATTACATCAAGAATTTATGTAAAGGATAGAACTTACAAAATAATTGAGACTACTCACGATTCTAGCTTTCCAACACACACCAAAAAGTGGTTCCCTGACAAATTTGTATTTGTTAGCCCGTTTAATGGATTTAGATATTCAGTTTACGATATTCCATATGAAATAGTTGAATATCCTGTTGATTTCAAACTAAGAGACCAAGAATATTTTAAAGAAAAATTAGGTTTAGAATCTGATTGGAAACACGTTGTTAATGTTGGTTTATTTACCGCAAGAAAAAATCAAGGATATATTTTTGAAATTGCTGAGAGATTAAAAGACGAAAAAATTAAATTTCATTTTATTGGTAATCAAGCAGGAAATTTTAAAGATTATTGGGAACCATTAATGAATAACAAACCCGAAAACTGTGTTGTTTGGGGTGAAAGAGATGATGTTTATGATTTTTTACAAGCATCTGATTTATTCTTCTTTGCATCAAAAGGAGATAAAAATAATAAAGAATTAAACCCAATTGCAATTAAAGAAGCATTAGAATTTAAAGTTCCAATGTTAATGTACAATTTAGATGTGTATTGTGGAAAATATGATATGTACGATAACATACATTATCTATCGGGCGATATTGAATTAGACACCCAAAAATTACTTCAAGTTTTAAATACCGAAAAGGTACAACCAAAAAATATAGAAAAAATGAATATAAATGTAGAAAAAATTAGTTTGAGTTTTGAACCAAATGAAAATAAAATTTGGATAAATTATATAGGTGAAGAACCTGTTAATTATAAAGTATCGGTTAGATGTATGACATCAAAAGCACCAATTTATTGGTTTAATTTTGATTGTCCATCATCAGCTCAATGGTGGGTAATGCCAGTACCACCATCGGTTAAAAGATTTGACCAAGATTACTTATTTAGAGGATTTTTAATTGAGTTTTACGACCAAAACAATAATCTTGTTCACTCAGACACTATAGTGGTAAATAATGTTTATCCTAAGTTAAAAAAATTAGATTTTGAACCATTTGATTGCAGTTATGTAAACTATATTGAATTTTTTGGTGATGATATATACCGTAAATTTAATTTAAATGATTTAGATACAGTATTAGATGTCGGTGCAAATGTTGGATTGTTCGCAAAATACATGTACGAAGAAAAAAATGCAAACAAAGTAATTTTAGTTGAGGCAAATCCATTATTAGATAACCACATTAAATTAGTTTTAGGTGATGATTATAATAGGTCTAAAACTTATTTAACGCCTCTTTTTGGTTCTAAAGAAAAAGTTCATTATAAATACTCATCAACTAATTCAACAATTGGTACAATAGTATTGGACGTTAATGCCGAAGGGTATGAACAATTAGATTCTGTTATGGAATTAGATACCATTACTTTGGATGAAATTATCAAAGAAAATGATTTAAAAAGAATCTCATTATTTAAGTCTGATATTGAAGGTGGTGAATATGATTTAATTAGTTCATTAACAGATGAACAAATGAATATGATTGATAGGTTTATGGTTGAGTTTCATGCAAACACTGGTCAATTAAATCTTATGGTTGATAAATTAGAACGATTTGGGTTTGAGTGTGAGTTTTATAAATTAGACAGAATTAATGACCGTCAAACAACTATTGACGAATTTCATGGTGTATTAATTACAAAGTCTAAAAAACAAGAAATTAGAAATTTCAATACATTCACATCACCTAAAGAAATTGAACATATTTGTGCTAGTTTTCATAAAGAAATATTTTTTGATTTAGAGTATGAAAGACATGGTGTTAAAATTGAAAAGGGTGACACTGTTATTGATTTAGGTGCAAATGTTGGAATATTTACAGAATTTGCAATTAGTAGAAATGCTGGTAAAATAATTTCCTTTGAAAAGGATGAAGAAATTTATAATCATTTAATTTCAAATATTAATGACCCAAGAGCAATTCTATTAAACAAAACTATTGGAAAACATAACTATACAATTAATAACATTCTAAATGATTATAATCTATCTAAGATTGATTTCTTAAAAATTGATATTGAAGGTTATGAATATGAATTACTTTTTTCAACACCTGACGAAATATTTAATAAAATTAATAAAATTGCAATTGAGTTTCATTGTTGGGATTATCATTCAGGTAATAAAGAGTATTACAATTATATGTTACAAATTATCGATAAATTAAAATCTTTAGGGTTTACATGTACATTAGATGAGGTACATACAAACTCAAATTTATTTATGTTATATTGTAAAAAATAAACTTTATAAATGATGAAAAAAGCTTTAGTTGGTTATGGTGGTCACGCTCGTGAAGTTATGGCTCAAATGGGTGTTAAATTAACCTGTTTTGTTGATGACCAATATGTTACAGAAAACACTTTACCATTGTCATCATTTGACCCAACAAGATATAGTTTAATTATCGCAATAGCTAATTCTGAAGATAGATATCAAATATCAAAACGTTTACCTATTGAAACAAAATATTTTACTTTTATACATCCAACATCATTAATTATGAATGGTGTTGAAATTGGTGAGGGTAGTTTTATTGGCGCTAATTCAATAATGACAACTAATATTAAAATTGGAAAACACGCATTATTAAATAGGGGTAATCACATTGGTCATGATTGTATTATTGGTGATTATTTTAGCGCAATGCCAGGTTCAATTATTTCAGGTAATGTTACAATAGGCAATAAAGTCTATATTGGTACCAACTCATCAATTAGGGAAAAAATAAACATATGTGATGATGTTATTATAGGTCTTAACACAGGTATTGTTAAACATATAATTGACTCAGGTACTTATGTATCCAACCAAATTAAAATAAAAAAATTAAATGAATGAAATTGTTTTAATATCATCATATAATTGTTAAATGGTCTAAAGTTATATGTTAAAAAAAAAATATGAAAGTAAGTGTTATTATACCCGCCTATAAATTTTCAAAATATATTGAACAATCGATATTATCAGTTTTATGGCAAAAAACAAATTTTGATTTTGAAGTTTTAGTTAGAGATGATTTTTCTCAAGATGGAACTAATGAAATTTTAGAAAGATTAAAATATCATAATCCAACTTTGAAAGTTTTTGAATCCCTTGAAAATTGGGGTTTTCATAAAAATATTAAATTTTTAATTGATAGTTGTCAGGGTGAATATATCGCATATTTAGATGGTGATGATTATTTTACGGACCAAAATAAATTACAAAGACAAGTTGATTTTTTAGATAATAACCCCGACTATTCCATGCACACAACAGGTTATTGGATGTTAAAAAATAATTTAGAGTACATCCCTAATCAACCAACACAAAATCTTTGTAGTGCCAAAGAAGATATAACAACTGAAGATTTATTTATTCATAATTATGTTTCATTTGGTCGTATGTTTAGAAATACTAAAAATTTAGTCAAGGATTATATGTTTGAATTACCATTTTTAGATTATCCTTTAAACTACGAAATATCATTATTAGGTAAAATAAAAAATGAAACTTGGCCAAGTGGTGTTTATAGAGAACATGGTGGTGGTGTTATTACAAAATTGACCGATGAAGAGAAAAAAGAAACACACAATTATTTAAAAAATTATTTAAAAGAAAAATATTATACAGAAAAAATGAAAACAATATCAATGATAGATTGTTTTGTTCATAGTAAATCATTTGAACAAAAACTTAACCAAACCGTTAATAATTTAAAATCAATTAATCAAGAAATTTTATTAATTTCTAATAGTGGTGTAAAATCAGAAACACTATCAAATATTGATTACTACATTTATGACAAAAATAATATTTTGTTTCAAAACGACTATGATAATGTTAAAAACATTACGTTGTTTCATATTAGTGATGTTTTAACCGTAAACGACACTGTTTCAGGATTACAAAAACACGGTTTATCAGTTTTAATAAACATTTTTAAATCTTTAACTTACGCAAAGGAATTAGGGTACACACACTTCCAAAGATTTGAATGTGATGATTTGATGGGTGAAACTTCTTTAAATTTTTTAAAGACAGTTCCACAACTATGTCAGAATGAAAATAAAAAAGGATTATTTTATTTTAACGAAAATAATGAATATCAACCTGATGTTTCATTTCATTATTTTTTCTGTGAAATTGATTATTTTTTAAAACTTGTTGAAAAAATATCATGTGAAGGTGATTATTTAAACTTTATTACAAAAACCTTTAATAACAATAATTTTATAAACGCCGAAGAGTTTTTATATTATAACATCGTTAAGAATGATATTGATAATTTGATTTTAAGAAGAACTGGTGAACAAATGAATATTGATTTTAGTGATACTTGGTGGAACACTGAAACGTCCACAAGTAACATTTCAGAAAAATATGAAGGTTGTACAACAAGATTATATCGTGTCATACTTACAGAAAATAATGTTTTAAATGATTATTCAAAATCAATTGGTATTGTTTCGGTAAACTACAGTGATACTCCCAAAAACAGGTTAATTAAAATATACTATAATGATGGTAGTTTTGATGAATTACATCAATCTGCACCAAGTAGAAACTCTTGGTTCTATACCGTATACGATAATAACATATCCCATATTGAAGTGTTTGAAGGTGACAGATTTTTATACGAGGAAAAAAATATTAACGTATTACCATCAATTGTGTTTAATTAAAAATGTCTTTAACTAATAAAATATCATTAACAATAACAACATGTAAAAGATTTTCATTGTTTGAAAGAACAATAAATTCTTTTTATAATAATTGTGTTGACCGTAATCTAATATCTCACATTATTCATTATGATGATTCATCTTCTGATTTTGAAAGAAAAGAAATGTTTACATTAATAAAAAAATTATTTCCAAATGTAATGTTAACATCAATAACATTTGAACCTTCTTCTTTTGACACAAAAAAAAGACATTTGGAAATTATGAAAATTTGGAAAACAAATAATGAGAATTTTGATTTTGATTATGTATTTCATTTAGAGGACGATTGGTTATTCCAACAAAATTTTAGATTATTAGATGGAATTAGTTTATTAACGGATAATAATGATATTGCCTTGGTTGGTTATTCATGGGAAAAAAAGATATTTCCACCAGAATTATTTACAGCAAGAATAATTGGTGATTTTTGGGAATGGTATTATTCTGAAAAACACAAATTAAACGAATCATTATTTTTAGATGAGGTTGAAATAAAATACTTACCTGAAGGTGATTGGGTTAATTATATTAATTGGCCCTATTTTGGATTTAGACCGGCAATACATGATATTAAAAAATTAAAGACCATTGATAATTTTAATGGGGATATGCATTCATTTGAATTAGAGTTTGCATTGAGATTTGCTAAAAAATATAAATCTTTTTTCCATTTGGAAAGAATTTGTTATCATATAGGCACTAATAATTCATCATATAACTTAAATAATTCAGAAAGATAAAATGGAAAACTTTTTATGGGTTACAATCGGTAACCAAAATTTTAGAACCGCACAAACAAAACACATTCCTAAAACATTCTCATTAATATTAAAAGATTTTGAACAAATTATTGAGATTGGTACTTTTACAGGCGCCTTTACACATTGGCTATCAGAAAATAAATCAGATTCATGTAAAATAATTTCATATGATATTAATCCTGATTATTTACAAGTTCATGATATTAAAGACACCACATTAAGGGTTGCCGATTGTTTTGATGTTGAGGTAATTGGTGAAATAAAATCTTTAATTACTCAACCAAAAAAAACATTATTATTATGTGATGGTGGTGACAAAGAAACCGAATTTAAATTATTCTCAAGATATCTTAAAACAGGTGATGTTGTTATGTTACACGATTATGAAGAAACACCTGAAGATTATGAAAAAATAAAAACTGAATTAGGTTGGCCAACAATGTCTGAATCACACTACAAAAATTTAGAATTATATCTTTCAGACTTAAATTTAAAACCATATCTTTATGATAAATTTAAACAAGTCCTTTGGGGAAGTTTTATTAAATGTTAGAAAAAGAAAAAATATTAATTAGTATTAATGAAATTAATATTGAAAACGCAATAAATAATGCAATTTTAAAAATTAATTTTACAACATTAGGATTGGGTGATACTCACCGTATAATGTCCGTAAAAATATCAGACCCATATTTTGATATACCTTACTCACCTGAAACTGTTAATGTGAATTGTATTGATGGTATAAATTACTTTGTTAGTTTTACAATTGGTAGTCATTTTGGAAAACATAATAGATTAGGGTTTAAGGGTGGTGTACATTTAAGAATGTATATTGAGGATGTTTTAATTTTTGATAAGAACTTTTCCTTCTATAAGAACTACCTACCATTAAGAAACATATCACAACAATATCCAATGAATTATAAACGATTATGGGTTATTGGTGATTCAAATGCTTGGGGAACTTTTGGTGATGATAGGTACACACCTGAACCAATACAAGATTATTTACCTATTAGGTACAGTCACCCCTCATTAAGTTTACATAGATTTTTAAATAAAGATAACAAATCTTTTATTGATTTATTACCAATTGAAGATGGTGATATTATAACATTTTATTTGGGTGAAATAGACACTAGGTATGGTTTACCTAAAACATCTAATGAAAAAAATATTTCTCTTTCTCATTTGACAAGTGATTTATTGTTTAAATATAGAGAATTTTTACAGACTTTTATTTCTGAACATCCAAATAATAAAGTAATTGTTATGTCACCAAATCCACCAATTAAAAATGGTATAATTGATGAAGAAAAAGAACTTCAATTAATTAAAGGAACAAACAATGAAAGAAAATATTGTGTTGATTCATTTGATGAGTTTTTTTCTAATGAGAATTTTTTATACTTTAATTGGAAAAGGGATTACACAGATAGTTTTGGGTTTGTTGACCCGAATTTCTTGTTTGAAAATGACTTTCACATAAAAGAATATGACCAAATAGTAAAATCATTCAATAATTTTTTATCAACACTATAATATATTATTATGTCCAAAATTACAAACACTAAAATCTTATTTAAATTTGCAACCAGAAATAGACCTAAAAAGTTTATGTCGGTTTTAAATGAATTATGTTCAAGAATATCAGATTATGAAAACGTAACTATTTTAGTTTCAATTGATGATGATGATATATCAATGAACTCTGAAGAAATTAAAAATTTCATATCAAATCATCCACAAAGTAATATTATAAAACTTTTTTCATCCAATTTAAAAGGTAAAATAAACGCCACTAATCGTGATATTGAACACATATCTGATTGGGATATTCTTATGAATATTGCAGATGATTTTGAATTTCCAAAAGAAAACATTGATGTTTTAATGAGAAATTATATGATGGAACATTATCCTGATTTAGATGGTGTTTTACATTTTCCTGATGGTATTCAAAATAAACAACTTTGTACTCATCCAGTTATGGGTAGAAAATATTATGATAGATTTGGTTTTGTTTTTAACCCAATATATAAATCATTTTACTGTGATACCGAATTAACTCAAATTGCCCAAAAAATAAATAAAATAACATACATAGATGATTTTATTTATTTACACAAACATTATTCATTAGTTAATGGTCAATTATCATTTACAACTGAAAATATGGATGACTTAGATATTGAAAATGAAAAATTTCATTCGATTGATAAGTTAAAATACTTGATTAGACAAAGAAATAACTTTAATATTATATAATATGAAAATAACACAAGTAACACCAGGTCTTTTAGCAATACCACCAAATGGTTGGGGAGCGGTTGAAAAGATAATTTGGAACTATAAATTAAAATTTGACTCTATGGGTCATAATTGTGATATCCAATATCTCAACGATGTTGATGTTAACTCGGATATTGTCCATATACACGTTGCAAACTTAGCTCTTGAGGCTAAACAACGAGGTATTCCATATATATTTTCATTACATGACCATCATGTTGTTAGACACGGTAAAGACTCTAAATCATATCAAATTAATTTAGATGCAATTAAAGGTTCAATAATATCATTTACTCACGCTGAGTTTTTGGTTGATTATTTTGATGAAACTGATAAATTGTTTTATTTAACTCATGGTGTTGATGTTGATTTGTTCTCCCCTACCGAAAAAAACATTACGGAACACAAGTTATTATGTGTTGCTAACAATGGGTATGGTGATAATCCTGCATATGATAGAAAAGGTTTTAGATATGCCATTGAAGCCGCTAAAGAATTAGATTTACCTATTACTATTGTTGGTCCCCCAAATAATATGAGGTTTTTTGATGCCAATAGTGATTTATTAGAATATGAAAAATTAACATTATTGACTCACAATGCAACTGAAGAAGAATTGTTAGATATCTTTAGAAGTCATACAATTTTCATTCACCCTTCTGAACTTGAAGCGGGTCATCCAAATCTAACATTATTAGAATCCATATCATCAGGTGTTCCTGTTGTTGGTACGTATAATGGTACACACGAAATTAAATCTTTATATAAAATTGAAAGGAATACTAATTCGGTTAAAAAAGGTATTGAACATGTAATTGAAAATTATGAAAATTATCTTAACAATATTAATATTGACCGTGAACATTATAGTTGGGATAAAGTGTGTGAAAGAATGATTAAAATGTATGATACTGTTAAAATTATACAAAAAGAATATAATTCACCTATTACAAAACAAAGATATATTGATGTGATTGAATCAACTAAAATTAATCATATTCAACCTAAAGAAAATTTAGAAATAATTGTAAATTTTGTTGATGGTGTATATGTTGAAGTTAGAAATAACATTTCAAGTGATTATTTTGTTGAATTCTTTGATTCAAATGATACTATGGTATATTCCACAACGATTAAAAATAATATGTGGACCAAACCAAATAAAAGATATTACCAAGATTGGAGAGTTAAGATTACAAGAGATAATCAGGTAATATTTAATGAAAAAATTAATTTAGATGGTCATAGAGTTTATATTGCGATTGATTCATCAGCATTGGGTGATAACTTATCATGGATGCCATACATTGACGAATTTAGAAAAAAACATAAATGTCAAATGATTTGTTCAACATTTAAAAATGATTTGTTCAAATCAATGTATCCTGAGATTGAATTTGTTGAGCCAGGTATTCCTGTTGGTAACATTATTGCTATGTATAAATTAGGTTGGTTTTATAATTTAGATATGGAACCAACATTACCAAATGTTGTTTCTCTTCAAGAACACGCTTGTAATATCTTAGGTTTAGAATACACGGAAATTAGGCCTAAAATGTCTTTTGTTCCATCTTCAAGACCAATTAAAGATAAGTACGTAACCATTGGTACCACGACAACATCAGGTTGTAAAGAATGGAGTAATCCTGATGGTTGGCAAACATTAATTGACTATTTAAATGATATAGGGTATAAAGTAGCTGTCATTAATAAAGAAGCGGTTCCCCACCTTAAGAATGTTTTAGATTGGACAGGTGATAAACCATTAGAAGAACGTATGAACCAAATGCACCATTCAGAGTTTTATGTTGGTTTGGGTTCAGGTTTAAGTTGGTTGGCTTGGTCGGTTAATAAACATGTTGTAATGATTTCAAATTTTTCATTAGAGAATCACGAATTTGTAACCAATGTTACTAGAATCGTTAATAAATCAGTATGTAATGGTTGTTGGAATAATCCAAACTATAAATTTGATAGAGGTGATTGGTATTGGTGTCCAGTGTTCAAAGGAACTGAAAGACAATTTGAATGTCATAAATCAATAACCGCTGAGATGGTTATTGACCAAATACAACCTTTATTAAAATGAACATTAAATTAGTACATCTTTTATTAGACCCAAATTTTCCTGCAGATATACCTGAAGAAAAATGGAAATCCGTAATTGATAAACAACAACAATCTATTGATTCGTTTAATAAAGTAAAATCACATTTTGTTTCATACACACAACAATTCAGTAAAGTTAATAGAACTGAATTACCTGTTGATACTTGTGCGGTTCCTGAATTATTAAAACACACATTAAATGAAGACATTAATGATGTTGCAATATCATATGGTCATTATGGTGCATTTAAAGCACATTCAAGAGCATTAAAACATGAGTTTTCAGATGATATTGACGCTATTATTATTATTGAAGGTGATGTTGTATTGACGGTCCCACCTGATGAATTTATATCAAATATAAAAGAGTCTTTATTATATGGTCAACGTAATGATGCATCATTCATTACATTTGGCGAACTTAAATTAGGTGTTAGAGGTAATGATAATGTTTGGGCCGATGTTGAGTATTTAGAAAAATACAATAAAGTTCCTCATTTTTTATGTTGTCATTGTTATATGGTATTTCCAAAAGAAAGGGAGAATATTAGGTTTAGATTGGAAACTACTAAATGGCACGCTTTTGATATTTGGTTATTTTGGAGATACGATAGACGTGTTAGAATGTTCTCAACAAAAAATAAATTAGTTACTGAATCCGAAGGTTATTCAGTAATTGATTTAACATCTAAAAAAGATGGAAAGTATTTAAATTAAAGACTATATTTTTTAAGATACTACAATGTCAAAATATACACCTGTATATCCCTGACCTGTAGAACCAATATTTACTGTACCATAAGTAACATAATCATAACTTGTTGCTCCACCGGCATTAATAGTAGTGTTAACGTAGTTCGTTCCATTTAGACTTATATTAACATTTTTACCACCTGCAGGAAAAAATTGATTTGTTGTTATTCTAACATTCCAATATCCTATAGCAATAATTGGATTATTGGTTGCTGATACAGTGGTAGTTTGGTCATATCCACCAATCTGAGCATTTGCATTAATTGAACCCGAAACAACATAGGGATAAGTTCCTGTAGAATCATATAACCAAACTTCCACTACAATATCGTTAGCATTTGAAGGTGTTGGTGGAAATGGAGGAAAAGGTGGTGGTTGTAAAGTATTTCTTATTCTAGCGGCTACTTTATAAGTAGAGTTATCATAAAAATAAACTAAACCACTAAAATCACCAAAAGAATTATTTGTATTTTTAGCTGAAAGACCATATATTCTATCAGCTCCTGACGTGCTGCCATATTCACCCCAAGCATTATATGAAATAGTTGAACTACCTGTTGGTCCTTCAAAATAAGATTTTTTAAATAAATCACTTACGTAAATATTAGTACTTCCACCACCATTAGCTTCGGTATATATTGCATTTATTCCATAATTAGAAGTAGGTACCGCCATATTACAATGTATTTAAAAAAGTTTTTGTTAAATCAACATATTTTGTAAAATCAGATTTAATTGTTGTATCTAATGTTGAAATATAAATTTCATAATCGGATTTTCCTGATAATGGAGTATTAATTGATAACTTTTGATTAACGACATTATACATTCCTAACCCTTTATAATCCAAAATTATTGTTAAATTACCAGTGGTGTTGTCCGCAGCATATACTTTATCAACACCACCCGTACAAGATTTATAATATTCCATGTTACTTATTCTTTAATTGATTTTCTAATTCTGTAACTTTATTTGATAATTCCTTAATAGCTTCAATTAAAAGTGCGTTTAAGTTACCATATGCCACCGATTTCATTCCTGTCTCAACATTTGTATGAACTACTTCAGGTAGTACTGCCTCAACTTCTTGTGCTATTACACCTGCGTATCTCTGTTGACCATTATAACCATTATCTGTTCTTACAAAGGTAACACCATTAATTTTATTAATTTTGCTAATAGCGTCTTCTACTATTTGTATATCACCTTTAACTCTTCTATCTGAGTAAGCCACAATATCATTAGCTGCATATATTGAAACACCACTGACGTTAGATGCGACGTGTAAAGGATAATTTGGTGATGAAGTACCTATACCGAATCTACTATTTGTAATGTCAGCGTATAAGAACGATGCTGATTGTACTGTTGAACCGTTAACCGTATATACCAAGTAGTTAGGTTGGTTTGTGAATACACCACCACTAATACCACTTGTACCCGATGCTGGTGATACACCCGATGTTCCTGTTGTTCCTGAAGTACCTGACGAACCGTTTACTCCACTAGTTCCTGATGTACCAGTTGAGCCGTTTGTTCCTGATGTTCTTGAAGTACCTGAATTACCGTCATTTCCGCTAGTTCCTGAAGTTCCACTTGAACCGTTTGTTCCTGATGTTCTTGAAGAACCTGATGTTCCACTAGTTCCTGACGAACCATCAGTTCCTGAAGTACCTGATGTTCTTGATGCTCCTGAGTTACCTGCAGTACCCGCAGTTCCACTTGAACCATTTGTACCTGATGTACCTGAAGTTTGTGATGCTCCTGAGTTACCTGCAGTTCCGCTAGTTCCACTTGAACCATTTGTACCTGAAGTTTGAGAAGCTCCTGAGTTACCCGCAGTTCCTGAAGTTCCGCTAGTTCCTGATGTTCCGTTTGTTCCTGACGCGAATGATGAACCATTTGTACCCGCAGTTCCTGAAGTTCCGCTAGTTCCTGATGTTCCGTTTGTTCCTGACGCGAATGATGAACCATTTGTACCCGCAGTTCCTGAAGTTCCGCTAGTTCCACTTGAACCATTTGTTCCTGAAGTTCCTGATGTTTGAGATGCTCCTGAGTTACCTGCAGTTCCGCTAGTTCCTGATGAACCATTTGTACCTGAAGTTTGAGAAGCTCCTGAGTTACCTGATGTTCCAGCAGTTCCGCTAGTTCCACTTGAACCATTTGTACCTGAAGTTCCTGAAGTT
>Ga0114974_10001075_pt1 | contig 21792 bp, 12 predicted proteins | sample S_130206_EF_Meta_FD_87318 | JGI IMG/M metagenome (GOLD analysis project Ga0114974, IMG submission 87318) | Freshwater microbial communities from Lake Simoncouche, Canada to study carbon cycling - S_130206_EF_MetaG | ecosystem: Environmental > Aquatic > Freshwater > Lake | place: Lake... | reverse complement strand
TTTCTACTGTCTTGTCCATCTTTAGTTTTTGTATTGTAAAGCATCTCTACAGTAGACCAATTCATTTGATGATGAGATGGCTCGTCTGAGCCTTCCCAAGTGTCTACATCGATTAAAATAGAGTCTGGGTGGGTTAGTAGGTTCTCATATAGCCACACTGAAGCATCGCCAGTGTAAGCACCTATCTGAAGACAGCGAACAGGTTTACCTACAAAATTACGCAATAAATGCGTATAAAAATTTTTCTGTGCGTCATTGACGAACCAATTGACATACTCGTCCATTTGTCTCTCCCTTGTCTAGAGGGAGTCTATCAGATTAGTACGGAGTAGCCCCACTAAAACTCGCATTGGCAGTTCCAGCCCAGAAACCGCCGCTGGAGCCATCAAAATAAGAATTTAAAGTAGTTGATTTTTCTAACATAACAGAGTCCACATAAAAAATCTCCCCTGCCACAGCCGAGCCTGTAACTACTCTAATAATGGCAAAGTTTGCGCTGCCACTCTTTGTAAAAGAGGCACCTAATCTTACCCAGTTTCCTGTATATGATAAAGATTGAATACCAATATTTGCTGCAGCAACTGTGCCAGCAGAGTCTTGATTTTCGTACTGCAAAACACGCAAAAAATAATTTGCTGACGTATTTCCATTAGCAAGTTTTACATATGCACTTAGGTAGTAAACACCTTCTCCTGCTACTAGCGGAACCATAGTTCCAGTATCACCAAATTGAGCTGCTGAACCAGAAGAATTAGTTACAGATAAAGATGCAGATCCAGTATTAAACTCACCTGTTGTTCTAGCAAGAGTTGCGCCAGCAACAGATAACCAACCAGTGGTGTTTACCTCAAAAGACGGATTACTAATATAATTAACTCTATACCCAAGTGCTGCAGGTTCAGCAGGGTTCTTTAAAAACCCAGCTCCGCTAGCTATTCCTAAACTTAATGGCATACCTACTCCTAACTATGTGAGGGCTAGGTCGCCAGCTAGGACCCATTCGTTGGTTCCAATTTTAATAATAGATGCTGATGAGTAAGTAGCTCTTAGCTTGTTTGTAGGAGTAGATCTAAGAGTGACTCCAGTATCACCACTAACAGTAACTTGACCTGCTCCGTACTGCATAATGTCAACTCTTTGTCCTATTGCATATGCTTGTGCAGCATTTGTAGGAATAATGATTGACATAGCTGTTGCTTTTGTGCATCTAATAAGTTTTCCAGCATCGCCTAAAACAAGTGTGTAGGTATCAGCTTTATCATCAATTGTTTGAGCTGTGTTCCAAGTACCAGTTGCACCTGTTGGTCCAGTACCACCAGTTGGTCCAGTAACGCTTGCTCCTGTAGGACCAGTTGGACCTGTGACTGTACTTGCTGCGCCTGTTGCACCAGTTGGTCCAGTAATAGAAGGACCAGTAGAGCCAGTAGCGCCAGTAGCGCCAACCCCACCAGTCGCACCTGTAGGACCTGTTGGTCCACCAGAAGGTCCAGTTGGACCAGTTACACCGATAGGTCCAGTAGGACCTGTTACTGCTGGTCCAGTTGGTCCTGAAGGACCAGTTGGACCCACAAAAGGTCCAGCATTAGACCACTGTGAGTTTAAATCATTCCATATATAAAGATTAACTCCTACTAAATATGCGTCCCCGATTGATCCAGTTGGGTTGTCTGCCTGAAGTAGTTGAAGAGTTGCATAAGAACCAAGAACAGAAACACCCGCCCCTTGTGGTCCTGTAGGCCCCGTTGGTCCACTTGCTCCCGCTGGACCTGTAGGACCAGACGGTCCTGTAGGTGCAACAGTTGCAACTGTGTTAAATCCGCTTCCAGTATAAAGTCCTACTGCATTTGTGTTGCTGTTAACCCAAATATCTCCAACCTGAGGAAAACCTGGTTGATTAGATTGATAAACAATATTAGAACGTCCACTTGATTCATATGCAGCTGTAGCAGAAAATGCTGCATTTGCATTGCTTGCTCCAACATAAATTTTATCCCCGACAGCCATTGCAAATCTAAAGGTCTCAAATGATTGACCTACAGCAATAAGTAGACTGCTAACAATGTAAACACGATTGTCTGGGTTACCTGGAGACTGAACTGGTTCTACAAAAACAGTAGCTGTTAAATCTGTAGCACCTTTATTAGCAACAATAACAGAAGCGACACAAGCGACATCTGCAGTAGCAAGTTCTGTAAATGTGTTTACAAAAGCAGCAGGAGATGCGACTCCTAAGCGTTTTACTGGCATTTACAGCTCCTTTTCTTCCACATCCAAATATGATGCACTGCCATAATAGCCATAAAAGCCCACATTAACTGCATCTCTGTAAAAGGAAATGACCAATCAGTAGAAGTAACTATTGTTTGATTATGGTTATCATGCTCCATCAGCTTCCCCCCTCTACTAAAGAAACTTTTCCTTCATAGCAGCAATGATCTGCTCCATTTAAAGTCTCAACTGCTGTATTGTAAACACCTTCAAGAAAATCTTCACGTCCAGTGGCCCATACTACATCTGAAATTAACACCGTCTTGTTCTCAAAGATGTTTTTAATAGTTAGGTTAAGCAGTGGAGCGTTTTCGCTCTCTTCTGTTTTCCACTCAAAATTACCTACTGTTTCCATTATCATGTCATTGATCCAATGCTTTTGATAGTAATAACTCCAAGCATTCCACTATGGATTGAGCATTGATAAGCGTATGCACCACTTATATTAGCTGGTACTTGCCAGTATAAAGTTCCTGTTACCTTACCTTGAGCATTTGTACCTGTAGTAATGGTTCCATCGGTTGCCACATGAATTAAACCTGTGTTGTAGTTTGCTGCACCAAGTGCAGTTTTAATTAAAAAAGGATGCCCAGTTACAGCTAAATTAAAGGCAATAGTAGTCCCTGAAATTGCAAAAATAGTAGGATTATTTCCAGTGTATTGATTATCAAAAAGATACGCCGTGGCTCCGCTATTAGTTACAGATAGTCTAGTAATTGCAGGATAGGCAATCTCATCAATAGTTATTGATGCTGCAGTTGCATCTGTAGTTCCACTAAAAGTTGCAGCGCCAGTTGGCCCAGTTGGCCCAGTCGGTCCAGCACCAGTTGCACCCGTAGGACCAGTAGGCCCAGTTACTGTCGAAGCAGCACCCGTTGCACCCGTTGCTCCCGTAGGTCCAGCAACACCAGTAGCACCCGTTGGACCAGTCGGTCCACCAGATGGACCTGTAGGTCCAGTTGTACCTGTCGCACCAGTTGGACCAGTAGGTCCACCAGAAGGGCCAGTTGGACCTGTAGCACCAGTGGCTCCTGCGCCCGTTGCACCTGTTGCACCTGTTGCACCTGTAGGACCAGTAGGTCCTTGTGGACCAGTTGCACCACTGCCTGATCCAGTACCTACTTCTTCCCAGCCAGCAGAAACTTTAACTTCTAAATTTTCTGTTTCAGTATTGAATCGTACATACCCTGTCTCAGCTGATGCAGGTCGTTGCCCTGTAGTCCCAGATTCTAAATACAAAGTATTGTTATCGCCACGAATAACTTTATTAGTTAAAGTTTGAGCAATATTTTCTGGTTGAGCAGAGTCTTCTTGAGATACACCGTTAATGCTAAAAGAGGTTTGCGCGACAGAAGTTTTAACATAAATTGTGTCACCAGTATTTATAGCAAATCTAAATGTTTCAAAAGACTGTCCAACTTCTATAATTAAATTAGAAGCTATATATACATATTGAGAAGCCTGAACAGCGTTTGCAGGCACTACATAAATGCTTACTTTTGTTACAGGAGTTGCATTAATTGCTTTATTTGCAGCCACCACTGACACAAGGTAGTTTGTATTTGCATTGTAAAGTACCGAGTCTGTGTTAGCTGCAGGGTTGCTGAGTCCAAGTCGTAAAATTGGCACTTGAGCCTCCTAAGCCTGAGCTTCAGACCATGAAAGTTTGGCTGATGACAGTGTTGAGTTTCCTGATAAACGAGCTACTGCAATAGTAATAATATCAGGTCCGTCAGGGAAAATGCTGTCTCCACCGAGGATTGAGTTAGACATTTCAAACAAACTACTTACGTTTGCCACTGTAGTTCCTATAGCTCCACGGAAGTTGTAAATTTGAACTCCACCAGAAACAGTATCTGCTGCGGTATGTTCAACAATCTGAGTCAATGAAGGTGAGTCAACTCCAACAAAGTTCAAGTTATTTAGACGTGGGTTGAGAAGAACTTTAACGTCAACAAGCTGATCAGTTGAAACTGCAATTTCATTTAATCGAAGCTGCATTCGGTTAATAACATCTCTATCTCCAAGCTTACCTGTCAAACCTTCAGATACAGATGGGCTCAAACGAAGAGAGATAAGAGGCTGATAGTTTGGACCAGAAGTATTGTTTAGTGAGCCATCTGGATACAAGAAGTATGTAAACTGCGTATTTCCTTGACCAGTAAAGTCAATTACTTCAGAAATAATTGAACCAGATTCAACCAAAATAGTTTGGTTAGTTCCAACAGATGAATATGTGAAGGTGTTAGTTCCAGTTACAGTTATAGTAAAGGCACCATTTGCAACTCCAGTTGGAGAAGTTGCTAGCTGATTTCCGTTTAAGGTAGTGTTTGCTACTCCGTAAACTCCAACATACATACCAGTTGTTAGATTATGTGGCGCTACAGTAGTAACTGTCATAACGTTAGATGTTCTGGCAAATGATGCACCAGTGCTAATTGTTGCTGCTAGAGGTGCTAAATGTATCAAGTTTGCAGAGTTAGCAATTACCTTATACCGTTGACCGTTTGTTAGATTTGCAAGAGTATTAGACCCTACAATTCTAGTTGGAGGGTTTTGTGTATTTGCTCCTCGTACACCACTTGACCCAATGGACTCGAACTGAACAATGTCACCGCTTCTAAAACCGTGAGTTTGTACAGTCATCAAATCATTTGTTAAGTTAGTACCAGTAGAAGCAAACGACTTAGCAGTTGTTCCACGAATATCCAAAGTCTGGCTGTTTTGGCTGAAGAGATATGCATTGTCATCATCAAAACGACCATCCATCATTACCGAAGTTCCCCAGTGGAATAGGGAAGGAATGTAAGTTGGGTTGCTATAAGTTACAACTTCATAACGAGCTGGCATGTTACCAGAACGCAAGTATGATTCAAACAAGTTGTTGTTGTGAACATATTCGTGAACATATTGAACTTGTCCATCAGTTGTCTTAAATCCAAAGCGAATTTTACCTGCTCCATACCAAGAGTAGTCAATGTAGGCCATCTGAATTCTTGACAAATCTAGGTTGTAACCAGTTACACCAGTTCCATCGCAAGGGTCAATTGACCAGTCTTCCTGTGGAGTTTTTGTATTAACAGTCTTTGTCACAATAATTCCTGACTTAGCAGGAGTAAATGAGTGAACTGTTGTTGTTCCAACGCTAGATAAATCTACAAAACTTCCAGAATCTGGAGAAGCTTTTAGCTTAAAAGTATTTCCATTGATAAGACTGATGTAGTAAGTTCTACCGTTTACCAATCCACCAATTGGTTCACCATCAATTGAGTTATAAACAACTGGTAGTAGATCAGTTAAACCATGTCCATTAATTGTAAAGACATCTGTTGTTGTATTTACTACTGTTGCAGGGTTAAATTCTTTCTCTGGTCCAGATGAGCCTTTATACTCAGGACGAACTGACATACGAGTGTTAGAGTCAATCTGAGTTATACGGTAGCTCTGACCACGCAGAACAACAAAATCTCCAACAACAAGCTGAGCTGAAAAACTTGTTCCAGTTCCAAAAATAACTTCGTTACCTTGCAAAGCAGCGACGGTTCCACCTATTTGCTGAGTTGAAGAACGACGTACTGCGTAGATTTTTTGTCCATCAAACTCGTAATACATACCGTTTTGGAAGTCATACATACCAGTACGGACAGCTCCACCAGACCACTCACGGACATAGAACTGAGGGAATCCGTAAGCACGGTTTTCTGGAATACCGCCATCTTTGCTAATTCTAAAAGTTGTTAAGTTGATTACTGTTACTTGGAAAGCTCCATTGTAAATAGTACTTGTATTTCCATAAGAATCCTTTGCTTCACTAATAACCACAAAGAGGTCATTAATCAAACCATGAGGACGACGAGTCTTACATTCAATAGTTGTAGCACTAGTCTTAATCATGCTTTCAAGGTCGATAGATGGCTTGAAGTTGATACCGCAAGAAGTCTGAAGACCCTTACCTGACTGGTAACGGAAGTACTTACGGGTTTGACGAACAATTGAACCCCAAGAAGTTCCACTTCCAACGGACATTTCAACGCCGCCGTCGAATGGACGGTGAAGGCTGTAACCTTCTGGACGAACATAAATAAATGTTGGGTAAGAATATGAAACTGCATTATATGCAACTGCATATGGGCGATCTACAGAAATCTGTGTATCAGAACCAATAGCTGCAATACGACGAATAATTGGTCCTACTGGAACTGTTTGTGTAAATATAAACAGTGAACCAGTTCCTGTTGTACTAAAATCTGCAGGGCTTGTATTGGTTGTTGCATCTGCTGCAGACCCATGTAATGTTATTTGAGTATCACTAATTTTACGAACAAAGTAGTAATAACCGTCAACCAATGGGCTAGGAGATACTCCACCATTTGCACCAAATTTAACTGTATCTCCAGTCACAAAGTTGTGTGTGCGTGTAATACGGTTAGTTACTGTATCAACGTTTACTGCAGCAAAATCTGTTTGATCTGCATACAGTCTAAAGGCTAAACCAGTTCCAGCTGCAGTTATATCAACTATGTTAGTTCCAGCATTAGCGTCTGCTTCTGTTGGGTGCAACGTTAAAGTTGTAGCACCTGTTCTACGAACAAAGTAAGAATCGTTATTTGTTAATCCAGTTGGAGAAGTTCCTCCACCATTGTTAAATATAACCTGAGTTCCTGTAGAGAAGTCATGTGCTTTAGTGATTACATCTGTGCTTGTATTAATATCTGATGCTGCAAAAATTACAGACAGATTGATAGTATTTGCACTTATGGTAAATGCAGTGCCAGTTCCAGCAGTTGTTATATCTATAGTATTGGTTCCAGCTATAGCATCTGCAACAGTTGTGTGAAGGGCAATTGTTGATGAAGATGCGGCACGAACATAGTAAGTAGCTCCTTCAACAAGAGGTGCTGGAGCTGTTCCTCCACCTGCAGAAAAGACAACTGCTTGTCCTGTAGGTAGCGTATGAGCTTTACCAATTAGATTGGTTGATGTATTTACATCTGCTGCTGCAAATGTTAAAGCTCCATGAGTTTTTGTTGTGTTATTTGGGAATAGACGGAATCTATCTCCCACTTTTAGAATCTTTGTAAACTGAGTACCAGTACCAGTTACAAGAACAGAGCCAGCGCCAATAGTTACTGAACCAGCGCCAGTTACGTTACCATTAATTTGAGAAGAGGTAAATTTATGTGCAACACCTGTTCCAAAATTAGTAACAGTAACTACAACACCTGTTGCTGCGTTTGAAGCAGATGATGCAAGACGTATGTAGTCTTTATTAATTGCAACTACATAATAGTTTGTCAAATCTGTCAAACCTGAGATTACAGTTGCTGCAGGTCCTTTATCGTATAAAACTTTTGTTCCAGTCAAGAAACCATGAGAAGGAATGAATAAAGCGTTTTGGACAATATCAACTGTAGATCTTGGGTTGAATGTCTTTTGAATCTCTGGAACTTTACCCCGTGCTGTAACCGTAAATGTATTTGGAGCACCGTTAGGCAAAGTTGTGATGTTGTAAATACCGTCTGGAGTTTTTGACAAAGACTGTAAAGTATGTCGTCCAACACCTGCAGGTGTGTCAGTAAGGTTTACTGCAGTATTAGAAACAGCATTTTCTGGTGTTGTTGCAAGTTTAATATTATCTTGATCAACAAAGATAATGTAGTAAGGAGTTGCAGTTGTTAATCCATTAACAACAGTTTGACCCTTAGCATCGTAAAGAACCAATTCACCTTGTAAGAACCCATGACTTGGGAGAGTAATTCTGTCATCTGCATAATCAAGTGCAGTAATCAGCAATTGCTGAGTTCCAGTTCCTGCACCAGTGATATCAGCAAAAGTTGTGAGAGCGGTAGTTGTAGCAAGTTTTACAATGCTATTGTCAACTTTTTTAATGTAGTAAGTACCATTATTACTTAAACCTGGAATTGTTGTTCCGCCGTTATTTGAATAACGTACAGTTTGACCATCTACTAATCCGTGGTTTGCAATATATAAAGTGTTTTCAATAATATTAACTGTTGCAAATATAAAACTATGAGCTGTTCCAGTTCCTGCAGCAGTAAGATTAATATAAGTAGTAGAAGTAAGAGCAAGCTTTAATCTAATTCTGTTTGCATCAATTACTTCTTGAACATAGTATGTAGATCCATTTACAAGCGGTGAAATAGAAGTTCCTCCGCCATTGCTGTAAATTAAAGGCTGATCTACTTGGAAACCATGACTACTAATTGTCAAAGTGTCCTCAGTAATGTTTGCAACAACTCGACTAAGAGTTGAGCTTGTTGCTGTTTCTCTTGTAGAAGGAAGAGTTAAGTTAATAGTTGTAAAACTTGGGCTAGGAGTACTGCTTAAGCGATATGTAAAATTGTTTACAGTATTTACATAATATGTAGTTCCATTTGTAATACCTGCAGGAGCTGTGCCATTAAAGTTTAAAACTATAGCTTCACCATTTACAAGGTTATGAGCTGATGGAGAATGGACTAAATCGTTTTGAGCATCATAGTTAATTGGAAGAAATGCATGATATGAACCACCTGCTGGAGCAATTGCAATTTTATTTGTTCCAGCTTCAGAATCTGCAGCAGTTGGATAGACTTCGTTACCAGTTGTAAACGAAGAAATAATTGACATTACAACAGAGCCTTCACCAGTATTATAGGAAGAAAGGTTCGTAATAGCAGCACCGTTAAATGTATTTTGTCCATCAAATAAACCTGTAGATGTTGCTACGTTAGTTGCGTTTGCGGCAATAAATGATCCGCCACCGCCACCAGAATGGCCTGCAGTAAGAGAACGAGCACCGCCACCACCTGAATAGCCTCCAGCACCACCAGACTGTCCTGTGACATCACCGTCTGATTGACCACCACCACCAAAACCGCCATACCCACCTATGCGAACGTTTGTTCCCATAGATAGTCCGTCAAGAAATGACCCTCCACCGAGGAATGTGTTTCCGCTCACGGTACTGCTCTCACCGCGAGAGAAGAAACCTCCACCAGCAGCAGAACGACCGTTAACAGAACGACCACCAAAACCAACTGCTCCACCTGCTATGGTGGCGTTTGTTGATGTTCCAGCTAGTTGAGTTAGTACACCATCTCTACCTATACCAGTATTTGATTCACCAGAACCGCCACCTGCAACAAATAAAGGCTCGTTACCAGTTTTACGAACAACAAATGTTCCACCACCAGAACCACCCCAAATACCACCAGAAGAAGGAGCAGCACCGACTTGTCCAACAGCAATCGTAATAATTTCACCTTTAGTCAGAGCAACTCGTCCTCTAACAATTGCACCGCGTCCAACTCCACCTGCGCCTGATCCATCAAAGCCAGAGGCACCGCGTGCAGTAAATTCATAGATACCAGAGATTGGAACTGTCCAGTCTTGATAGCCTTGAAAAGCACCTTGCGCAAGGTTTTGTCCATGCCAAGAAGTGCTATATCCAGCCAATATTTGTGCGCTATTTGGACCGAGTCGTCCTGTCTGACCGCATGTTGTAAATGTGTGAGTATTTCCTGCAATTGTGTATAGAGACTGAACTCCAGTAAATGTGGCTGTTACGTTCTTTAAGAAGTATGTGTTTCCAGAAGTCAAACCAGTGAGAGGCGTTCCAGATGTAAAGTACTTGACAGCTTGATTAGTAGGAGTAGAGCTACCAATATTAAGAACAGTATTGTTAATTACGGGAGCATTAAGAGTGACGCCTCCAGCAACAGCTCCAGTAATGTCAATATCTACAGAACTGCTATTTAAAAATTTTAAAACTCTGTTAGATGATTTTTGTGCATACACAAGAGATCCACTTGTTACACCTGTAACTTGACCCACTCCGTCAGAGTAGATATAACTAGTCCCTGTGTTGATTGTTGCAGGAATGTTAGAATCTCTAAAATAGATATAGTTTTCTACATCATTAACATTGGCTCTTCTGAATGAGTGAACACCAGCAGCGCCAACAGCAGATACATTTATAGCCATTTAAAGACCTCCATACAAAAAGTTATCATTAGGACACAACTCCAATTTTGTAACGGACAACAACAATTCCTGAACCACCAGAACCGCCATAGTTGTTACTGTTGTAGTGAGAACCTCCACCACCACCAGAACCTGTGTTTGATCCTGCGTTTCCACCTGGAACGTTTGTCTGAGAGTTAACGCTTCCGTATCCACCTGGCTGAGCAGTATTAATACCGTCAACACCACGGTTATCAAAGTTGTTAGCAGCACCACCGCCACCGCCTCCGCGACCACCAGAGTTATCTTGGAATGCGGAGTAGTTAGAACCTCCACCACCAGCTGCCCAATAGAAGCTAGGACCCAAAATAGTATTTAGTGTTCCAGCACCACCTTTAGGAGGGTTGCTAGTTCCAGCAGTAGCAGAACCACCACCACCACCTGGATACCAAGTGCCTGAACCAGTTCCACCATCTTTACCTTGTGAAGGAGTTGCTGTACCGCGACGGCTTCCACCGTATGCACCATCTGGAGCACGGTTATCTTGTGCACCACCACCACCACCAGAACATCCGCCACCAGAACCAACAGTTTGTCCGTTGTTTACACCACCAGCTGGGTTGTTACCACGGTCGTGGTTTGAAGCACCACCACCACCACCAAACGCTGTTAAGGAAGCATTAGTTCCAATGAGTGAAGAGTTTCCACCTTCCCAGCCTCGGCGGTTACCAATACCTGAGTTATTACCGCTACCGCCATCGCCTACTACCACTGCGTAGTTGGTTGCTGCGGCTGTAAATGTTCCAGCTAGATAACCACCAGCTCCACCGCCGCCGCCCATATCTGAGCCGCCGCTACCGCCTCCACCAATTACCATGTATTCAATGGTGTTGCTTCCTGTAGTTGCGTTACCAGCTACTGAAACTGCGAGAGTTGATGATCCAACGGTTGTAAAGCTGTGAATAGCATAAATGTCGTTTCCTACTGTAAGGCTTGATACAGATCCTCCAGTTGCAACAGGGTAATCACCACTTGGAGTTCCAGTAATTGCGTAGCGAAGTACAACAATTCCTGAACCACCAGCACCGCCAGGACCTGTGTAGTGAGAACCTCCACCACCACCAGAACCTGTGTTTGCTCCTGCGTTACCGCCAGCAACAGTTGAGTTGGTATTAATGTTTCCGTAACCACCAGGCTGAGCAGTATTAATACCGTCAAGACCACGATTATCAAAGTTATTGTAAGCACCACCGCCGCCACCACCACGACCACCAGAGTTATCTTGGAATGCGGAGTAGTTAGCACCGCCGCCACCAGCTGCCCAATAATAATTAGTACCTAAAATAGCATTTGCAGTTCCTACACCACCTCTAGGTGGATTACTTTGACCAGCACCGCCAGAACCACCGCCGCTACCTGGATACCAGAAACCTGAACCAGTTCCACCATCGGTGCCTTGACCAGCTGTTCCTGTACCTCTACGGCTACCGCCATATGCACCATCTGGAGTACGGTTATCTTGCGCTCCAGCAGCACCACCTGATGAACCTCCACCAGAGGCAACAGTTTGTCCGTTGTTTACACCACCAGCTGGGTTGTTACCACGGTCGTGGTTTGAAGCACCACCACCACCACCAAGGGCGGTTGTGTTAATACCAGTTCCTATAAGTGAAGATACGTCACCTTCAAAACCTCGACGAGCAACTTGAGCTCCTGGCGCTCCTGCTCCACCAGCACCTACTACTACTGCGTAGTCTCCTGCTGAAGGAGTAAATGTTCCAGTTCTATAACCACCAGCTCCACCGCCGCCGCCCATATCTGAGCCGCCACCGCCACCGCCACCTACTACTAGGTACTCAATACTTGATCCACTTGGAACAGATGAAACCGAAAAAGTAGAAGAACCAACAGAGGTGAATGCATGTAATTTAAAGAATCTTCCGTTGCTATATGCATTTGGAAGAATTGTTCCACCAGTTGCAGTGATAGGGATAAAAGTAGACTCGCTAACTGTAAAATTGTGAGCGTCGTAGACTGTTTCTACAAAATAAAATTTTTGGTCATAATTTGATACAAAATTACCACTAGCAGGAAAGGTATATTGAAGCATCTCGTTTTTAACAAAGTTAGAATTTTTAACATGGAATATGTCTTTGTCTACAGATACACCAATTTTTGTAAATGTTTGAGTGCCAGAACCACCAGATGGAGTCAAGCTGGAAGCATCAGTAGGTAGGCCTTTTAACCTAATGTTATATAAGTTTGGACCAGCTGAGGTAATAACAGAAATAAAATATGTAGTGTTATTTGCTAAACCAGTTGCAGCAGCGCCTGAAGTTGAGTAGCGAACCATTGACCCAACGTAATAATCAAGACCCGCTCCAGCGGTTACTTGAACTAAAATATCTGTAGCTGTAAAACCAAGAATAGTACAAGCACCGTTTGGTGCTGTAGCGCTAGCACCAGCTGCCCCAACATAACCTTGGTTACCGCCATCAAATTCTATAGGAGTGTCAAGTAAAACTGTAAGAGGAATTTCTGTAATAGGATTACGGTTGTTTCCAGCAAAAGTACGAGCTTGGTTAGCTAACTGCATTGTTCCAGACATTGAAGAAACAATGTCAATTACACTTCCGTCGGGAGTTGCGCTTACTTGAAAAGTAGATACACCTGAAACATTGAGAGAGCCAGTTGTTTTTAGAAAAACAATTCCTCTAGGATTATCAAAGAAATACCCTGTAGATGCTGGAACTGTTAAATTGTAATATAAAGGTGTTCCAAGAGGTTGATTAGCAAAATTTTCTGTTCCATGTGTGACAGCAATTGTGTCGTTTGTTGTATTTACTCCTGTAATTGTGCTTGTTGCACCGCCGACTACTCCGCTGTTAGACCAATCAATATTAAAAGTTGAGAGAGTATTAGAGCCATCAAAAGTCTGAGCTGTTGCAGAGTTAGATGAGTCAAAAGATTTTGCTGCAGTATTTGAAGCCTCGAACTCTTGAGAAATTGTTGAGTTAAGGTTGAGGAAGTAAAATGGGGTATTAAGACCAAAACCGTGAGTAGAGTCTGTTCTTACAGTAAGAGTTGAAACTGGCTCCGCGTCTGTTGTAATGCCTTCTGCATCTGAAATACGAATCTGTGAACCTTGAAAGAATTCTCCAGTAATAATAGACGTGTAAAGGTCTTCAATAGCATTATTACCATTTTGCTCGTTTTTACATAGATATGTAAAGGTATTCCCGTTAGGGATAGAGTTAATAATGTAAGCACCGTCTGCGGTAACTGATTTAGTTCCAGTTACGTTAATTGGAATACCAACAGCTAAACCATGTTCTGTAGCTGTAACTACAGTGATTTCACGAGTTCCAGTGTTCGTGGAGATAGATACAATACCTGGAATTGTGGTATCACCGCTCTTAGAGAAGAACGAAGGGGTATTGTTAATAAGCTCAACGGTTTCCCACTTAGTAGGCTGTAGGCCATACTCGAAGTCAGTATCAATTAAGTTTTCTGGTTGGGAAATACGGAGTTTAGTTACTGGATCAATAAACTCTTTTGGAAAACGAATCTCTCCGCCTGTACCGCTAGAGCTGCTGCTGCCGCCACCTAAGAAACCTGGCATTAGTTACTACCTCTCTCGGAAGCTAAATGATTTGTTAATAGAATAACAGTCTTTGCACACAATGATTTTGTAAGATTCATATAATTATACACCCATCCACCACGACATAGATGTTGAAAAAGAACCCTGCGGACCAGTCGGTCCTGCAGATCCTGTTGACCCACCCTGTGTCTCAATAAAAATACCATTACTATAGACATATGTTTTTGCAGTAGATGTATCAAACCAGGCATCACCATTTACAGATGTTTCAATACTTGGCTGAACTGATGATGCAGTAAATTTACCGACTGGACCTGTAGGTCCTGTAGGTCCTGGAACCTCAGACTGTGCACCAACTGGACCAGTTGGTCCTGTTTGTCCACGAGGTCCAGTAGGTCCTTGCGGTCCAGTTACGTTTGAATCTGCACCTGTTGGTCCAGTAAAACCACGCAAACCTTGTGAACCTGTAGGTCCTTGAGGACCTGTAATACCTTGTGGACCTGTAGGTCCAGTTACACCTTGAGGACCAGCAACAGTTGAGTCAGGACCTGTCGGTCCTTGAATACCTTGTGGACCTGTTGCACCAACTGCGCCCGTTGCACCAGTAGGACCGATTGAACCTTGAGGACCTGTAGGACCTGTGGGGGTTACACGAAGAACCTCCCAAACTGCCCCAGTCCATACCCAGGTGTTACCGCCACCAGTAAACTGCTCGTTTACTACTGCTGGTGTTGGAAAATCAATCGCTGGCATTATGGTACGTCCTTTCTTTCCTCAAGTTGCTATTCTACGTTATTAATGCTTATTCAATATATGGTTCTATAATTCCAACATTTTTTGCATTTACATATGATGTTGCCCAATTAATTGCTGCTGTTAAAGATTCCCAAGGACCGCACTCATCAATGATGGTGTCTCCTTGGAGAATTTGAACCAATGGTCCATCTTCTATAATGATGTAAGTAAACATTTTAGCTCCTAAACCGCGTAAGCAATCTTGCCAGAGTTTCCTACAGCAAGTCCTAGAACTGTAGTCACATACAGACCATTGATATTACTCAAACCAAAGCTTGATGTTCTTTGAGCCCAGTTAATTCCATCAAAAGAAGTTGCAAGTTTTCCAGAGGCTCCTGCTGCAACGTAAGTATCTGCAGTCACATCAACTGTTCTCACCGCAGAGGCTCCAAATGAACTTGCTGGGAATGATTGAGTCCAAGCAGTTCCAGTTGCTGAAGTAGCAATCTTTCCAGAATCTCCTACAGCCACAAATTGACTTCCAGCTGGATTTGAAGAAACAGCATAAATAATGCTTGTGATAAAAGAAGAGCTTCTTTGAGTCCAAGAAACACCATTTGTTGATGTAGCCAATTTTCCATCATACCCAACTGCAACAATAAGACTGTTGGTTGCGTAGACACCATTAATAAAAGAAGTTCCAAACGAAGAGGTTCGTAGTGTCCAAGTAATACCGTCTACTGAGGTAGCAAGTTTTCCTGAACCTCCAACTGCAACCCATAGTGAGGCGGAGGGAGCATAAGTAACTCCCAAAATTGTGCTTGCTCCAAAAGCAGAAGATCTTATAGTCCAGTTAATTCCATCTGGAGATGTAGCTAGCTTACCTGAGCTTCCAGCAATTACATACTGACTGTCTCCGTATGCAACTGCATAAATGTTGCTTCCAGCAAACTGAGAATCTCTTTGAGTCCAAGTATTGATATTTGTAGAGGTGGCTAGTTTTCCAGAGCTACCAACTGCTACAAATTGTCCAGCACCACTAGATGCAACTGCATTAATGTTCGTTGTTCCAAATGATGAGTCAGCAACTTGCTGCCATCCAACAGGTACAAACGGAACAGTAAGGGTTGCATGCATAGCATGCGTGGCAATTAACATAACTACACCGACAAGTTTCCGCTAAGTAGCCATGAATTGTTTCCAAGTTTAATCAAAGAAGCAACCGCATAACGTGCCTTAGTTGTATATCTAGAACCTTCAGAAAGAACGTTAACTCCTGCGGCCCCAGTAATTGTCACTAACCCAATACCTAACTGAGTTAAAACAATTTGAGTTCCAATATCAAATGTATAGCCATCTGTCCCATCAAGAGGAACTGTTACTACTGTTGCGCTAGAGCTATTAATTTTTACAATTGTTGCTTTGTCTCCAGAAGTAAGGCTAATTGAGTTTAGATACTGAGCTCCAATAAGGTTAAAGAATGCTGGGCCCGTTGGGCCAGCAGGACCAGTCACGCTTGGCCCAGTTATACCTTGTGGTCCAGTAATACCTTGTGCACCTTGTGGTCCAGTAATACCTTGGATACCTTGTGGTCCAGTAATACCTTGGATACCTTGTGCACCTTGCGGTCCAGTAGGACCAACAATTGGACCAGCGTTTACCCATGTAGAACCATTCCACACATAAAGGCTTCCGTTGGCAGTAACAATCCAAGCATCGTTTACAGCATTTCCAACTGATGGAAGATTTCCTACAGCAGCAACGCTTCCTTTAACAGTAATAGATGTTCCTTGTGCACCTTGTGGACCTGTTGGTCCAATAGAGCCAGACCCGAGAACAAAATTCCAAGAAGCGTAAGTATTACCATCACCATTAATAGCATCAACTGCCATTGTTACAGCTGTAACATTGATAAAAGTAATAATGCCTTCCATGTAGTTAGATGGAAAAGCAGAGCTTGCAAGACGAGCTCTTGTGCCTACTGCAAATGCATCAATTTTATTAACTGTAAAGTTTTTACTTCCAAGACCAATTGTTACGGTTGAAGTAGAAGTCACTCCAGCAAAACTTGCACCAGAAGCACCAGTCGGGCCTGTGATCCCTTGAGCACCTTGTGCACCAGTCGGGCCGATTGGTCCTTGCGGTCCAGTTACTGTCGAAGCAGCACCCGTTGCACCCGTTGCACCTTGTGCACCAGTAGGACCTGCAATTGTTGAAGCAGCACCTGTCGCACCTGTTGCACCAGCTTCACCACGAAGACCTTGTGGACCAGTAATACCTTGAACACCTGTTGCACCAGTAGCACCCGTTGGACCAGTCGGTCCACCAGATGGACCTGTAGGTCCTGTTGGTCCTTGTGCGCCAGTGACAGATGGACCAGTTGAACCTGTTGCTCCGTTAGGACCAGTCGCACCAGCAAAACCACGAGGACCAGTTGGGCCTGTTGGGCCAGCGTTTCCTTGTGCACCAGTAGGGCCTGTTACGCCATCAGGTCCAGTTGGACCTGTACCACCTAATGGACCTGTAGCACCTGTAGGACCGCGTGCTCCTTCAGCACCTGTTGCACCAGCGGCACCAGTTGGACCATAAGGACCAGTTGGACCAGCTACATATAAACCTTGTGGACCAGTTGGACCAGTAATACCGCGAGGACCAGTTGCACCTGTTGGTCCAGTACCACCAGTTGGTCCAGTTACATTTGAAGGTGCACCTTGTGCTCCAGTTGCACCAGTAGGACCCGCTGGTCCGATGTTGCTTGATGCGGATTCAACCCAGTAGGAGTCAAAGTAAACATAAACACGACCAGTTGAAGAATTAAACCACGCATCTCCTGTTACAGGCGTTGGGCTTATAGGCGGTGTATCAGCAGCTACTGTAAAACGACCTGTAGGCCCAGTCGGTCCAGCAACGCTTGAAGCATTACCTTGAGGACCTGTAGGACCTGTAGCACCTACAACTGAAGAGATAACTAAGTTCCACGCTGTACCAGTCCAAATCCAAGTTTGAGATCCTGAGGTAAACGTATTATTTACACTCGGTGAGTTTGGAAAATCAATAGCAGCCATTTTTTACTCCTAACCCAAGACCGACTCGTAGGTGAATTGAATTAGAATTTTGTCGTTTGCAGAAAATAAGAAAGGAGTACTTTCTGTTACAGCAACACCTTCGTCAAATGTTGCACTTTGAGAGTGTATATAAAGTTCAATTCTATTATTTACGTTATTATTAAAAATTGCTGTACCAAAGTAAGTGACACCTGGTCCCTCGTCACGCATAACAACTTGACCTACTGGCTGGTAGTTTTCAATAACTCCAGCAGCAGGAAGACTTACCGTATAAGTACCTAAACCACGGGTAAATCCAGCAGTTCCAGCAATGATACGAATTTCACCCATAATAGTTGCACCAAGATTTACATAACGACCAGTGATACTTCCATTACCAAGTACTGGGTTTGTTGTACTTCCATAAAGAATTGGTGTGTAAGTAGTCCAAGGAGTAATTGCAAAACTACCTGTTGGGCCTGTAGCTCCCGCTGGTCCTGTTACTGTGCTAGCTGCACCAGTTGGTCCCGCTGGGCCTGTAGCTCCCGCTGGTCCTGTTGGTCCAATAGCTGTCGAGTTACTTCCTGCAGGACCAGTGGGTCCTGTTGGTCCAACTGCACTGGTACGAACTAGACGCCAAGAAGAGCCATTCCAACGATATGTATTAATACCGTTTGTGTAGACCTGATTGAGCGATGGGCTTGGTGGAAAATCAATTGCTGGCACTGTTATCTACCCCTTTCCTAGACGCTCGACACAAACGCACCGTTAATATAAATAACGGATTGTGTAGTTAAAGTAGCTGGAACCGTTCCAGTTACGCTGGCACGAAGACCATTTGTTCCGATTGTATATAGACGCATTTGAGCTGTTCCGTCAATGACCATTCCTGTAACTGTGTAAACGTTACCACTACCGTCACCAGCAACATCTACTACTGCTTTGAATGCAGTGTTTGTTCCAATTTTTGGAATGAATGGAAGTGTCACGGAGATAATCCCAGAACCCCAAGCGCTTACGTTTGTACCAATTACTCGAATTCCAAAAATAACTGCATCTCCATACTTTGTATAGAAGCCAGTAGCTGGAGTTCCTGTAAAGCTAGGACCAGAAAGAACTGGAGAATATGTAACAGCTGCTGGTGCTCCAATTGGACCTTGAACACCTGTTGGGCCAGTAGGACCAACTTTGTCAACAATGTCAATAATTCCAGCAACGTTTACATCTGTTACGTCCTGATAGATAATTGAGCTAGGAGCATTGAAAGGGACATCATAAACAATTACTTTGTCGGTACTTGTTAAGTTACGACCAGCTGTTGTTGAGTTGTTTGTTGTTCCTGGAACTGTTGCTGTATTTCCAGAAGATAAACGAAGAGCAAGAGAGTTTGTTACTTGAACTCCGCTAACATCAAAGTACATTTTTTCACCGCGTACTGCAGTGAGGTTAGGGTTTCCACCGACTAATCCTGGAACTGTAAATTCACTACCATCAGAACTTATGGAGTAAGTAACTCCACCCTTAGGACCTGTTGCTCCAGTGCTTCCTGTTGGACCAGTAACCGTTGAAGGTGCGCCAGTTGGGCCAGTTGGTCCTGTAACTCCTGGACCTGTAGGACCTGTCGGTCCAACAATCTGACCAACATTACTCCAAGAAGTTCCATTCCAAACATAAAGATCTCCGTCTGAATCTGCTACGCGAGCGTCATTAAGAACGTTTCCGAGAGTTGGAAGTGCGCTTGGGTTAGTAACACTTGCACGCATTGTGATGTTTGTACCTTGAGGGCCTGTTGGTCCTGTAACGCTTGGGCCAGTCGGACCTGTTGGTCCTGGAACTGTGCTTACTGCACCAGTAGGACCTGTAGGCCCGATCAATGCGCCAGCTTCAATCCAACCATTGTTAGATGTGTAGATATAAATAGTATTTTCTGCGTAGATTACATAGAAGTCACCAACAGTTCCCGCAGATGCTCCAGCACCAGCAGCAAATGCTGCATAATTTGTATAGAAACCTTTAGCTCGTGATCCCAAACCTTGTGGACCAGTTGGACCAGTAACAATTGGTCCTGTTGCACCCGTTGCACCAGTCGCACCAGTTACAGATGGACCTGTTGCACCTGTAGGCCCAGTAGGACCCGTTACACCTTGAATACCTTGAGGACCTGTTGCTCCACCAAACTCAGAAGTTCCTACTTCAACCCATGTTGAATCGTAGTAAGTAAAGATTGCACCATTCTCGGTATCAAACCAAACGTTTCCAATTTGACCAAGTGTTGGTGCAGTCGCAGCTTGAGGAACAAACTGTCCTGCAGCACCTGTAGGTCCAGTTACTGTTGACGCAGCGCCAGTTGGACCAGTCGGTCCAGTGGGTCCAGTAGGTCCAGTTACACCTTGAATGCCTTGCGGTCCTGTAGAACCTGTTGGACCTAATGGACCAGTTTGACCACGAGGACCAGTTGGTCCTTCAACACCTGGGTCACCATCTCGTCCTGTTGGTCCAGTTAAACCAGTCGCACCAGTGATACCGCGATAGCCAGTTGGTCCAGTCGCTCCAGTTGCACCAGTTGGGCCTGTAACTGTTGACGCAGCACCTGTTGGTCCAGTTGAACCTGTAGGTCCAATAGGTGCAGCACCTGTCTCAATCCAGTATGAATCAAAGTAAACATAGGTTTTTCCGTTGTTGCTATTGAACCATGCATCACCTAAGTTTGGAGTTGACGGTGGTGTATCTGAAACAATTGCAAACTTACCAAGAGCACCAGTAGAGCCAGTTGCACCTATAGAACCAGTAGGTCCAGTTGGACCAGTTGAACCTACACCACCTGTTGGTCCTTGAATGCTTCCAACATTTACCCAAGCGGATGTTGTTGCTGACCAAACATAAAGATTTCCAGCAACTAAATAACCATCTCCAGGATTTCCTGTTGGATGTGCTGCCTGCAGTGCGCCAAGAGTTGAATAAGACCCAAGAATTGTTACACCAGTACCTGGTGTACCTGTAGGTCCAGTAGGTCCTGGAACTGTTGATGTAGGACCTGTTGCACCTGTTGCACCCGTAGCACCTGTAACACCTTGCGCTCCAGTAGCACCTGTTGGGCCAGTTACACCTTGAATACCTTGCGAGCCTGTTGCACCAGTAGCACCAGTAGAACCTGTTGCTCCTGTAACACCTTGAATACCTTGAGCACCAGTAGGTCCAGTGATTCCTTGAGCACCAGTAGCACCTGTTGCTCCTGTAACACCTTGAATACCTTGAGCACCTGTTGCACCTGTTGCACCTTGAATACCCTGTGCACCAGTTGGTCCCGTTACTGTAGAAGCAGCACCTGTACTACCTGTAGGACCAGTAATACCTTGAATACCCTGAGGACCCGTAGGACCTGTGACAGTTGAAGGCGCACCAGTTGCACCTGTTGCACCTGTAGGACCAGTTAATCCTGGACCAGTCGGACCTGTTGCACCTGTTGCACCTGCACCTGTTGCACCTGTAGGACCTGTAGGACCAACTACGTTAGATGCAGCACCTGTTGCACCTACTAAACCAGTAGGACCAGTTGCACCAGTTGGGCCTGTAACTGTTGAGGCAGCACCAGTAGGACCAGTAATTCCTGGACCTGTTGGACCTACTGAGCCAGTAGCACCAGTAGGACCCGTTACACCTTGAATACCTTGTGGACCAACATCACCAGTTCTTGCAAAAGTGATGATGATGTCTTCGTTATCTGAGAATGATGTTGCAAGACCGCTTACATAAGCAACAGGTACTTTGAAATACCCACTATTTTCTGTGATTGACCCTGTGATGGTAAAGAGTGCAAAGTCAGCTGAGTCTGTTTTATTGCTAACTCGCAAGTGACCCTTAATTGGACTTGTTGAGTCATCGATTGTACGAAGGAACTGCTGGATATCAATTGCTCCATCAGACTCATCGTCAATGAAAAGATTTGTTGCAAGTTGAAGATCTAAATTGTTAAAGCGAAGTTTTCCAGAACCAGGGTCTGTTTCAGATGCGTTAGCTGTAAATGTGTAATCAAAGCTTGCGCCACCAAAGTTACCTACAGGACCTGTTGCACCTGTTGCACCCGTAGCACCTGTTGCGCCAGTAACGCTTGCACCTGTTGCACCCGTAGCACCTGTTGCGCCAGTAACGCTTGCACCTGTTGCACCCGTAGCACCC
>Ga0114974_10001074_pt1 | contig 21842 bp, 15 predicted proteins | sample S_130206_EF_Meta_FD_87318 | JGI IMG/M metagenome (GOLD analysis project Ga0114974, IMG submission 87318) | Freshwater microbial communities from Lake Simoncouche, Canada to study carbon cycling - S_130206_EF_MetaG | ecosystem: Environmental > Aquatic > Freshwater > Lake | place: Lake... | reverse complement strand
CTTATAACAAACCTTTTTAGATCATTACACCTTAAATTCACCCCTTCTGGTAGCATAAATAACTCCATCCTATACTCATGTAAATTATCTTCCCACTCTTGATAAATATCAACTTCTACTTTTCTGATATATTTATCTGTTCTATTAGATTCAAATACTAAATCTGTATATGAAAGAGACATTATTATTATTATATATTATTTTATAATCGGCATTTTAAATGTGAAAAGGTGTAAATAAGGCATACCTATGGCAATTACACCCATTAAATTTGCAATCCAACACCATAAACTACCTAATTCTCCGGGATAAAAAATTGTTATAAGAAAATACGAAATAAGACCCAGTAAAAAATATATAAGTCCCTGTTTAAAAGGTTTTATTAAAGTACAAGCGAGTAATAAAGGTGCAATATAAAACGCATTTACGCGAGTAATATAAGGTATCTTCTTATCATTTGTGCTAAACCACCAAATGAGATGGCAATTCGGACCAGTTGTAGATAACCAATTATTGTTTTTTTGGGTAACAAATGCATAAAATATTCCCGCGATTGACTTAATGAATGAAATACCAATTATACCAAAAAGCATAATTTTTTCTAGAACCGTGTAGAATATTTTTTCCTTTCGATAAAAGAAAAATAACAATACTGCAAGGAAAAAAGGTTGTAATAAAATATTAATAAAAGATAATTTGGAAACGAAACTATGATTTTTCATATTACGCCACATGAAAAATTCAAACAATTGCATCAATGCGAACCAAGAAATCCAGAGAGATAAAATTCGATCATTATGTAAATTTCGAACCCATAAATATAAACATATAGTAATACTTGATATAAATGTCGCTAAGGATACTGGTGCATTCCAACACATTATATAGTTAGTTTAGATATATATACGGGGGTTTCGCCCCCCAACGACGATCAGGGGGTTTCTCGGGGGTTTTGTCCCCCAACGACGAACTAGGCGAAGCTGGGTTTGAAAGGGCAGAGCCCTTTGGGTTTGAAAGGGCAGCGCCCTTTGGGTTTGAAAGGGCAGCGCCCTTTGGCAGAGCCCTTATATATTAGATTATGCATAAAGTATATTAAAAATTATACTAATTATATAATATAAATGGACGAACAATTTCCGTGGTTAATTATCGGTAAATTTTTCAATGATAATCCAAATTTTTTAGTTGCCCACCATTTAGATTCATACAACTCGTTTTTTGCCGAAGGCATTAAAAGCATTTTTAAGGAGAAAGGTCCTATCCGCATTATGAAAGAGCAAGACCCGACGACCGGCGAATTCAATCTAAAATGCGAGATGTATTTGGGCGGTAAAAATGGCGACAAACTTTACTACGGAAAGCCAGTAATTTACGACGACAATCGAGCGCATTTTATGTATCCCAATGAAGCGCGTCTCCGCAATATGACCTATGGTATTACGATCCATTATGACGTGGAAGTTGAATTTACGATGAAAAATCCCGATACCAACGAGGTGGTTACGCAAAGCAATATACTGCCCAAAATCTTCCTCGGGCGTTTTCCTATTATGCTGCAATCTGATTTATGTATTCTCAATGGCTTAGATAGAAGGGTGCGTTTCCGGATGGGCGAGTGCCGCAATGACAGTGGCGGGTATTTTATTATCGACGGGAAAGAAAAAACCATTGTATGCCAGGAAAAATTCGCTGACAATATGCTTTATATGCGGGATAAAGGCAATGATCTGTATAGTCATTCAGCCGAGATCAGGTCCGTCTCCGAAGATGCGTCAAAACCCGTCCGGACATTGTCGGTCCGCATCGTTGCGCCGAGCACGACTTTAACCAATAATCAAATCGTGGTCATTGTACCAAATGCGCGTAAACCAATCCCGCTCTTTATTCTCATGCGGGCGCTCGGCGTGGAATCAGACAGCGATATTATTGATTATTGTTTATTGGATCAAGAAGAATATGCCCACTATGTGGATTTATTTATTCCGTCCATACACGACGCCGGACTGATTTTCAATCAAACAGTCGCCTTGAAATATATTGCGACCTTAACCAAGGGAAAAACCATCCCCCATGCCTTGGAAATTCTCACCAATTATTTATTACCGCATCTTGGTGAAATTAATTTCCAAGAGAAGGCGTATTTTATTGGCTATATGGTAAAACAAATGCTGCAAGTGTTTACAAAAGAAATGAAAGCGACCGACCGCGATAATTTCCGCTTTAAACGCATTGAATTAACTGGGTCGCTCTTATACGATCTGTTTAAAGAGTACTATTCGCTGCAACAGAAAGCCATTTTCCAGAAATTTGATAAGGAATATTATTATAAGAAAGGCGTTTATCTGAAAAATTTCCCTTCTCTCGTAGAATTAAATGCCAAAGAGTTTTTTAACGAGCGTATTGTGGCGGATGGCTTTCGCAAGGCTTTTAAAGGCAACTGGGGGTCGGAGACGCATACGAAGCGTGTGGGGGTCGTGCAGGATGTCAACCGGCTCAGTTTTAATTCTTACATAGCGCAAATGCGCAAAATGAATTTGCCGCTGGATGCGAGTGCAAAAATTGTCGGACCGCGACTGGCGCATGCGACACAGTGGGGCATTATTGATCCGATTGATACACCGGATGGCGGAAATGTCGGGCTCCATAAGAATTTGACAATTATGGCGTCGGTGACCAAGGGGTATTCGGCGTATCCGATGCTGCGGTGGCTGCGCATGAACACGGACCTGCTGCTATTAAATGAATGCACGCCCAAAATTATTTCTAAACTCTGTAAAGTATTTGTCAATGGGAAATGGGCGGGTGTGATTACGGATCCGCGCAAAGTAGAGCAGGAGCTAAAAACCTTGCGGCGAATTGCTGTCGTGCCGACTTTTACCAGTATCTATTGGAACATTGAATACAATACGCTGTATATTTATACGGATGCGGGGCGCATTTGCCGACCGATCTTTTATACAAGCGGAGCGGGTACACAAAGCACACAAGGCACTGGCACAAAAAGCGCAAAACCCAGCTATTTAAACGAAGCGATCTTGGAAAAAATTCAACAGAACAATTTCACCTGGGAGCAGCTTATTACCGGGTTCGCCAAAAAGAAGGACGACGCAAATTTTAATCTGCGGGCGAACCGTTTGTACGACACGGCAGCGGAGCTCTACAACACCACTGATGTTAAAGCACTCAGTGCCTCCCAGGCTGTATTAGATTACGTCGATACATCCGAAGCCGAAGGCTCTTTAATCGCCATGGATTATGATATTGCTAAAGCGGGCGCAAAACCCTACACGCATGTGGAAATACACCCGTCGCTCATGATGGGCGTCATGGGTAACCAAGTTATTTTCCCTGAAAACAATCAGTTGCCGCGTAATTTGTTTGCGTGCGGGCAAGCCAGGCAAGCTATTTCGCTCTATCATTCCAATTATCAGGTGCGCGTCGATAAAACCGGCATTGTGCTAAATAACGGACAAGTGCCGCTCGTTAAAAGTCGTTACCTGAAATACATCAACAATGAAGAACATCCGTGTGGCGAAAACACGATTGTTGCGATCATGTCCTTTAACGGTTATAACGTCGAAGACTCCATTCTCTTTAATGAAGGCGCACTCAAACGTGGGCTCTTTCGCACGACTTATTTTAGCCTTTATGAAAGCAAAGAAGAGAGCTCCAAGGTCGGACAGAAATCGGTCGACACGCGTTTTGCCAACATTGAAAGCAAAAATGTGGTGGGTCTAAAACCGGGCGGTGATTATTCGCAACTTGACGCTTACGGGTTAATTCGTGAAAACAGCGTCGTGGATGAGAAAACGGTGCTGATCGGTAAGGTAAGTACGAATTTGGATGATTTGAACACTTTTATAGATGCGTCTTCTTATCCGAAGAAAGGGCAAATGGGTTACGTGGATAAGTCGTTTATGACCGAAGGCGAAGAAGGGTTCCGTATTGCTAAAGTGCGCGTCCGCAATGAACGCATCCCGTCTATTGGCGATAAATTTAGTAGTCGCTGCGGGCAGAAGGGCACCATTGGGCTCGTTATTCCGGAAGAAGATATGCCTTTCACCTCTACTGGCATCAAACCCGATATTATTATTAATCCGCACGCGCTTCCGTCGCGGATGACGATTGGTCAATTAGTAGAAATGGTGATGGGTAAGGCTTGCACAATTCAAGGCGCCTTTGGGGATTGCACAGCCTTTGTCAATAAAAGTAATATGGCGAAAGTCTTTGGACAACTGCTGACGACCCATGGGTTTCATTCTAGTGGCAACGATGTTTTATACAATGGGCAAACAGGGGAACAAATTCAAGCCGACGTTTTTCTGGGTCCGACCTATTATATGCGTTTGAAACATATGGTGAAAGATAAAATCAATTACCGAGCGAAAGGTCCGCGAACGGCGCTCACCCGCCAGACGGTACAAGGGCGCGCAAATGACGGCGGGCTGCGTATTGGCGAGATGGAACGCGACGGGTTAATTGCGCACGGGATTACCGGATTTTTACAAGAGTCTATGTTGGTCCGAGGGGACGATTACTATATGGCGATTTGTAATAAAACGGGCACGGTCGCTATTTATAACGAAAGCAAGAATTTGTTTATAAGCCCCTTCGTGGATGGACCGATTAAATTCAATGGCACCTTGGAAGAAAATATGAATTTACAAACCATTAGTCAATTCGGGCGCTCATTTAGTATTGTCCGCGTGCCTTATGCGTTTAAATTAATGATGCAAGAACTCACCACGATGAATGTACAAATGCGCTTGATTACCGAGTCGAATATTGATCAAATGACCAATTTGTCTTTCTCGAATAACATGCAGAAATTAACGGGCAAGAAGAGCGAACAAGAGACCGAAGCGACCTTTACCGAATTGGCGAAGAAGGGTTTAACCACGGCAAGCCGAGCCAACAAGACGAATTTTGCTGCTCTTAAATTTGTGAAATTACCACCGCCGCCGTTCAAAAAGTTTCGTATTACAGCAATTAAAGAAATTACACTGACTGATTTAGCCCCGCTGCCCAGCGAAGACAATAATGAAATTGTGGTCTTGGAGCCCGCCCAAGAAAACAGTTGGTTTAAATTACGTGATGAAATTAATGCCGCTAAAAATAAATTAGATGATATTCCTAGCAATATCTTTACGCAAATAACGCGCATTTTAGACGTCTACGCCAAGTTGAGAGATGTCGTACAAAAGACCTATAATATGGAAAATGCGACGAATGCGGCTTTGAAAATGTATGAGATGATTTATCAGTTTCAGCTATTAAATGATAGCGGCGGAGGATGTTTGCCTGTCGTAAATGCGTTTTGTAATGCCGAATTACCTGGTGCCTTTGTCATTGCGATTAATCATTATATGCGCACCAAATGTATTACTAGCGAGTTTGATTGGTTGGCGAGCTCTTATTTGCCGGCGGCAGCGTCGACCTTTGGAAACTTCACGGTCTTAGAAGACAAATATAAAATTTATGAACGTAACCGCTTGCACTGGTTAATGGGACCGGCGCCGAATGGGCTGCCCGAGGGCGAACAACCTATTTCCGGGGATGTGACCGACCCTGCCGTCATTAATACCTTGGGCAATGCAACACATCAACGCTTTGCCAACAATGACGGCGCCAATATTTATACCAGTGATGTGGGAATTGACATTGCTAAAGCCGATTTAAATCGTCAAGAAGAATTGCTGGCGTTTGTCAATTACGGGCAAATTTTATCCGGTCTATTAGCACTGGCAGTCGGGGGTAGTTTAGTGACGAAACAATTCACCTTTGTGACGCCATTCAGTCGGTCACTGATTGCAATTGTAGCGTCTTTGTTTGAGGAAACGTATATTACAAAGCCGAAAACAAGTCGCCCTACCAATTCGGAGGTCTATTTAGTGGCTAAAGGGTTTAAAGGTATTAGCACCGCAATGTCGGCGGCGCTGCTCGACCGAGCGGAGGTCTATAAAACATTAGACAAATTGCCCACTACGTGGGGGTCTTTACTAAATCCGGATATATTAGCGCAAGTGGATGACGAAATTCTCGGAGCGGCGCAAGATATCCACGGGGAACAACAAGTAGCCTACTTAAATGAAATCGCTGATGCCTATAAAGCGGTGGGTAATGAACCGAATAAATTAACCAATTCGTATGCTAGCAAAGCGCAAAAGGAATGGTTGAACGATAACCCGCTGTTGGTTATTTCCAAGGATGAAAATCTAAATAATGCCGTTATTAGTATTGAAGAACAAACGATCAAGGCGATGATGCAATCTACCAAGCCGCAGCAAATGCAGCAAGGGCAGCAAATGCAGCAGCAAGGGCAAATAGTTATGCAGCCCCCTCTAGAGCAGCAAATACTAGGTGAAAAATCAATCTTAATGCCTGAACCGAGCAAGAAGAAAAGTAAAGAAGGCAGTTATATGGAAGTGAGTGAAGGAGAGGAAAGCGCAGGAGAGGAAAGCGCAAGCGAAGGCATTACTGGTAGCGAAGAGGAGGAAAGTGACACCGAAAGCAAAGGCAAAGGCAAAGGCGATAGAAAAACTGTCAAATTTAATATTTAAATGAAATAAATATAAATGAAATAAATATAATATAAAATTGAATGGAATTAAAAATAAAGAAACTATAATATAATAAGAACGAAATGGCGCAAGCGACTACTACCAGCACGCAAAGTGGACAAGTTATTGAAAAATTCACCTCCCGCAAAATCATTATTGATTTGTTGGAGGCACAGAAATACGACGTATCGCAATATAAAGATTTTGGCATCAATGATGTTAATACCCTGTTTCAAACGAAGCAAATGGACATGTTGTTGCGCAAAACCAGCGATGACAAGAAGGTTTACGTGAAATACCATTTAGCAAAAAGTCTGCGACCAGTCAATATTTATGAATACATTGAAGATCTTTATACACTGGAAGAAGTGCTAACGAAAAAAGATGATTTAATTGTCATTATGAATGACGAGCCCAACGAAACAATGCGCAAAACGCTGATGAATATCTGGGAACAAGATGGCATTTATGTAGTCATTATTAATATTAAGCGGCTACAGTATAATATCATGAACCATCAATTGGTGCCACCGCATATTGTATTAGGCGCCGAAGAAGCGGCGGAAGTAAAACGCAAGTATAATATTATCGATGATAGCCAAATTCCGGATATTTCTCGGTTTAGTCCGGTATCGCAAGTGATTGGAATTCGCCCGGGTGATTTATGCCGAATATATCGTCCGAGTAAAACCGCTATTAAGGCTGAATTTTATCGCATTTGTACCAATAAATAAATAATAGCCATATGCAAATAAATATTATGCTATATAAATACATATACATAGATGGATGATTATGTGCCACCTGAACGTATTATAATACCTGCCAGTAATTTAATAGGTAATGGTATAGATTTACAAAATGAATTTGATTTGGCTTTAAATGAATTGGTTGTCACTTTCCCAACTGGAAAAGTAACACCAGATATATCATCAAATTTTACACCAACCCAAACTTATGGACAAGAATATAACAAAGCACTCACGCGAATGCTCCAATTACAAGAGAAATATTTTATGTATAAAAATAGCATACTACAAAACAGTAAAAATGTATTAAAAGAGATTTCAATATTAGATGAGCAAATTAACACGTTAGATAATGAAAATAAGGTATTAACTGAAAAATTATCGTCTTTAAAAAGTTCGAGTTATTCAGCCAAGGGTATGTTAGATGACAGTAAAATATCGCGAAATCAATTACTGTTAGGAAATGTTTGCTTATTTCTTATTGTGGCAAGTGTGGGGTATATCTATTATAAGAAAAGAAACGGAAATGCATAAAATTATTGCATTATTGTATATTATTGTATATTATTGCATATTATTGCCAATTATTGCAAATATACATTATAATCTTTTTTATGAAGATAATGTATATATGATTAGCGAAATGCTCAATAATTTAGGTATATATAATGACATCGATGAAAACGGAATGGATATAAATAAACATATTGAACAAGGTATTAGTTTTAGAAATTATAGTAATAATTATTTAAACTCGACTGAAAATGATCATAGTTTATTGAGTAACTCTTTTTTTCCGGAATTGTTCGATGACATAGAAGGGACAAAACCTTTAATGGAAGGATTAACTACTTCTATGCCAATCGATACAAATTATAATAAACTCTTTAACGAATATAGAACCTTATATAATACATATAATTCAGAATTAAGGACACCAACCGCAACTAAAACCGTAACAGCTACTCAGCTATCGACAAAATATAACGAATTGATTGCCGCTGCACAAACATTAATAACCGATATTTCTACTTTAAGAAGCGCAGGAACAACTACCACATTGAGCGCTCAAGCTACTATACAACAAATACAAACCAAATTGACAGAGCTTTCACAGCAACATATCGCAGCTAATCCAACCAATTCTAACGCACAGAAAATAGCGGATACTTTAAATGGTCAAATGGAAACGGTTACGCTTAAAATGACCTCTATCTATTATTTTTATATTGTTTATTTTTTAGTGGCTGTCACTATTCTCGGCATGACCTTTAATTTATTAGTTAATCCCAATGCGGATGTAATAAAGTCGGTTTATGTCGTTGGTGGCATATTGGCAATTTATGTTATTGCAAAATATATCGGTAAGTAGATCAGTATATAAATAAATAGAATATATATATAATATAAAATATGTCAATTAATAGTGGATACAACACGAGTGTTGCTTTAATTAATTCAACTAAAGCTGAATTAGATGTTTTGTTAGCACAATATGATGCAAGTTATAATTTATATATAAATTTAATTAAAGACGTTACATCGTATGATACAGCTCTTGCAGAACAAACCGCCAAAATAGAGACACCACGTTTAGCATTAGAAGAATTATTTGCGACTATTATGGAAAAATCAAAAATAATTTATAAATTAGTTGAAGATATAAAGCCTAAAGAGGTTTCCAATCGTAGTTCAATTGATGCAACAATTGGAAATATTCGCATTAAACTGGCTGAATTGAATGTTCAAAAATCTAAATTAGATCTTAAAGATGCAAATCTTACTCCAGCGCAAAAAGAAGCTGCCTTATTGAAATTAGAAGCCGATGAATTGGAATTAGATGGACAGTATACTACAACGAGTATTAACACGGAGTCAAAATTTAGTAAATATATTTTATATTTGATACTCTTGATTTTTGTGGCGGGCTGTTTATTTTATATTTATATGGTACCTAAATCTGGAAATTTAGATATGTTTATGTTAGCGTTAGGTATTATTGTTATTGGCTACTATATTTATGATTATATTGTAAAGAAAATGAGAGCGAGATCATAAGAATATAAATAAGAATAGAAATGAATATTATATATAATTAATATGTATATATAATAATAATGGATAGTAGAGGAATATTTGAACAGGGAAAACAATATAATAATAATCGTAGTAATTTTAACTCGGGCAGAGGCACAGGCGCAGCAGTCACCGGCACAAGCGCAGCAGGCACAAGCGCAGCAGGCACAAGCGCAGCAGGCACAAGCGCAGCAGGCACAAGCGCAGCAGGCACAAGCGCAGCAGGCACAGGCACAAGCGCAGCAGGCACATCATTCCGAGAAGGGTTTTATGGTATCGCGTCAACTGACGTGGATGCAAGTATTAATAAATTGAACCGTGCCGAACAATCGGTTTTAAATGCGAAAAAAAGTTTATTTGATACCTATACCACCGCCTTATCCAATTCAAAAAAAGCATTATCTGCCAAAATAAATGAATATGCTAAATCTATGCAATCCTCAAAACTAAATTATAATTTATTTTCAAACCGTTTACCTCATACAGAAGATATAAAGATGAATAGTAGCGAACAATGTATAAACAGTGCTGTATTTACAGCGGCAAACAGCGGTTATACAATTGACCCGGCATTTAATATTGCTTACCCAACCCCCCCTGAGGGGGCAACTGCCGGTACCGCTAATTTTTCCACCTTTGCTAAAGCCAAGAAAGCCTGTCAAACGTGGGCTTATGATTCGAAAAAACCATTATTTGGCGTAACAAAAAAACATGGCGGCGGGTATAATTGTTATACAGCCACAGCACGAGACACAACCGCGCTACCGCCCTATGTTTTTGAAAAAGTGGCATATACCATTGCGAGCTCAAATGGTGCAACGTTCGGCGGGTTATTTGCCAATGGACAAATCGGTATTTATAACGGGATAAAGAAAGATATAGAATCAAATAAACAATTTTATAATAATTCGATATCTGGTTCTGGTATGGATACGACGTCTTTCGGCGGCGTTTCATCCTGCGATATATGGAATGGAGGAAGAATTGTACCGTCTTCTATTACAGCAAGTTATGGACGAAATTGTAATAATGTGGGTAATGTTAAACCGATTAAAGTGCGGTATGTAAGAATTAATGCGTCCAAAAACAACTTTGGTGAAAGCCATATACAAATCTCTCAACTAGCAGTCTATGCTTTTGTGCAAGGTGTTTCGATAAATGTCGCCAAGAAGGCAAATCTTCCTGATGCTTCAGATTCTTCTTCCAGTCATAATATTTCTGCAAGCGACCATAGAGCTAATAATATGCCCGCACAAGCTGTTGACGGTACGCTCGCTACAAGGTCTATAGATGGAGGTGAAGGTGGCTACCATTCAAAAGATAGCTCCACTTCAAATTATTGGTTGTTAGATCTGGGTAAGGAATACGATGTCTATAAGATAGTTTATTATAATCGCAAGGACTGCTGCCAATCCAGAGCCAATGGGATGACGCTTGTATTGCAGGATAAAAATGCAAAAATTATTGCATCATATAGTTTTAATAGTGATCTTGTACAAGATTTTAATATTAACGCCTCTACCGCAACTATTCTAGGTGCTAATGCAGCAGCCCCAACATTTAATTATGATATCATTAATCCACCTGAAGCAAATCGTACTTATTCCTCGGTGTTTGGGCTGGGTGGAACTAATGTTATTGGCACTAGTGTTCCGGATAGTGTAAACGCTAAGTCGGTATTGAGTAATGGTAACGGTTCTTGGAGACCGATCGACACCTCTAAAACCAATCCGAACCAACATCTAACTATTGATTTAGTAAACAGCACCACTGTAGCTGGTGTAGTTATTCAGGCACCAGTTGATATGGACACAAGTAACCAATATGTAACAAAATTTAAAGTTCAGTATTGGAATACTACCCTAACACCAGCGGGATGGTCATATGTTAAAACCAGTGGTAATGATGGTCCGGACGGATTTGATAAGGAATTTACTGGTCTTACTGGCAGTCCTAATCGTCCTACACGTGAAACAGTAGCGAATGTAAACTTTGGAATGAACACTTATAATACCACCTTGCCACCCAACACCCCGCTAACCTATAATACTACAAAAATTAGAATAATTCCAATTGATTGGAACAATGCAATTTCAATGCGAGCAGCTGTTTTAAAACTCATAACCTAATATATAGTATAAGATATCGCATAAGATATCGCATAAGATATCGCATACCAAATATAATATAATATACAAGAACTTAATATATAATAATATTTTTTTATATAAATGGCATATTATTATGTGGAAGACAATAATTGGACAACCAAACTACAAGATGCTATAAAAGGGGTTAATTTTGACGGCTCATATAATTATTCTTTGTCCGGTTTTGCTGATGATTCACCAAACGATCCAGCACCTGGTTGTCAAAAAAAATTTGTTGCTACATATGCTTGTGGTAAAGAGAGCCCCAAAACCGTCATGGTCGAAAATGCCGGGTTTGATGGAGGGAAAACAGCCGTATTTAACTGTTCCTCCACATATAGAACATGTGAACAACTCGCTTTAATTTTAGGCAATGATGGATCCTTAACGATACGGAGCAGAATTCCAGATTTAAGTGGAAATGTCTTATGGACCAATAAAAATGATACAATGTTAAGAGGTTTAGCGGACAAAGCATTAGTAGATGATCAGCCAAGAGGCAGACTTATCCATTCGGATAAAAATTATTTAACAGCCGATGAATTTTTAGGCTTAGGTGAGTACATTATATCAACGAACAAAAAATTTCGTCTAGTACTAGAAGTTACAGGCGCTATGACGGAATTCAAAGTTGTATATATAGAAAGCGGTTGTAATAATACCGGAAGCTCCATGGTTTTAGACGGCAGTGCGTCTAAATTATATAATATTAATTCACTCCGAACAGACATAGGGAAAATTGGATACGTCGATGATTACGGAATGCTACATAATTATCCGAATTCCTTGACAGACTATAGCGCCGACTTTGAGATGATTGGCAATTATGGACTGAGTGGCACTGATTTATATGCACCCATCGTCAATAATGTGAACGAATGTAAAACTAAGTGCATTGATTATAATAGTGCTGAGGCTGCTGCCGCTGCCGATACCGCTGCTAGTAACGCTGCCGCTGCCTTAACTGCTGCAAATACCGCTGTTATTAACGCTAGGACTGCCGCTGCCGCTGCCGTTACCGCTGCTAATGCCGCTGCTGCTGCCGCTACCACTGCAAATACCGCTGCTACTACCGCTAGGAATACAGCTACCACTGCTGCTACCGCTTTATCTAACGCTAGGACTACCGCTGAAGCTGCAATTACCGCTTCTAATAACGCTACTAGTGCCGCTGCCGCTGACCCTACCAATATAAATAAGAGAAATGCTGCTACTACTGCTGCTGCTGCCGCTGCCACTGCTCAGGCTGCGGCTAGTAGCGCTTCTAATAACGCTGCCGCTACCGTTACCGCTTCTAATAACGCTGCTAATAACGCTGAAACTAAGGCTACAGCTGCCTCTGCCGCTTCCACTGCCGCCGCCACTGCCAATAACGCTCTCACTATCGCCGAAAATAGGGCTGCCACTGCCAATGCTGCTGCAACTGCTGCTATCGCTGCCGCTGCTGATGCCAATTCTAGAAAGTCCAGTGCCTCTAAAAAATGCGTGGGGTTTGTTTATGAAAAAATAGGAAATGTCTGTCATATGAAAGACGATACAATATATAGTAGTGGCAACCGCTTCATAAACAATAATTATGAGTATTATATGCGAAACAAAAGCATTAATACAGGTCAAATAGATTCATCTTGCCCGCTAACAATTATGCGCGGCACAAACGAAGATTGGGGAGTATATGCCGACGATCCTAAAAAATTCAGTACTACCAATATGACAGGTACCACAAAATGTGGCTTAGGGAAATATACGGAAACTGAAACAGCAGCGGTGAAGTCTGCCAATGCCTCACTAAACAATACTTTTGTCGGATCATTTTTAAGTTTAAAAGATGCTTTAATGGATAAATATACCACCATAAAAAGTAGATTAATGAATAATGAGGGTGATATAGATGGAAAATTAAATGAGTTGCAAAATACGCGCCGCGATCTGGGCGATTGGACGGGCGAACAATTAAAACTATTAGAAGCTATGAATGAAGATCGTGATTTGAACCGGATATCACAAAATTACAAACACATTCTGTGGAGTATTTTAGCGATTATTATAATTATTGCTGCCATAAGAATTACTAGAAGTGGCGCTAAATTGGATGATTAGTTTATACTGTCTAATTTATGCTGATTAATTTATATTTTCTTGAAAGAGTATATAAATGACGACGCCATTAGAAAATATTGCAAATTTACAAACAACAGAACAAGCCTTAATAGCACAATTAACAACACTCATGGCAAGCCCCACCACTCCGCCGGCTGATATTACCGCAATTATTAATCAAATAAATTATTTATCTAATGCCCGTATTGGAATGTTTGCGACCCTTTCGGAAAATGCAGCGATTTTACAATCAGGGGTTTCTAATTCACGTGTAGATCTCGTAAGTCAAATGACATTATTAAATGTGGTCGAGGATCAAATAAATAGTGCAAAAGCAAAACTAGGCGAACTGCAAAACAAGAATGACACTAAAATGCGCATGGTGCAAATCAATACCTATTATGGTCAACGTTATGAAGCCCAGAGTGAACTGATGAAACTGGTGATTATAGTTTGCATTCCTATTTTAATCTTGTTTCTTTTAAAGAAAAAGGGCTTTTTGCCAGAAATGATCGCTAATTATGCCATTGGTATAACTATTGCAGTGAGTGCAATTTTTGTTATACGAAAAGTGTGGAATATAAGTATGCGCAGCAATATGAATTATGACGAAATTGATTGGAAATTTGAAGATCCTTCTGATTACGCCCCTTCGGTAATGGAATACAATAAAAAACATTTGTTTAATTTCGAAAATCCTATTAAAAATTTAATGGGTAATTTAGGCTTCTGCATGGGAGCCGACTGTTGCTCCAAAGGGCTTTATTTTGATGAAGATAAGCAAAAATGCACTAACGTTGAAAAATTTGATACTTTAAAATTAGGTGGTAATTTGAACGGAACGGCAGTGGTCAAATTTCAGGAAACGCCAAACGCAAATGGTGTTGCGCCTTATAGTTCTACCGCTGACTATGCTCCCATAAGCCTATAAGCCTTATAAATAAAATATATTAGATATATAATAGATATGGGTGTTGATGATCCAGCAGCAACGTTTTCTACATTGATATCTTCATTTTTACCAAATATTCCACTGTTTGCAGATACGGCTCTTACATGTGCACCGGGCACTGAGTGTTATAAAAAAAAACGTAGTGAAAAATTGCAGCGGGTATTATCTAACGCAAAAACAAATTTACAAAATGCGCCGCTTGATTTGAGTTTGGCTGAGAAAAATTTGTATTTATACAATAACGGAGACGAGGGTGGTGAAGGTATTTATAACAATCTTATTATAGATCGGTTTTCCAAAACGGCAGAAGAGTTAAGAAAAAATTCCGTTGAAAGACAGCAAGAATTTATGTTGGAATTAACCCAAGATTTGAAACAATATAAGGCAGATACAGCTGCGCTAGAAAGAAATAAACAACTATTAGTTACTCGCACGAAAGAAAAGCGAGCGTTAATTAAAGAAATTAATATGTTTGATCGCATTATTAAAACGAATGAACGTAAAGTTGTCTATGAAGAAAATGATACCGGCGGATTACATACTTACCGTCGAATTTTGTTATTTTTATATTTCAGTGCTATTGTTTGTTATATTATGTTTGCGAATTTTATTCCTGATAAACTATATTTAAAATATAGTGTGTGGCTTATAATCATTATTGCGGCAGTTATCCCAATTATTTTAAATATGCTTATGAAATGGGTATTTATTATCGGCGATGTTGTCTACTATTGGCTGAAAGAAATACCGCATAAGGATGTTTATATTGATCTCTAGGTGGGGGGAAACCCCCCAAACCCCCATTTGTGGCTGCCGCCCCCTCACCCCCCGCCCTTGGGGCAGGCACTTCAAAGTATGTTTGTTTTTATTACATTTATTATGTAATAAAAAATATTATTATGGTTAAGACCATTGTGGGTTTTTTCCCCAAATGGGGGGTGTGGGGGTTTCCCCAAATGGGGGGTGTGGGGGTTTCCCCCAAGGGCGGGGGTCAGGGGGCGGCAGCCCCTACATATCATCCATCGCATCTTGCTCCTCAATATACTCAACAATATTGTGCCAGCCTTTATTATATATACCAAACCGCTGGTTCATCAACTCGTTGATTTCTTTTCCTTTCGGCATATTCTTCCCATAATTGACCGTATACCAATTTTTGAATGCCTCCATCAAGTTCGTCTTTGAAATAGTCGAACCCTCCTTCTTGCGGATTTTATCTCGGACAAAGCCCGCAAAATAGTCTTGACCTTCGCGGTGTTTATCGCTATTTGCCATGACAATATTGCAGTCCTTAACAATACCCATTTCAGTATACGCCTGGCTCACCAGCATGGACATAAACGTCGGCGCCCACACCTCAAAGCGCTCTTCTAATTTCTTGTCCAAGGGATATTGATGCGGGCATAAACTGCGCGGAAACTTGATTTCATCTTCAAACGGATTTTCCATGAACTTGGACATAAAATCAATATAGCGCATGCGTCGCCAAGTACCGTCGTCATTGCTCGTATCTTCGAAATCGGTGTTGGTGCAAACCACGAGTTTAAACTGCGGCACAAAGGTCACCGAATCTTTAAAGAGCGCTCGGGCTTGTATCGGATCTGTGCCACCCGTCAATTCCTTCATCGACCCTTCATTGATTTTGTCGCCTTTGGTGGGCTCTTGCATAACGGCATAACGAATTCCGTCTAATTGCGCGACCTCCGACGACGTGCTGCCGACCGAATTACGCTTGGTCGTGATTAAAGTAATCGGCACCGTGCCTTTATAGCTGCCCATAGCCTTGCTCATCAAAGACGTAAGCGCCGATTTACCATTGCGCCCCGACCCTTTATACACGTGGAACGTTTGATTTGTATTCACGCCGATTAAACAAGACGCTAAATGCGACCACATATATGTCTCTAACTCTTTGACGGGAAACAGCTGCGCCATAAATTCTTTAATCTCGCCGATAACGCTAGCATATTTCGTGTGATTATAAGGAACATAATCAATGTTGGTGCACTTGGATACAAAGTCGTCGGGCTGTCCTTTGCGATGGATCTTTTGATTAAAATCAACAACCCCATTTTTAAAGCACAGCAGATACGGGTTGCGGTCTAATTTAGACAAGAATTCGCTGTCGTAGAACAATTCACACGCTTCGCGCATAATGTTTTGCTTTTTCTGCGTCTGCTTCAATATCGTGGAAATATCGATCATACGCTGCGAGATCGCCATCATTTTTGCGCGCGACCCGTCGCCAATATCGTCCACTACATTTATGCGGTTCGTTATTTCGGCGATTTTTTCGGCATAAATGTGATGCATCTCCTTGGAAATCGCCAACCGCAAGGTATTACCCGAGTCGATTTCATGCCAGCGATGATTAATGTATTCATACCAGGTCTTGTTTTTAATACTTGTACAAACAAACCGGTCTTTATACATATTGAATAAGACACACGCTAAATCGAATTCGGTTGGGGTATCCGTATCGGTCGTAATATTAATGAAATAGTCCACCGTGCTTTTTTGGATGAGGTCGTGTTTCTCCTTGGCGTCGTTTTTTGACCAATACATAATCGACCGATAAGTGAGACAATTCGAATTTGAAGTATTGTTCGAAAACTTCTCCCACTGTTCGTATAAATCCGGCACTTGCCGCCAATCGAACTTTCCATTTGCACCCTTTAAGGTATCCCGGCAATTTTCTTGGCTGCTGAATTTTAACCAAGTCAGGAAGAGATCTTTATTCGTATTATGCAGCGCCATACCGACCCGGAGCCATTTGTTATAACTCCCCGGACCGTAATACATCGCCGGCAAACTCAAGGTATATTCGTGCGTTTCTTTTAACCGATAATTCAGCGCACCAATGTCTTCGAATAACGACTCGATCATATTGTCCAACATCGCTTCGCTGTTAATATCACTATACGCAGTTTTGGACAAGGATGTTGATTTATTTTTGGGCTTGATATTATGTTTGCCGCCTGCTGCCGCTGCATCTAGTGCGTTGCTGGTTTTCTTGTCTGTATTTTGACGGAGCGTATCTTTTGCCGCTTCAAAGGCATCTTGAACGCCGTCCATCAAAGGAAACCCCGGATACTCGGTGTAGCGCGCCGACAATTTATATATATTTTTCTCCGTCGAGAACTGCTCCAGAGGATATTCTTCAATCGACCATTCATTACCTTCTGCGTAATTTAATTCAAAATGGTATTTAATCATATAGGCTTTGTGCGCCGGCTTGCGCGATCCATAAAGCTGCCAATTGACAAAGCCTTTCGTCACACCTTCATCCAAGACATCCTCCCACGAGTTTGTAATGGGCAAATCGTCCCAGCTATTTTTAAGCTCGGGTAAGACTTTTTTCCGGAGGATGACTTGCAGCGCTTTGTGCATTTTTAATCCGATAATAATATGAATACCGTCTTTCGTCTTATTATCTAAGGTATTCACGCTGTCTTTTTCCATGACAAATACTTCAATGGCTGACCCCGGCGTTACATCCACCAGTTGTTTTATTTTGTCGGCATAGTGCATCACTGCATCAATGATGTGGTCTTTTGTATGCTGTTTAGTCGTGATGGAGGTATCGTAGCGCAAATCAATATCGATCATGATCGGACCGTTATCTATCAGCTGCTTTTCGGTCAAGTATTCTTTATTGCCCTTGACAAACACGTGCTGATAATACTGCTCGGTGAATTTTTTCCAATCGCCGTCGTTTATTTTATAGCTGCCGCCGAAAATTGAAAGGGTCTTATCCCCTATACGTGTATGCGTGAACCCTTCGCCCTTGACTGCATTAAAGGTGCGCAAATAATTTTCAAAATTTCCATTTTTAGTGGAGGTCGACATCTTGTATGTATGATGATATATATAGCCCAGATTAATTTAATTCAATTTTTTTGTTATATTTATTTTTGTTATATATTTTGACTATTTTTTATGCCAATTATTTGTCCGTCCGTAAATTCATCCACTGATTTTTAACGAGGATAATGGAGCGAATTATATATATAAAAATAGATACATAAACATAACTAAATATATTATAAAAATGGCTGTCAATATTTTCCCGGATCCCACCGTTCTTAATGCACCTACATTTATTGCCAAGGATACAATGCGCCGCATCATAAGTGATGTAAAAGAATTGCGAAAAAATCCCTTAATCTCTCATGGAATTTATTATGAGCACGATGAAACCGACTTGTTAAAGGGCAAAGCTCTCATTATTGGTCCTGCAGATACGCCCTATGCGGATGGGTTTTATTTATTTAAATTTAATTTCCCCTCGAATTACCCGCACGCGCCGCCTAGCGTGGAATACTGCACGAACGACGGTGCTACGCGTTTTAATCCGAATTTGTATCGCTGCGGGAAAGTGTGTCTCTCTATTTTAAATACTTGGCAGGGCGAGAAATGGAGCGGTTGCCAGACGATTTCGTCGGTTTTGCTGGCTCTTTGTACGGTCTTAAACGATGGACCGCTGTTAAACGAGCCGGGAATTACGAAAACGCACCGGGACTTTGAAGCGTATAATGAAATTCTGCGCTATAAAAACATTGAAGTGGCGATTTTTGGGATGCTGGAAAACGAGCGAATTAAAACGGAATTTGCGGTTTTTCAGCCGATTATGCACGAATATTTTCAGAAAAATAAAGAAAAGATCCGTTTGCGAATAGAAACAGGGGCAATTGAAAAAGAAGGCGAGCTTATTGTGACGGGCATTTATCAGCTGCAAGTGTATTTGAATTATAAGATTTTATTGACGGGGAGCGGGCGGTTTTGAAACAGAAATTATTCTGGAATTTTTATGAGTGATTTATGTTTATATATGCCTGTGGTGAATTTCTCGGGTTCAAAATCGTATTCAGCACCTGGAGCCCATGGTGTTGGTTTCTTCTTAACAGAATGCACTGACGAGGATGTTTCTTCTTGTACATGTCGAACGATTAAGGGATCATCATCATTTTCATACATTGTTCTTGAAGCTAAAGCGGGTATTTCATATTTAGGTGAATTACTCGGTGCCATCGCATATTCAGTAGGTGGATATTTTTTACCTTGTGCGTAATATTTTGGTGATGTTATTGGTGATGTTCCGCCTTTTAAATTCCGTTGCCTACGCCGAGTTTTTAGGGTTCGTATGCGCTTATTTCTGCTACGCATACCGCGACCCGCTACGCTTGTGCGTTTTGGACATTATATATATTAAACTATATATATAATTATTTTTTATTAATTTGTGTATATTTTTGCGGTGATTTTATTTTATTTGTATATGAGCGTTTAAATATTAGTTCACTCTTCAATAGAGAGATACTCTGTTGATTTTAATTTGGGTGCAGAGTAACTAGGTTGGTTTCGATATAAACTGCTGGATTTGGACCTAGCCTTAGACCTGGTTTTGGACTTGGACTTAGACTTTTTCCGGCGGGAAGGAGGAAGATTGGGCGGACCAACTTCCGCATATGTATGCTCCTTCCGTGAACCAACTTCCGCATACGGTGTTTCTGGCACTTCCTGTGCCACTTCATATGCGTTCTCTGATCTTAATTTCACAGGTATTTCATATGTAAAACACTCTGGGTTTTTTAATGTTATTTTTTTTATTTTTTCTTGTGCCTGTTTATTTATTTTTGTAATCTCTTTATTTATTTTCTCGCATTTCTTAGTAGATCCACCTGTTTTTACCCGAAGACCTTTCCTTTTATAGCTTTCTATTCGATGAATTTTCGAGTCAGTTCCTTCGTTCGGTCTTACTAACCTATTATAAGAGCCGCTCCTTTTGTCCGATTTTGAGTTTGACATTGAGAAATCACTTGATTTTCGGTTTGATAATGAATTGCGGATAGGTACAGGCATTGGTGCCCGGTTCAAGAACGGTGCAACATTTTCAAACACTGTCTTGTTTGCGTTCTTTTGTGTTTTGTTTTTTCTAAATAACCTTCCAAAAAAAGAACGCATCCGCTTATATAAATACCTATTATTTTTCCGCATTGAAATAATTATGGATTAAAGTATCTTTGGACTTATTTTCAACTTGACCCGCTAAAATACTCTGTTCGTAAATCTGCCGCAGTACATCGTTCGGCGCTGCGGATCCAACTTTTAATAAATTTTTACCACGAAGAAAATTCTTCACGTCTAAAATACTCTTTTGTTTTAAAAGCGCATGCTCGGTTTGAATTTTCCGGCGAGTTTGCGAATTTTTAATTAAAACCGACACCGTGCCGTTAGAATGTTTGCCTAATTTATATTTTACGGTGCGGGTGACACGCTTCCGCTTTGCGCCGGTTACGGTGGGTTTATACTGGGTGTGGGGGTCTTGCCCCCCAACGACGTCTGATGGAGGGTTTAGCCCCCCCACGACATTCGGGTGAGGAGTTTGAACCCCAACTACAACTTGGGTAGGCGCTGCTTGTTGCGGTTCTGCCATAAATTGTGCCGGCTGCGCATGTGCCGGCTGCGCTTGTGCCGGCTGCGCTTGTGCCGGCTGCGCTTGTGCCTGCGGTGATGCTATCGCCTGCGGCATCATATCCACTTCTTCAAATAGTGCACTCGGCACTTCATCCGTATTTAAAATATTAATTCCCGGTTGTTTAATTTGTGGTTTATTTTTTTGGGTTGTGCGTAACCAAGTGCGGTAAGTTGGTTTTGTGCCGCCGGTTTTTAAATTTCCGTAAGAAGGCTGGGGCGGGGCATTCCAGGGCACTGGCATTTGTTGTACTGGCATTTGCATTGGCATTTGTTGAACTGGCATTTGTTGAGGAGCAAGAGGAGCAGCAGTCATTTGTGGCACTGGCATTTGCACATGTGGAGCAGCCTGAGCAACCGCGAGAGACGCCATTGGCGGCAATATATTATTCCAATCCAGTTCCGGTGGTAATTCCGTCGCAATTTGCATATACGCTGCCGGATTAGGTATGTGCTTTTTTTTTAACGACGTATTACGCCGCTCCTTTTTAGTTTCTTCTTTATTTCTCGCCAAATCGTCTAAAAACTTGACCGAATCGCTAAATTCATTACTAAAGTCGCTAGTCTCCGACGCATTATTATTTGGTAAAGATCGGTTAGCTGCTTTATTCGACGTTTCTTGCTGGAAATTTTTAATACGCGAAATTAATTTTTTTTTAATATTGTTCGCCGCGTTTAAGGAAACCCCGGTTGGCTTTTCTTTCCGTGTTTTGTTTTTAAAAGATACGCCTCCGCCATTTCCACTAGAAGAGAGAAACAACGGATTAACCTTAATTGTTTT
>Ga0114974_10001072_pt1 | contig 21870 bp, 55 predicted proteins | sample S_130206_EF_Meta_FD_87318 | JGI IMG/M metagenome (GOLD analysis project Ga0114974, IMG submission 87318) | Freshwater microbial communities from Lake Simoncouche, Canada to study carbon cycling - S_130206_EF_MetaG | ecosystem: Environmental > Aquatic > Freshwater > Lake | place: Lake... | reverse complement strand
GTGATTGTTTAGCAATCTCTGGTGTAGTAGCCCATTCGTCTGCACGTTTAGCCCAAAATACTTTATCTTCTATGTTTGGATTTACTGGACCATAGCCTACATTCTTAAATGCCCAATCTCTATTTTTAAGATTGAGTTGAATATCATGTGTGGCTACTGGACATTTCATTTCTTTTTATTCCTTGCTGAAATAGTTTTTGCTTTTGCTTTTGCATCTGCTTTAGATGAAGCACCCCAAGCCTTTAGGGATAATAAGAGTCTAGTAGGCTCACCGTTAGGTTTATGTTCTGGACCAGCCATGTTACCCATGCGAGCTAGAAAGGATGCACGCCTAGGATTGTCACCAGACTTTACAGGTGCTTTTAAAGTACCGCCTGTTTCAGCTTTGTAAGATGCACGACCTTTGGCATTAAGACCGCCTTTAGGATTCTTGCCTTCTTTCTTTTGCCAAGCAGCACTCATTTCTTTTTAGCTGTCTTTGCTGATTGTTTAAATGCTTTAGCAGTAGGAGCACCTTTGGTGCCTACCTTACGCATCTTCTCACCAGAGCCTGCAGCTATCCTTTTTTGTTTAGCGTTTATGTTTGCGTATAATCCGTTTTTCATTTTAAGAATTTTACCTTATACATAGTTGAGTCAATTAAACTTTCAATATTATCCAGAAGGTTTTCTAGTTCAGAGTCATCTGGCATTTGTTCACGAAGAGCAATTACAGCTCCACATAACATCTTTAGTTCAGCTAAAGCGTCTTTATTAGGTAATGAGTAAAACTCTGGGTAATCTTTGATTTGCCCATACTTACCCATATATGCTTCTACAAACTCATCTAGAGCCTCGCCAAGCGATTCGTAGAACTCACCAAGGGCAGAGTGTATAGAGAAAGAATCTGTACGCCAGTGGTTGATGTGGTTGTTAGTAACAGCATGAAGGCATAATAGCACAAAAACTGCCACTACGTTATCATTGCTCACATCCGCATAAGTTGGCATGCTTTCTTGTTCTACTGGTTCAACCATAAAATATCCTGTGTAAAATTTACCCTACTGACGTTTTATTCGCAGAGAGGTTTTTCGTTTTTTTAAAAAAGGGGTGGGGGGGTCTTATATTCCTGTAATAATCTTTACTTCAACAGGCGTACCATCTGGATTACCACTAATCTCATGTTGTGATGTTTCTTTCCATTTAGCTCTAGACTTCAACCAGAATATCATAGCAGTAGTGTTTCCTTCTTTAGCTTGTTTAAATAAGGTCTCTGCTACAGAAGCGTTAGCTTCAATACGACCTTTGTCAAGCTCTTCTTTATAGTACTTGACAAGTGTATCATGTGATATGTTTAATACGGTTGCGATATCTTCATGGCGAGTGCCTACTGTACTTAAAATAAAAACTCTATTTCGGGTGGTGTCGTTTGGAAGGTGCGGGGGTCTTCCTCTTCCTGTTGCCTTTTCCTTGTCAATCTCTACTAACTCAGATGATATGACCTCTTCCCTTATGTCTTCTATCGTCTCTATGTTATCTGTTGAATGAATCTCTTCCATGTTATGACCTTATAAATTGGTTAGGGGTAAGTATCAACCCTTGTTTAATAATGCGTTAGCGTGCAATTGTGTGCGTCTGATTATGGTTATATGATGTCTTTAATCTATCTATACTATATAAATACCCTTAACTATCCTGTTACAATTTGTTACAATTTAATTAATAATAATGCTTGACAATCTATTTAATGAGTTTAGTATAGGCATTGTCAATCTTGACAAATAACTTAAGGAGTCACACCATGAAAGTCTCTAACATAACTAATAACAGAAATAATATAGTAGCTAACCAATTCATAATTGAAGATGACAAGGTTACTTACTTTCAATCTTACAAGTCTATTATCGTAAAGATAGAAGATAATGGCTCTTTACCTGACAAAGTAACGCTTGACCCTGTTTATTGGAACTATTCAAGAACTACATCAAAACATCGTTCTACGTTCTTAAATGAATCTACTAAAGAGACAGAAAAGAAAATTAAAGAAGGTGTTTACATCTTAGCTAACTTAAACTAGTATATATGTTATAGGGGGATTTTATAAAGAACCCCTTTTATAACTACGAATTAATCAAACTTGACAATATAACAGGAGATATAACCATGTCTATAACAAAGAATTATAATGGCTCTATAACGCTATCAGATATAAAAGATAATCAATATATATATCAAACATATTACTTTTACACTATTAAAGACGCTAAAAGATTGTTTAAAGAATACTTGACAACATTATAAACTTATGTATTATTACTTATACACTAACAGGAGATAACATTATGAAACTATCTATAACAGAACTTAAAGAGATTAAACAACAGATTGACAAAGGCTTGACTTTATGTCTTCCTCAATCTATATCATTAAAGCAATATGACAGCATTATCAAACAAATTGACAGTTATATTAATAAGGAGGTTTTATAATGAATCAAATAACATTAAAAACATTTTACCCTCAAACTTGTATAGATATTAAATTCATTGACATTGATTCTTTAAAGTATGAATATAACTATCTTAAAAATAGAATTGATAGCGGTTATATATTACGTTATGACACTCTATTACTTGAGGCATTAAATAATGAAATTACAAGGAGATTAAACAATGAATAACTTACTTAAACACTTTTTAATATTATTACTAGGCTTTATTAATCTATATATGTTTTTACTATTAATGTTATCTTTATAAGGAGACTTGACAATGCAATTAGAAACTATACAAAGTATTTTCTTTGATATATCAGACCTACAAAATGGCTCTATACCATTTGGATATGATTCTATCAATGAATGTTATGACAATATAAAAACTCAATTAGAGGAATTAGAATTATCATTTAAGGAGAATACATAATGTTAGCTAATACAATTATGCAAGGCTATACCAATAAAGAAAAAGAAGGTAGACCATGCTTTGAATTAAGGCTTGATTTAATAGATACAAGCGAACTAGATACACTTATTGAAGCCATTGACAAAGCAAACCAATTTGGAGACGCTATCCATTGGAATATCAAAATTGACCATGAATATATTTAAGGAGAATAACCATGCACTCAATCATATATAACAATTATCTTATAAATAACAGCTATAGCTTTACAGGTAGAACAGAATACTATCACGTTTGGAAATTAGACGAAAATGGAGACCCTTATGACGTTTGGGGAGATAATTTTCGGTCTATTAAACAAGCTAAAAACTTTATCAACATGGAGAACGCATCATGACACAAAAAAAAGTCAATATATTAAAGCTATACGCAGACGAATTTGATAACGTATATGTTTGGGAAAGCATATGCGATGTATTATCAATAAGTCCTACTAATGAGAAAGTAAGCATTGAGTTTACTAATATTCAAACGGAGGAAATATGAACGATTTATTAATACATCAACAGAAAAGACTTATAAATGTTATTAAAATGCAATTGCAAGGTGCTATTGATGACGCTAACGAAGCTCTAGAAGGTGCCTTAACAGATGGTTCAGAGGGTATTTATCAAGGGCGTTTAGAACTTGCAGAACACTTACTAGAACTTATCAATACCAATGAAGAGTTAGATTCTATTGATAGAGGGGTTCAAGGTGCTTCAAAATGAGTGATTACACCTATTCTTATGACCCTGATTCAAAGTATCAGTTTAAATTCTATGTTAATCATGAACTTGTTTATTCGTTTGAGGATTGCGACCCTATGACAGATAAAGAAGCCGACAACCTAGCCGAAGAGCTTTATATTGAATATAAGGAGAACAAATAATGCAAAAACATGACACTATTACATCGGCTCAATATTTAGAATTGAGAGAACTTATAGACCTTTTATCTTTTGACTATGACAGAATGAGTGAAAGCGGTCAAGAAATCTATGAGTTAATTTATAACTTATGCGAATTGGGAGACTAAAATGTATGTTATCGACTTTAAAAACAGAACTATTGCTAACTTTAACAGTAAAAAGCTATCTAGCTTTTTGAATGATGTAATTCTTTACAATCAATCTACAATTAAAAACTATTATTTTCTTAACACTAAAAAGGAAGCTAACTCACTTATCAGAAATAAGATAAATGAGAAATAGGCTATTTCTTTTTAGACATCTTTGCTTGTGATAAGGCGATTGCGATAGCTTGCTTTTGCCCTGTCTTTGTGTTCGGTACTTTCTTAGATGATTTTCCGATGTTCAATTCACCCTTACCAAATTCTTTAAACACTTTAGACATCTTAACTTGCTGTTTTTTAGTGGCTTTCATAATATACCTATAAAAAAAATCCCCTAATGAGAATAGGGGACTTTGAGGAGAGTACGGAGATTATGGGCGAGACTATCCCAACAACCGAATTATATCATAAACCATATAGGTCTGTCAAGCCACAATCCTTCTAGAAGCTATAGTCAACATGTTGTCAAAGGCTAATGATAGTTGGGTCTCATAGTCGTCATACTTGGATGTTTTTAAATACCTAGCATAGACCGCATCTCTCTGATCTTCAGGTAAACTACTGATAATGGCATCAATTGTCCTGACGTTAGTCATGTCCATCTCTGACAACATCTCTTCAAAGGCATCGCTAGTAGACTCTCCTCCGCTAATCATTCCTAATGACTTACTTGGATAGCCTAGCTTATGACTAGGTGCGTGCATCCATAAAGACCAATCGTCAAGTATTTGTTTAAGTCTATCTATGTGCATTCAATCCTCGTTGGTATAAATATAAACGCCCTTAATCATATTGCTAAAATCAGGCATTGGATGAAATATATCTTGTAGCATGGGTGCTTTTACTTTAGAATACCTGTGAAACTTTTCCTCTTTATTAATATGGACTAATCCAATAGTGTGCATATTGAGTAATATGTATTGTAGTTTTCTAGGTTCAGTCTTTAATGCGTCAGCTAATTGAGGAAGTGTTAATGGGTTATCATCAATAGCTTCTAGAATACTCATTCGTATCTTTTCTATATTGACTGACTTACCATTTAATTCATACTGTCTTTCATGGGGTCTCACGATACATCCACCATTTTACATTCCCAACGACTGCCAACCTTACGCCAACCATGTACATGCACTTTTATGTTAGCCTTTCTTACTATTGCTATAGTATCACTATCAGCAATTTTTTTAATTCTTGCAGATATATTTGTATAGCTTGTAGTTTGTACTGCTAATACTTCATCTTCTTTTATAGCAAGGAGATCACACCAACCCCACATGTCCTGCCTTATCTTACAGAAATGATTAAATTTTTCTGTAATTGATACTAAGTATCCCTCTGATCTGAGCTTCTTAAGGCTTAACTGCGTTGGGCTTGTCGCCATCAAATTGACTTTCGTTAGGTTTAGATATGCCATCTAGGAAACGCTTTTCTACTTCACCTGTAGATTTGTTTAACTGATATTCGTAATCTTTTTTAAATATTTTATTCCAATTGTCTTCCGCTTCTTGCTCAGAAATTAACAATGGTCTTCTTGTAGAACCTTTACCCAATTTTAATTAACCCCTTATCAAATAACAATCCTACAGTTTTACGATGAGCAGACTCCCATGCTTCTACTTTATCTGCCCTGCTTAACTCTTTATGATTGTCTATCATATCATGACATTGGTAACAAAGGCTAGCTATACGATAGTCATGTGCTTTAATTCCTGTACCCTTACCATCTCTTTGTTGATTGGAATGAGACGCACAAACTGTCCCATCCTGTCTACCACACATAGCACAAGGGAACTCTCTAACAGCTTCTAATAGTTTTTTGTTTCTATAGTTACTCATAACTCCCAACTCCAACCCAACTGACTAGCCCATTGTTCAATGTGTTCTTGATACTCTGCCATTTGTTTACTATCCAACTTTGTCGTTGACCTAACTAACTCTACTGCATTACCAGCAATTTCAGTTTGATAACGTAGAAACTTATAGCCCATCAACTCATGAATAGTGGTTGGGTCTTCGCCTGTGTAGTTAGCAACTGAACTATACAACGACCAGAGGCGTTCGTTCTGCTCAAGTGACCTCACAACTTTCTCCTCAGAAATATTCACACGCCATCGTTTAGACAAATCAAGAGCTTTAATTTTTGTTAGTAAGTTTTCGTAATTGTATTTCGTCAAAACAAATCGAATCATATTTATCTTCCCATCCTTTGCTCTTAAATGTTACACCATCTTTAGATATTGCTTTGTATGAAATGTCTTCACCAAATATTTTTTTACATTCCTTTATAAAATCATTTATTGTTACCACGTTGCTTTAGTGCCTTCAATTTTATAAATACTCATACATCTATTTAAAACTTTAGCATCACGATGATATCGTTCTACTGATTGGTCTTGATCTGCACATCGTTTAGCATGTAACTTAACACGCCATTGTTTTCTTACTTGGTAATCTGTTAATGTTCTCATCTTGACGGACTCTCCTTATATTTTAATCCTTTAGGGTCAAACCAAAATGAAAACTTGCCTTCAAATTGGTAGTTACGTTGCTTCTGTACGAAGACCATAGCATCTGGTATCTTCTTTAACTCTTCTTCTGTCTTCTCGTTGTTCTCTACTTCACGTTCTTTGTTTCTATTCCTCCACACACATATCACGTTATCTGTTAAGTTTCGAATATGACTTGAACCTAAAATGTGAGTAGCATCTGGCACTTCCGATTCATCTGACATCTTTCTTGTATGTGCTACTAAGAATACATGAATTTCTAAATCTCTGCAAGTAACAGCAAGCCTATCTATAAACAACTTTTGCTTCTCGTAATTGTCTTCAGAAATATCTGACATTTTCATGAGTGAGTCAATCACAAATACTTCTACACCTAAAACATGCTTACCCCAATACAACGTTGCTATCATGTCTTCACTAGATGTTGAACCCATCTGGTCATAAATATATAACTTATCCTTTGCACGTTCACAAAATTTTGTTATGAATTCATCTGTAGGTTCTGGTGAGCCTAACGTCTGCGTCACCATTCGTGCGATAGATAACACTGGACGCATCTCGAGGCTTGATAATAAACACTTTGTTCCTTGTGCCATAAGCGACAATATAACCTGTGACAACCAGAGACTCTTGCCATGCCCTGATACGCCCGTCAACACAGTCAGCTCGCTAGGTCTTACCCTAAACGAATCTTCCGTTTTAATGAAGCCCAATGTTTTACCGCTATGTATTTCAGTATTAAAATATCGCAAGACATCGTCAGTAAATACAGACGTATCTTTAACTTTAAATTCTGCATGAGCATATTCCTTTTGTTTATAGTAATCAGTAATTACAGACTGACTAACTGTTAGTGACTCCATAGCATCACCTAGGTTCATATTGCGTTATCCCATACATTTCGTTTAGGTGCATTATCATCTTCCCATCTCTCTTGGTTAATATAAGTTAATGGTGCAGGATTAAATCCTTCCTTCCATGACTTACTTTGTTTCATAGTTTTAACATGATTAATAATCTTATCTGCAATCTTATCTAACCCCTGTCTTTGCCATTTAGTTTCACAAGGCTTCCTACCTACTTTTCTATTAGCAGGATATTCTTTCCAAAAGTCATTAAATCTAGACAACGATATATCTGTCTCTCTCTCTGTCTCTGTCTCTGTAACCCCACTTTGCTTGCATGATGCTAGCATGATGCTATCATTCTCAATAAGCCATTGATTTAATACAGATAAATGTTTTTTCAATTCATCTTCTGACATTTGCAAGCGAAATGCTAGCGTTCTGCTATCTGGTAAATTTCCATCAACATCTTCTGATGCAATCAACCAAATATTTATTAAAACCCAAGTGCTTTTACTATCTTTTAATGCAAACCAATCTGGATTTTTTAACAGGTCATTGTGAACCTTAATCCAAGGAGGACATCTATTGTTATAGTGCTGGAATTTCTTCCAATTTCTCGGCATCATATTGTCTCCTATTCTGGAATAGTTTCAGCTTGTCTACGTTTAATTAAAAGTTCTTCAATTTGTTCTGCACGTTTCCTAGGAATTTCTTTTGCTGGGTCTTTAGCCCAATACTGAATAGCTTGAATAGATATATCTAAAGCATATGCCATCTTACGTCTTGAATTATTAAAGTGTGATACCGCCTCTGTAAAGTTCATTTAAATCTCCTTATTGAAATGAAAAGCGACTATAACACCTAATGCAAATCTTGTCAACAATTATAAATGCAGGATAAATACCACCCCTATTTAAATACTTATTGACAATTGTAATGACTAAGAGTATAGTGTTCTTTCAAATTTAGGAGTGAAAACAATTGCAAAAAAAGTTTACACAAAAGTTCTACTATGTGGTAGCATGGTTTTTAGTAATATTTTGGGGGTATTTTATATGGCGAATGGTTTAGAACATATAGCACAAATATTAAAAGAATTAAACGAAGAGTTAAAGTTAGACAATGACAAGTGGGAGAAAGCAAATGAGCCAACAACAACATTACGATCAGGTGATGATGCAACAACATCAAAAGGAGAGCAAGATGAGCATACACAGTAAGTTAATGCAAGCTAGACTTAAGTTACAAGTAGCAGACCTTAAAAAGTCTGGTCACAATAAATTTGCAGGATACAAGTATTTTGAGTTAGGTGATTTCTTACCTACTATTCAAGAGATTTGTAATGAGGTGGGTATCTGTGGCACAGTAACTTTTTATACAGACATTGCAGTTTTAACTATTACAGATATGAATGATGCTACACAATTCATTGAGTTTAAATGTCCTATGTCTTCAGCAGCTTTAAAAGGTTGCCATGAAGTACAAAACTTAGGTGCAGTTCAAACTTACTTGCGTAGATATTTATGGACTAATGCTTTTGAAATTGTAGAGCATGATGCCATTGACTCTAGTGCAGGTGCTGTGATTAAAATGAAAGATACAAAAGCAGAGGACTTTATCTAATGGAACAGCGTTCGGAAGAGTGGTTTCAAGCACGACTAGGAAAGGTTACAGCTAGTCGTGTGGCTGATGTACTAGCAAAGATTAAGAGTGGTGAATCTGCGTCTAGACGTAACTACAAAATTCAGTTAGTCAGTGAACGATTGACTGGAGAAAAACAAGAATCTTATATTAACCAAGCTATGCAAGATGGTATAGATAGAGAAATATTTGCTAGGGATAGATATGTTCAGCAATTTGGGGAAGTGGAAGAGGTAGGGTTTGTAAAACATCCTACCTTAGAAGCTGGTGCTAGTCCAGATGGCATGGTAGGAGATGATGGTATTCTTGAAATTAAATGCCCAATGGGAAGTACACATACAGAAACACTGATGACTCAAGATGTACCTAGTAGATATATACCACAGATACAGTTTCAGCTTTTATGTACAAATCGTAAGTGGTGTGATTTTGTAAGTTATAACCCAATGTTTCCACAACATCTTCAAATATTCGTGAAGCGTGTAGAAGCAGATACAGCATATCAAAAAGAATTAGAGTCAGAAGTAAAGCAATTCTTAGGAGAAGTGGATGATGTAATTAATAAATTGAAGGAGATAAAATGAACTTTTTAACGCAAGATCAACAACAAAGAATTAAAGCATGTTACAGTGGAATAAGTGCTGACCGCTTTGTAGAGTTAAAACTTAGGGAACAAAATAGTTATCTAGATAAATTAGATGATGTAGTTGATAAGGTTATTTCAGAAAGTCCAGATTTATTTAGAGGTTCAGTAGTTAAACAAGTAATGTTAAGGAGAAAATAATGGCAGAGCAAAAGTATGATAATACAAATACGTTTACGTTATTTAAAAATGAGCAAGGTGATAACCCTAAAAAACCAAACTATACTGGATTGGCAAATGTAGATGGTATTGAGTTTAGAATCGCAGGATGGATTCGTGAGGGTAAAAGTGGTAAGTTTATTAGCGGTACTGTTCAGCTAAAAGATGGTGATGTGAAGCCTAAAGCAGTTGAAGTAGATGAAGATGTACCTTTCTAATACAAAAAGGGGTTTAACACCCCTTTCTGTTCGTTTTAGAGCTATTTATTCATAACGTACATAGTTACTTCAAAGCCAAAACGCATTTCAGTTGCTGATGGTGTTGTCCACATAGTTTGCTCCTTGTTTATGACATACAAAATTGTTTGTCTAGCAAATTATCCTGTTTTTGCAACACAAAAGCAACTAATAAACATTTATATTGACCTAATGAAAATACGGAGACATTATGGACACAAGTAAAGATGTAATAGATTTTGATGATAAAAGTGAACTATCTGGATTACCTGAATCTAAGCTGTTATTAGCTATGCTATATCAAGCTATAGAAGATGCTTTATATTCACCTAAAAAAGTTAAAACAAATGCAACAGAATGTTCAGTAAATAGTCTTAAGTCTAAAAATAAAGCTGGTGCAAAAGATAAGATAGACGCTATAGAGTGGTTGTTTGATGATAATGATGTTTATGATTTATGTTGTGAGTTAGCAGGAATTAGTAAGCACAATATAAGAGACATGATTATTGACAAATTAGGTGCAGAAAATATACTTCCTTTAGTCCATGAGTTTTATCAACCAAATGGACATTAATAATATGGAGTTAGATATTGCATGTTATGCCACTGCGGTGTATCATGAGGTGAATACTCGTTCATTAGAAGAAAAGGTTGGGGTGATTAATGTTATTCGTAATAGGTTGCATAGTGGTCGTTGGGGTTACTCTGTATGCTCTGTCGTTTATGCTAATAATCAGTTTGCTGTGCAAGACGAAACCCACCATCCAGTTGATGAAAGGGCGTATTTGGAGACTAAACTATTGGTTATTGATACGGTTGTTTTTAATAAACATACTAACCCAGTTGCAAATGCTTTATATTTCCATGATGACTCGATACCGCCAAAGAAAACATGGTTCGGTAAAAGGAAAAAAACGCACATAGGAAGGATGGTATTTTATTAATGAAACCTATAGCATGGCTTGTAGAAGAGTTTGATAGCACAGGTGTACTTGTATGGTCTGGTCTTATGTCATCTGAACCCAAAGAAATGTCTTGGTTTAAAGACCTTAAATCTAAACTGCATAATGTAACAATAACGCCTTTGATACCAGATACGCAAAACATTGTTAAAGTAACTAATGCAAAGAAGTATGACAGTAAAAAATTAACGGAGGCTAACAGTGGATTATAAACCACTCACACAAGAACAAATAATTGGTGCATATAGTCAAGCATTTCCAACAAGATATGAGCCAATGACAATAAATAGAATGATACAGTTTGCAAGAATTATCGAACAATTACATGGAGTAAAACATGAAGCATAATTTATTTATAGCAACCCCAATGTATGGTGGGTTATGTTATGGCACTTACATGGAGTCTATACTAAACCTTCAATCACATTTAACTGTTAAGAACATAAATGCTTACTTTTCCTTTCTATATAATGAAAGCCTTATTACTCGTGGTCGCAATACATTAGTCAATGATTTTTTAAAGTCTGATTGTACGCATATGATATTCATTGATGCTGATATACACTTTGACCCAGAACATTTATTTAAGATGATTGATTCTGATGTAGAAATTATATGTGGTCTTTACCCTAAAAAAGAAATTAACTTTGGTTCATTAGCATTTGCTATTAAAAAGAATGTACCAGAAAACCAATTAAAATACTTTACTGGTCAGTATGTAGTTAATATGTTAGGTAATGTTAAAGAAGAGCTTGTACCTTTAGACAAACCTTTTGAGATTAAATATGGTGGAACAGGATTCATGGTAATTAAGCGTGAAGTATTTGATAAACTTAAAGACAAGTGCCCTAAATACATCCATAACATGAATGATACCACTAACAATTCTGATTTAGGTGATGAGATAGTAGAGTACTTTGCTACTAGCATTGATGAAGATAAGAAGTTATTGTCAGAGGATTATCATTTCTGTAAACTAGCTAGGGACAATGGCATTAAAGTATGGGGTGCAGCATGGGCACAGTTAGTCCATACAGGAACTTATCAGTATAGTGGAAGACTTGTATAATGTACACAAAATTAGATGACCAAAAAGATTCTAAAGTAATGAATGAATATATGGCATTAAATAGTAAATGCTCTATTAAAGAATTGATGAGGGTTTTTAAGACTAGCAAAAAAAGATTAAGAGGGTTACAAAGTGATGGTTATTTAGTCTTGCCAAAAATAACAATACAAGATATAGTAAGCAAAAGAAAACCTAGGAATTACATTTCTGTAAGAGTAGGAAGGGAAGAAGGCAGATGGATAGGGTATTAAAACTTATTGACTGGATTGTATGGTTGTTAATATTAGTTAGTATTGCTGCATTTATTTATGGTATATTTCAAGTTATTAATTTAATGTTTATAAGGGGGTAGTTATGGTTGATATGGTTAATAGACCACCGCACTATTTACAAGGCGGTATAGAAGCAATAGATGTTATTGCTAGTCGTTTAACAAAGGAAGAGTTTGTTGGGTATTTAAAAGGATGTAAGATGAAATATGACTTACGCTATCCATTTAAAAATTCATTTGAACAAGACCTTGAAAAGTCTGAATGGTATAAAGATAAGTTATTAGAAATACTAAAGGATGAAATTGCTATTAATCCACCAGCACTAGAAGCCATGCTAGGCAGAGTAGATGATGAATAAAATCTATTTGATATTTATTGTGGTAATGGCTGCATTAGCTGTATGGGGAACAGAAAAAGCACTAGCAGATACTACTATTATTGTTAGTCCAGACGGTACTACAACAATTTGTACTGTTCAAAAGAACGTAGTGATTTGTTCTTAGTCGTCTAGTTCTGGAACTTCTGCATAGACGGATAGTCCATCACCAGTAATCTCGATGTGACTTCCGTCATCTAGTATAATTACGAGAACATCTTCTCCGTAGTAGGCTTCTGCCTCTACAATCATTTTTCCTACAATGTGTTCACATAATTTTTCAATGTTCATGATGTTCCTTAAATAGTTACTACAGAATCTTTAGCAATCTTTTCTGACTTAACAGACCTTGCCCACGAGCCACAATCTTGACATTGGAATCTTTGATATATAGCAGTTCTACTTCTTTGCGTACCTCTTGAATTTAATTTGCGTGATGCACAATTAGGGCAACATACATTTGCGGAATACGCATTATGATTTGGATGTTGTTTAATCCATCCTTTAAATTTGTCATAGACTTTCTCAAGTAATATAACATCATTTTTATTATACTCTTCCATTGTCTTCCATGCTTTACGGTCATCATTCATACACTTTAACCATAGTGCATGACCTTCATGTGCTGTTTTAGCACCAAGACCTAAAGCCTGTGATACATAGTCTAGTTTGTTAGATACAAACCTAAACTGTCTACGAGCTACTTGAAGTAAATCTATCTGTTTAGAGGGTGCTGGAGGAGGCATACCAGAGAGTAAAAACTCTTTGTGTAGTATCGGTATGTCAAACCTAGAGCCGTTGTAGTGGACTATAGCATCAGCTTCATCAAGAAGTTTATGCACAGAGTCTAGCATCTTTTGCTTACCAGATTTTTGAATAGAGTCAAACATGATTTTAGATTCACCATACCACTTGGCTGCATAACAGAGAGTATAGGATGATTCTAATAATTGATTTATAGAGATGTTCTGGTCAAAGATACCCCAGACATGAGCAGTATTTGGTGCTACTTCAATATCAATAAGTAAGATTTTCATAGTAGTCTCTAATGTTTAGATAAACTATTATATACTATAAATGCAAAAAACAAGACTAATACATACTTTAAATTGTCAATAGCACAAAGCACATCACAGATTAAATACTCTACCATATTTTAATAGTTGCTGTTTTGTCTTCTTTAAGTTTGTTAAAAAATACATCGTATGCTAATTTAGAATTTCCTATAAAGTCTTTACCTGCATATGTGTGACCTAATAAGATACATCCATCTGTGTCTTTAGATGTATTACCAGCATGTATTCTTACGCCTGTGAAATTAGGAACATTTAAAATATGAGGCATAGGCTTACCAAATCTAGCAGAGTCATCAATAATAACATCGTAAGTCCCAGCAGGAATAGCTGTTTGTCCATTTACTTTAGCTCCCTTTCTAACTACGTCTTCTAGGGTGTAACAGAAATAAACATTGTTGATATACATTCTGCCTACAGTATAGGTATCATTAAATTCATATCTTTTTACTTCAATTAACATTTTTATCTACATAATGTAAGGCTTGTGTTAAATATTGCATAGCATACATAAAGATAATAGAAAAACCCATAGCACCAAATAACAATGCTACTATTAAAAACTTAAGAATAGTTAAACCTATCCAATTCATTATGTTTAATAAAATCATTTTTTAAGTGTCAGGTACATTCTTTCGCCAATAACAAAAGACATACAAGCTCCAGTCATGTCAAGGAATACTGCTACTACAGATGCACCTACAACGTCTGGGTTAAATACTACAATAGCAGTGAATATCATTATAGCAGTTATGATGACATATCTAAATGAAGCACGAAGGTCTATAATCCATTTAGAAGGTTCGCCAGTAGGGTTATCTAATGCAGCTAAAGCCTGTAACTTTTCAGCTTCTGCTTTCATAAGCTCTATACGTTCTGTCATGTTCTGTGGTTGTCCACCTGCACCACCTGTAAACTTGGCTATAAGACCTCTAGCACCGTCAGCAAATGCTGGGACTAAGGCTGGTAAAATTAAAGATATGATTGAACCGAACATTGTAACTCCTTAAAAGTTTTTACCTATTGTAACATTTGCTGAATGTGCATAAGGGTTAGCTTGTAAATAAGTATTTAATAGCCAATCGTCTGCTAATTTCTTTTTGTATGCTGCCATTGCAGATAGTCCAGATGCGTCATATTGACCACCTATACTAGCCTGACCACCCATTAAATCAGTCATGTAGTTACCTTGCACATTTGGGTTATTGCCTCCCATAGCCCTTACCATCATATTTGGGTCTGTGTATTGTGCATATGGTGCAGTATCACCTGCTTGTTTTGTAACTCCATAACGCATATTTTCTCTATTTAAAGCTACATCTTTATATGATGGCTCATTAATATTTTTACCTATAGTAGCACTTAATAAACCCATATCAGTAGGTTGTGTTGCATTAGCATTAGCACCTAATGTTGGATTAGTATAAGCATTAACATTTAAATTATCATTACCTATAGATGCTCTTGGTGGAGCTAATAAATTTATATTCTTTAAAAGTTCTGTTAAATCCATTATAATTCCTTTGGGTCAAAACCAAGATGATTGGCTACACGTTTTTGTAGTTTTAAAAATAAACCTTTATGGCTAGTATACTTATCTGTTTTAGGTGTTTCTAAATAAATACACATATGTATAATTTCATGGCAAAGAGTTTTCATAACTGTATCAAGATGCCCACATTTAGCTGTGCTAATTGTAATAACATGAGGTTCACCTTGTTCTGGTGGCTCATACTGACCATACATTTCTGGGTCATTAACTATTACAAAATCTACTTTGGAAGATGGGGGAAGTTTATACTCATCAAATACAGGGAATTCTATCAAAGCCGAATATAGATTGGCAATGTTGTTCTCTGTAATGAATGTCATATAGTGGCTTTAGGATGAAATAGTTTAGCGTCAAATACTGCTGTTTGGTTTATCTCTGGAAAGTATATAAACACTGCGTGCTTACCTTCGTAACTATCAGACTTCCAGCAACCTTCATGGTTAGGATGACCTTTGTCCGTTGCATAGGCAGCATAGTCGTAACCTTGTAATCCTTCTTTTTTAAAGATACACTCTTCACTTGTTAGTACAATTTCACCTGCTTCTGTAACCATAACCATTTCTTTTACAAGGTCTTTAGCATAAGGTGTATCAATTAAGAATAACCAAAATACTACTAAAACTGTAAAGTAGGCAAGGGCTTTCATCTGTTTAACCAATGATTAGCAATAAATGTTATAAAGCCACCGATAGCAGAGGCAATAGCCATACCTGCCCAGAATCCACCTTTAGACTTGTTTGCAAGCTCTAGAAGGGACTTTATATCTGTCTCCATGCTATCTACCTTATCTTGTAGGTTTTGTACTTGGGCAATAAGTTGCCCGTACTGTATTGGGTCAATTTCGTTAGACATTAAAACTTCCTTATTTATATAATTTATTTTGTTGTTCTGTATTATATTTTTCTAAACCACCACCCCAGAAATTATATATAGCCCACCCAACTAATGGTAATTTTTTAGGAGTTTTATATTGGTAATTTTCTTTGCCTGATAGGTAACCTATTGCGTCTTCTACAGGTGCTGTTAGTACATCTAATGGAGGAGCTATTGTTCTAATTGCAGCTTCACCAAATTTGCCTTGTTGTAAATATTTATCATACAAAAATTTAGAACCACCAAATAATTTAAGTACATTAAATGCAAATTCTTGAGGAAGGTCATCTACATTTATTTCTTTACCTTCCATTATTTTTTTAAGTTGGTCTGCTGATGTATTAGCACCACCAATTAATGCTACATAAGCTGCAGCATTTTTAACAGCACGACCTTTATTACCTGCTTTATATTGGTCATAAATATGTTTTTTCATTACATCTAATTGCTTAATGGTAAATGATTTAAGTGCATATAAAACTCTACCATTAGGATTTTCTAAATACATTTTAGGCATTTGAGAAAGGTTAATTGGTTGAACTTCTGCCAACTCATTAAACAAATAATATTTAACATTGTCAGTAATTTTGCCAGATTTTAAATCATTAGCAAAAGAATTAAACTCTTCTCCAAATACTTTGCCATATCTATTTTTTAATGCGTTAGTACCAGTTTCACTTTGTGACATTTTTCTGGCTTTAGATAATGCTGCATTAATAAATGTTTCTTTTCCTAATTTATCAATTCTTTTAAATTGAGATATTGTAAGAAGACTATTAAGTGCTTTTGAAGTTCCTTCTGCAGTGCTAAGTTCAGCAGATGCTTCAGCCAAACCTAAATCGTGCATAGTAACTTCTTTACTTTTAAGCATTGCAGCAATACTATTTCTGTTACCATTAACAAATGCACTCATACCTAAGTCAGCTATCTGTGATACAGAAGATTTAAAGTTTGCAATTGTAGAACTATACATAATATTTTTAGCAGCTTTAACAATTGCATTAGGGGATTGTTCTCCCAATGTAAATCTAGCTTTTAATAAAGAACTTATTTCATCTGCTGCTGGAGAAGTTCCTCCAATATCTTGAGCTATAAAATTACCTATAGATGAATCAATATTAAGTTTTTGACCTGCATCTACTACAGCACTCTTGCCAAAGAATTTATTTTTCTCTATATTATTAACTGCTGAACGCACATAGTTTTGAAAACTAGTTGCTGGATTATCATAGTATGGTAAAATTCTAGGGTCTACTTGGTCTATGTTTCTAGACTTTGTAAAATATGGTTTTCCAGATGAAGTTTTTTGACCATAACCACGAAGGTATTTATTTACAGCATCAGCTACTTGCTCATCAGTTAATTCAGACCTAGATACATTAAGTTTATTTGCTTTATCATTAAGCAATGTTTCAATTTTACCTTTAGCAGGAACGCCTAATTCTTTGTATAAGCCATCTAAATCTTTAATTCTTCTAGGAAAATAATTTTCAATTTTAGCTAAGTCTTTATATCCAGAATCTACAAGTTGTTGATATATGTCTTTTAAAACAGCTTCTGTTTTATTAAATGAATTTATTAATGCAGGGTCTGTTTGTTGCAAAGTAGATCGTACATTATCAAATTTACCATTATATAAATCTAAAGATATTTTTTCTGCAACTGGTTTATCTAATCTATTTAATGATGTTAAAAATGGAGTAGCTTCATCTATATATTTTGCTGTATTAGTATGCAAATTAAATTCATATTTACCTAATCTATTTGCAACAGGTTCTGCAATTTGTTGTAATCTACTCTGAATAGGTTGCAATACTTTTGACATAACAGATGGGTCTTTATATTCTCCAGCAGCTTTAATTCTAGAAACTAAATTTGCTTCCTCCATAGTTGCAGGAATCTCAACATTTCTTTTTAAATAATTAGTAGCTTGAGTTAGTCTTTGCTCTGGAATTCCTAGTTTAGATAATACAAATGGTTTGATATCATCAATTGCCATACCTTTAGACATAGCATCAGCAGCTTCTAATTCATAGTTATCTATAACTTGATTATACTGTTTTGTTTTAGCTTCAGGAGATTTTTGGAATGCACCTTTAATATTTTCTACAATAGGAGCAGTAACAGATTCTGCTACTTGACCAGCTTTTTCTAAAGTTTTTCCAACAACAGGAAGTTCAGATGCTCTAAATGTTGATGGCATACCTGATACAGGTCTTAGTCTAGCTAATGCACCAAGCTCTCCCATTCCACTTAAAGGAGTTAAATATCTATCACTAAACTCACCAAAATTTTCCAATGCTGCTCTACCAGCTTCAGTTTGTGGTGCTGTAACAGGAGCTACATATTGTGCACCCTCTTCAAAACCAGTGTTATCTAACGATGCAGTACCACGCAATACTCTATTTACAACGCCACCTAATCCACCTACAATAGTACCTGCAATAGCTGTAGGCACTTCAGCAGCACCATAAGTAAGTTGACTTAATGCAGAAGGTTCTTGAGTAGGAGAAACAGAACTTGTACGCATAGCTTCAGGCGTAGGAATACTAAAATCAATATTCTTTGAAGGAATATCCTTTTCCCAAAAATTAGCGGATTGAGGAATATCTTTTTCCCAAAAATTACTTTGGGCTACTGGTACATCTTTATCCCAAAAGTTTGCCATATGTTATTTCTTTATTAATACTTGATTATTAGGAGCTAGATAACTAGCACCTATAGGAAGTTTATCATATTCAGATTTTGATATAGGTTGTTTTTTAGATTCAACACTAGCTGGGCTAGCAGTTGTTGGTTGTGGTTGTCCATATAATTTTGCTGGGTCAATTTCTTTAAAAGAAGTTGCTGGAACTGGTAAACCTAAAAATGTTTTTTGCATATTTTTAATAGCACCAGAAGATTTTAAATCATTAACCGTTGCTTGAACAGCTTCAGGCAATGACATACCAGATTGTGAAACTTTTTTATTTGCTTCAGCAGCAACAAATCCAGCATAAGGAGCTAAATCTTTTCCACCTAAATCAGTGAGCATTTTACCTACAATACTTACATCTTCTTTAGATACTTGTCTTGGAGTTTTATCTGCTTGACCACCTATAGGAGTTACTTGATTATCACTTCCAATTTGATATACAAGATTTGGATTTAATCCACGCAATTTAACTTCATCAGGAGTTAATTGTTTATAAGTAACTTTACCAGTTTTTGCTTCATTAATATCTTTAACACCTCTAAATAATGTAACATATTTTTGAGCACCTTCAATGTTACCAGAGTTAATCATTTCTTGTAATTTTTTAGGGTCAAATTTACCACCAGACTCTTTAAAAATTCTATCAAGTGCTTCAGACTCTGCTTTATTTTTTTGCATGCCTTGAATTTTTTCTTTTGTTAAATAGTTAGCCATGTTAGTATCATAGGAACCTTGTGCACCAGTTTGAACGCCACCAAGTATATCTCCTATAAGAGCACCATATCCTCTGTTTTGATTCTTAGGAGCTTTAAGATAAGATGATAAGCCACCCAATAAACCACCTTGAATAGACCTATCTTGGATAGCTTGAGCTTGGTCTGGGAATAATGTTTTAGCTAATTCAGCACTTTGAGTAGTACCTAATAAACTATTTAAATTTAAATTGTCATACCATGCCATTTTGTTTTCCTTAATATCTTTGATTTAAACGAGATAGTTGTGCTTTTTCTTCATCTGTAAGAGGGATTCTTGTTTTTAAAGCATCTAACAATCCCATTCTATTATCTTTTGTTTGACCTATTTGTAATGATGTATCTAAATTTGAAGATGGATTTGTATTAAAATTAGGTGCAACTAACATATTTGTATTACCTTGCTTTATAGGAGTTGACCTATCTTGCATAGGAGCTTCAGGAGCTGGAGTTGCTACATCTAAAGCCATTTTTGCAGAAGATAAAGGATTGTTTTGTACATAGTCCATAGCATTAGATGGAATATTAGATACATAATTACCTACTTTATCCATCATATTTAAAGGATTACCTTTACTATTTGTAAGTAAAGAAGAACCAATTTCACCATTTCCTATAGTACTTAAAGATGGAGCAGCATTTAACGCTTGACCACCTATACCAGAAGCATAGCCACCTGTACCAAAACTAACAGGAGCTGTTTCTATACCTTTTAATCCAGAAAATAATCCACTTCCAAATCCTCCAGCACTAGCACCAGAACCAGATGCAATTCCTGCACCAGTCAGATTAGCACCACCAATAAGACCATTAGTTCCTATAGTGCCAGCAGCACCTTCAGCAGCAGCACCTGCACCACCAAATAATCCACCTGTAGCACCTCCAAGTAATGCACCCATAAATGGATTTTTACCCATAGCAGCTGATGTAATAGCACCTAAACCTGCACCAATTAATAAAGGTGGTCCCATATTATTTACCTACCTTACCTGCTAAATAGCAAATTGGTTCAATAATTCCACGATATAAACGACCTAATGGGTCACGTTTTTTACCACGCATTTCTTTCCATAAGTCAGCAGTTCTATGTCTTGCAATATGTTCTGAAACCTTACGAACAAATTTGCGAACCAATGTTTGTTTATCATTAAATGCAAATGCAACAACTGGTAAAAATAATTTGTGATAACCTTTTTCAATTGTTTTAGCATTAGGCATTGTAGCTGAATGTTGTAACCAGATAGCTTGACGGAATGAGCCAAAACCATATGCTTTATTCATAGCTGTACATACTATTTTACCACCACCAGATTGCGTAGTAGTAGATACTGAACCTGTAGGAGCACCGTAAGCAGCACCAAGATAAGCATTAAGTTTTTGATATGGTTTATTTTGTTCAAAGTTAAATTTATCAATGTCAGCTTGTAATGCAGTTTTAGAATAATCTTCTTGAGTCTTACCTACATTCATAAGTTGTTGAATATCTTGGTAATCAGAAGCAGCCAAAGCAGGAGCATTTTGTGCAGCTTGGTTTTGCATACCACGTTCACCAGCATAGTTACTATAAGCTAATTCACCATATTTATTAGCTAGTGTATTAGATAATGTATTGGCAGCACGATTTTGAATGTCAGCAGACACACCAGAGCCATAACGACCAGCCATAGAAGCATTGCCTTGTGCAGCCTTAATAGCATCATTGTAGTTTTGTGTAGCACCTTGTGCAGCACCAGCTAGAGCTTGGTTAAAGTATGGATTGTTTTCTAAGTAGTTACCAGATATTACATCTTGTTGTTGTTGTTGGGCAGCAGGTAATAATGGATTACCTCCTAATGCACGATTTTGAGCTTGTTGTAATGCTGTTGTTGTTTGTGCAGATGGAGATACATAAGTTTGACCAGCATAATATTCTGGAGTAGATGTTTTGTAAAGGTTTTGTGCTTCTTCCAAACCATATTTAACAAACGGTTGTACCGTAGGGTCTAATTGATTATTAGTTTGAGATGTACCACCACCACCGCCACCACCTTTGTAAAAGGTAAAGTTGTCTACTAAATTAAATAGCCAGTTATTAAGGTTAATCATGTTATTTGTTTCTCCACTATAATATATCTGTTTTCAAATCCGTAAGCACGCTTCCAAAGCCTAGCTACTGCTTCAAATGCTGCTCCCTGTATTTTTGTACCACCATTGGCTTTAACCCATAATTCAAATTCAC
>Ga0114974_10001070_pt1 | contig 21886 bp, 29 predicted proteins | sample S_130206_EF_Meta_FD_87318 | JGI IMG/M metagenome (GOLD analysis project Ga0114974, IMG submission 87318) | Freshwater microbial communities from Lake Simoncouche, Canada to study carbon cycling - S_130206_EF_MetaG | ecosystem: Environmental > Aquatic > Freshwater > Lake | place: Lake... | reverse complement strand
TTCCCCGAGTTCTGGAGGGATGTGAAGCAGAACGAGATCACAGGCGCTTATGGCGGTCCTGTGCAGGTTGATAACGGAAGCAAGATCGATGTGAAGCGTCTGGCCCCTGAGAAGCGGGAGGCTCTGAAGCAAATGCTCCTGACGCTGAAGGAAGAGACCGAAGAAGAAGAGGAGGATTGAGATATGGACTGTGACCTGCAAAGGGCTGGAGCCCGCCACGCTGAGGCCCTCAATGACCTGCGCCGGTTCGAGCGCCGCATGGCACTGGCCTACATGATCTGCTTCGCTATGATCTTTATCGGCCTGACCGGCCTCGCCATCCTGAAGGTGCTGCAATGATGCTCCAGCTTAATCCACCGCTTCCTGTCAAAACGCCCAGCGGCAAGGGCATGGTGCATGTTATAATCGACTATGGTCCCGAGGCCGATCTGATCTGGGTCGTCTTTCAGGACAATGGCGAGGTCTGGTGCTGGAGAAACCAAGATGTCCGGGCAGAAAAAAACATCACGTTCGGTCGGGTGGGTGAATGACGAGATCCTAGCCATTGGGCCGCATTGGCGCTTTGGCTGGCTTCGTCGCTGGGAGCTGGACACCGATGAGGAAGGCTTCTGCTATGAGCATCCTGACGGTGATCTGATCTACTCTGCCGCTCCCGAGCATGAGAACCTGATGATGCTGCACTGCTGCCGAGATTTAATCACTGGGGAGAAATATGTGCGGCTTTCGACCGAAGATCCGATCAGGACGGAGATCGACCGGCTTTACGAAATGCTGAAAAGGATGGGTGAGCTGTAAAGCCTTTCCTTTACAAACCAGCTAATATCAGGCACTATAGTGCGTCAAAACATGAAGATACCTCATGATGGAGAAGCGGAAATGATCGACCTCGACGCACTCGACAACGACCCGTGGCCCACGTTTCCAACTAAAAAAGATGACCTTCGTGCGCTGGCTGCTGCACTGCAAGGCATGGAAAGCGATTTGAGGCGTATGAGGATTGATGCAAAACGGTTCTACGAAGCCCTTGCCATGATGGCTAACCAAAACCAAGAGCCGCTGTCCCGTGACATGGCGCGGCGTTTTCTTGGCATGAAGCCAGTCAAAGATACAGGATTGATCCCATGATCAGCAAAGACAAAACCTACACCACGCTGCGCGGTATGCCTGTCCGTATCTATGCGACAGACGCTGGTGGCTTGTTCCCTGTCCACGGCGCTATCTTTAACGATGGCATGTGGAACGGCATGAAGTGGACGGAAGAAGGTAAAACACTTTTTACAACCACATCTTGCATGGTCAACACGGTTGATGACCTTGCTGAAGTGAAGCCCCGCATCAAGCGCACGGTGTGGCTGAATGTGTATGAGCATTTAATTAGAGCATCAGAAACGCCTATTCAGCAATTTTTGCAAAAGCCTTTGGCCCGCGTGAAAGTCAAGATCGACTGCGAAGAGGGGGAAGGGCTGTGACCGACGATCTTGTGAAGCGTCTTCGGAAAATTGAGCCAGATACTCCCGGTATACGAACCCGCTGGCATCGCAACCCAGATGGGCCAGAAGCTGCCGATTGCATCGAGCAACTGGAACGATTGCTGGAACAACGTGATTCTTTCATCGTCAAAAATGACTTGTGGCATGACTTCGTTTCCACCCTAGGAGAGAAGAAAAATGGATGACTACAGCGACTTGTTTAGCCAGCACGAACCAGATCCTTTGCTGCGCGAACTCAACGGCAACATCCTCTGGTATTGGAAACCAATGGACCCCAACGACAAGCGTATGGGCTGTGTATCCAATGCTCCGTTTGAGGCTTGTGACAGGATTAAAACTTTGGAGCGGGAGCTGGCGGAAGAGCGGCACTCTCGCGAAGTGGCTGCCAAGCACGCATGGCGGTTCTCCGATGCCCTGCATAAAATCAAGGACATGAAACCTGACCCAGAGTTTGGTATGGTGCCGATTGACACCGCCCGCGAAGTGGCTCGCAGGGCTTTAGAGGGAAAAGAATGATCGACCTCAACGGCGAGATCGACGTAGAAGAGCATCTGAAGGCCATTGAGGTGGCCGAGTGTGAGGAGAGCCTTGCGGCTTTCATCCGCTATGCTTGGCATGTCATTGAGCCGGGATCGCCATATGTTCATGGCTGGCATGTTGACTTCATCTGCGAGCATCTGGAAGCGATCACCGATGGCGTGGAACTTGATAACGGACAACTCTACAACCGCCTGTTGGTGAACATCCCGCCGGGCACGGCAAAGAGCTTGATCCTCAACGTCTTCTGGCCCTCTTGGGAATGGGGGCCGAGGAACATGCCGCACCTGCGCTATCTCTGCGCCGCGCACAAGGTGGAGAACCTGTCAGCCCGAGACAGCCGCCGTATGCGTGATCTGATTTTGTCTGAATGGTATCAGGCCCGCTGGGGCGACAGGGTGAAGCTGTCCAAGGATCAGAACGAAAAGCTGAACTTCGTGAACAAGGCTGGCGGCTTTCGCATCGCTACATCGATCACCAGCCTGACGGGTCTCCGCGCCGACAGGGTGCTGATCGACGATCCCCACAGCGTGGATTCGGCTGGTTCGGAAGTGCAGCGCGAGACCGAGGTGACCACGTTCCTTGAGGCCATCCCGACCCGTCTGAATAACCCGATCAAGAGCGTGATCGTGGTCATCATGCAGAGACTGCACGAGGACGACATCTCGGGCGTGATCCTCGACAAGGATCTTGGCTACGACCACATCATGCTGCCGATGCGGTATGACCCCAGCCGGGCCATGCCGACCAAACTTGGCTACGAAGACCCGCGTGAAGAGGAAGGCGAGCTGCTTTTCCCCGAGCGTTTCCCGCTGGCGATTGTCGAGCGTGATGAGCGCGTGATGGGGCCTTATGCGGTCGCCGGTCAGTTCCAGCAGGAACCGCAGCCTCGCGGCGGTGGTGTCATCAAGCGCGAATGGTGGCAGCTCTGGGAGCGCGAATCATACCCGCCTTTTGATTACCTGATGGCTTCGCTGGACACGGCCTATACGACCAAGAGCGAGAACGATTTCTCGGCTTTGACGATCTGGGGCGTGTACTCGGGCGGCGAGCAGGTGGCGCAAGCAACCCGGCAGATCTCCAAGGGTGGTGATCTCGTCAGCATGGTGCGGAGAACCTACACCGAAGAGCATCCCAAGATTATGCTGGTCCACGCATGGCAAGAGCGGCTGGAGCTTCATGACCTCGTCAAGAAGGTGGCTGCAAGCGCCCGCGAATGGCGCATTGATAAGCTTGTGATCGAAAACAAAGCTGCCGGTCACAGCGTGGCGCAAGAGCTTCGTCGCCTGTATGGGCATGAGGATTGGGGCGTGCAGCTCCTAGATCCGAAAGGCAACGACAAGCTGGGTCGGCTTTACGCTGTGCAGCATCTGTTCGCAGAAGGCTTGATCTACGCTCCCAATTATTCGTGGGCAGATATGGTTATCCAACAGTGCGCTGTGTTCCCGAAGGGCAAGCATGACGACTTGGTTGATACGGTCAGCATGGCTGTGCGCCACCTGCGCGAGATGGGCATGTTGGTGCGTGGTTCTGAATGGACATCGCGTGTCGAAGATCAGATGCAACATCGCGGTGCGCCACCGTCACCGCTTTATGCTGTTTAATGATGGAGATGGAAAATGAGCTGGCAACCTATTGTCACCGCACCAAAAGACGGCACCATTGTCTTTGGTTGGGAACCCCGCGCCACCAAATGGAAAATCAAATTTATGGTTTTCCGCCATACCAGAGATGGCGGTTATTGGACCAATGCTGTTGGAACCGGCACTGTTGAGCCAACCCACTGGATGCCGCTGCCGGAGGGGCCAAAATGAATGAGGCGGCAGTTACTCCAATCTTTATGGCTATATTGGTAGCTATATGGATCATGGCATTTGATTCATGAGCGGGCCGCTAATTGTTCTAGTGGGGCTGATTTATGGTTATATCTCCATAAATCAGTACCTGCTGGGCAATACGCCGATGGCAATCATCTATGCAGGATATGCCTTCTCAAATATTGGCTTGTTCTTAGCCATCAAATAGTTGTCACAGTATAACTATAAAGTATCAAGGTGCGGCGGTATGAGGCCCATCATGATATTAAGCCCACCAGAGTTACAAGCTCTCATCTTGCAGATGGGCGGCATCAATAAAACAGCCTACTACTTGGGTAGGAACGAAAGCACAATTCGGTCTGTTATTCTTAAAAACAAACCGTTGAGAGTTTCCCCCCTTATTGAGAAACATCAAAGCCTAATAGAAGAAAACCGCCTTTTAAAATTGGCGGTTAACAATTCTGGCAGCATTCCAAAGCCAAGGATTGTCATGGGCAAACAGAAATCCATGACGATCATGGCAATCGGTGACAGCCACGATCAGCCAAATATTTCTAAAGATCGGTTTAAGTGGATGGGCAAGCACGCTGCCGCGCTGAAACCGGATCGGGTTGTTCATATTGGAGACTTTGCTTCGTGGGACAGTGTGTCGATGCACGAAGAGCGGGGTTCTTTAGGGCACGCTCAAAGACCATCCTTTAAAACAGATCTGGAAAGCTGCGAGGAGGCCATGTCGGCCTTCTACAAAGAGATGAGCTATCTGGACATCCCGCTGGATATGACGGCTGGGAACCACGAAGAACGAATCAATCGGTTTGAGAATAAGAACCCAGAAACAGTAGGCACCCTGTACACCCAGCTTGAGGAGATGTCGGCCCGCTACCGCTGGCGCATCCACCCATACGGCCAGTGGCTGATGATTGACGGGGTTGGCTTTATTCATGTGCCAATGAATATCATGGGGCGACCATATGGCGGTCAAAACTCTGAAAACCAGATTGCCAACCACGCTACGCATTCCATCGTGTTCGGCCATACACACCGATCCACATTCCGTAAGGTGCCCAAAATTGGGGTCAACAACTCAATTGAGGTTCTTAACCTTGGGTCATCGATGCCGGATGGGTACGTTGCCAAGTATGCGGGAACGGCGACAACTGGCTGGTCGTACGGCATTTACGAGCTGCAAATCCAAGCGGGACACATATTGCAGTACCGTCACATCAGCATGAGACAATTAGAGGAACAGTATTCGTGAAAGGTATGCACCCGGACGAAAAGCTTATCGAGGAGCTGGTACTGGAATTCCGTATAACGCGGGGCGGTATGGCTACCGAGTTCTGCATGGCTGAAGAGTTAATTGGCCTAGCCAGAGAGCTGGACAGGCTGGAGGCTGAAGTCAAATTCCTACGCGATGACAGGCACCATGCTTTTTATCGACAGCAAAGGAGGTCGTGATGTCTGATGATGATGACGGAATGGATGACAGCGCCACAATGCTGGATCTTAGCGATCTGGACCCAACAGTCTTTGAGGATTTTGTGGCCCAACGGGCAATCGCATTTTGCTATCTGGTTCGGGCGGCAGACATGACCAACGACCAGACAGCCAAGGAATTGACCTTCACCATGATGAGGAAGGTCAATATGTCGATCAAGACACCATCGACAGCCGACTTAAAATCTATTGACGGCAGAGGAGGGGGCAATGAGTGAATGGCAACTGATTACAACCGCACCAAAAGACGGTACGGAAATCTTTGTGTTTTGGTATGAATCCGGGTGGCCGATCATGGCCCTTGCATCTTGGGACTCAATCCAATCTGGCTGGTATGACGGGGAATGGGACGTATGCCCAACCCACTGGATGCCCCTGCCAGAGCCGCCAACGGATGCAAAAACAGAGCTTGGTCTATAAGGGACCCGTGCTATAATCGATCTGCAAGGGTTGGTGGTTCTCCCTTGTGGGTTTCGGGCAACAAGAGCCGTCAGTGGAAGAGACACCCACTGGCGGCTTTTTTTATAAATGTGATAAAGTATGGCCTGTCGGGCATCGGAGAATAAGATGGTTCAGGTTTTGGCAAATGCCGTTGTTGATGTTGTGAGGCCGTCTACGCCCAAGGGTCTGGGGCTGTTCCATGTCGAGGTCTGGGGGAAGCCGCCCTACGACTATACGCGCACCTATGAAATACAGGCGAAATCCGATACACTAGCGGCCCAAGAGGGCATCCGGCGTTTCGTAGACGAGATGGAAAAGCTGCCCGCCGAAGGGAATTGATCATGCCGCTGACCCCCGGTCTCGTGCCAAATATCCGCCAAACCATGCCTGAGACTGAGCAAAGTCTGGGCGGTGAAGACCTCGTTGTGCAGATTGACGAAGGCAAGCCGACGACCGAGACCGACGAGAAGGGCAACATCCTCAAGATTGAGCATCCCGATGGGTCCATTACTATTTCTTTGGATGGCAAACCGATTGACGGCCCCAGCGAAGCAGAACAAGCCAAGGAATGGTTCCGCAACCTTGTCGATGAAATCGATGATGGGGAACTCAACCGCATCGGCAACGATCTCGTCCAAGGCATCGAAGACGACATCCAGAGCCGCACAGATTGGATTGAGGATCGTGCCCAAGGGCTGAAGCTTCTGGGCCTGAAGATTGAGATCCCCGGCGTTCAGGGAACCGCTGACGGCGCACCTGTCGAGGGGATGTCAAAGGTTCGCCATCCGTTGCTTCTGGAAGCCGTGCTGCGTTTTCAGGCCAATGCCAGATCAGAGATGCTGCCGACCGATGGGCCTGTGAAGGTCCGCGATGATTCGATGGGATCAACCACCAAGCAGGACCATCTTGCAAATTGCTTGGAGAAGGATCTCAACCATTACCTGACAGCGGTGGCGAGCGAGTACTATCCCGACACCGACCGCATGTTGCTGATGTTGGGCTTCGGCGGCACATGCTTTAAGAAAATTTATTTCTGCCCGCTGCGGAACCGTCCTGTGTCCGAAAGCGTTGATGCAGAAAACCTGATCGTGAACAACGCAGCGACCGATCTCGGCAATGCCAAGCGCATTACGCATCGCGTATTTCTGCGCCCGTCTACGGTGAAGCGTCTCCAGATCCTCGGTGTTTATCGCGACATTGATCTCGGTACGCCGACCGATCCAGATCTTGATGCTGCAAAGCGCGAGAAGAATGCCATTGAGGGCGTTGCGGATTCGGCAATGAACCCTCTGGATAGGGATCGTCAAATCTACGAATGCTATTGCGAGCTGGATATCGCTGGCTTCGAGCATAAGTGGAAGGGCAAGGAAAGCGGCCTTGAGATCCCTTACCGCGTGACCATCGATGTCTCGACCAAGCAGATCTTGTCTATCGTTCGCAACTACGACGAAGAAGAAGATCAGCTCCCGATGGCTCGCCAGAACTTCGTCAAGTACACGTTTGTGCCGGGCGTTGGTTTCTACGACATTGGCCTCCTGCACATCCTCGGCAACACCACAAACGCCATCACGGCTGCGTGGCGCGAGCTGCTTGACTCTGGCATGTACGCAAACTTCCCCGGCTTCTTGCTGGCCGATACGGGTGCGCGTCAGAACACAAACATCTTCCGCGTTCCTCCGGGCGGTGGCGCGCTGGTTAAAACAAACGGTATGCCAATCAATCAGGCCATCATGCCGCTGCCATACAACACTGGCGCTGCACCGGCCTTGATGAACCTCGTTGACAACATGGCCCAGACAGGGATGCGTGTTGGCGGCACGGCTGAAATGGCTGTTGGCGAAGGCCGCGCTGATGCGCCGGTCGGCACAACGATTGCGCTGATTGATCAGGCAACAAAAATCCTGAACTCGGTGCATAAACGTATGCACGCGTCACAGGCTGAAGAGTTCCAGCTTTTGGTTCGGTGCTTCCGCGAGCATCCAGAAAGCTTCTGGGAGCGCAACAAGCGCCCGACAACCAAGTGGAACGAACAGACGCTTATTCAGGCGCTCAACGATTGCGAGCTGGTGCCACAGGCTGATCCAAACACAGCCAGCCACACGCAGCGCATCATGAAGGTGATGGCACTGAAGCAGCTTCAGCAGGGCAATCCATCGCTTTATGATCCGATTGCCATCGACATTGAGGCGCTTCAGACCATCGGCTGGTCGAACCCAGAGCAATTCATGGTGCCAGCATCGGCGCAGGGCAACCCGCCGCCAGAATTGCTGCAAGCTCAGTCCAAGATGCAGAGCGAGCAAACACGTTCTCAGGCCGATATGATTCGCGCACAAGCGGAAGCAGAGGCCAAACAGATCGACGGGCAAGTTAAATTGGCGAACCTCCAGATGCAGATGAAGCGTCTTGAGGACGAGATGGGCATCTCCGCTGGTTCGCTCGAAGAAAAGCGCAAGGATCGTCTCGCAAAAGAACGCATCCAGCTCATCGACCTCGCACAGAACCTCGCGGTTCATCCCGAGAGCGTCCCGCTTGTCGCCCCGCTTGTTGAGCCTGTCTTGCAAGAGATGGGCATACTCAATCAAACGCCCGAAGGAGGGCAGCAGTAATGGCTTTCGGTCTCCCATCCAAAGAGGAAATGCGCGATTACCTCATCAGCAAGGGCATGGACCCTGCTGACGCTGAAGCCCGTGCTGCACAGGCTGCTCGCACAAACACCCGTCAGGCTTTGACCACGATGGGAACGCAGGGCGCTGGCGCACTTGCTGGAGGCGCTGGCGCAATGGCTGGCGGAAATCTCCTTCAGCGAGCCATGCAAACCATTCGTGGCTTGGACAAGGCTGGCACAAAACAATTGATGCGTACATCAACCGGCCAAATGCGAAATGTTGCCGCTAATGCCCCAACATTGATCCGCGATGCATCTGGTAAAATCATCAAGCTTGCGCCGGGTCAGGCTGTTCCTGCCGGTGCAACGGTTCTCAACGTGGCGGAAGCGCCTGTTGCTGCGATCATGGCGGGCAGTGCTGGCGCTGTTGGTGTTCCTACAGCTCTTGCTTATCAGCGCGGTGAAAAGGGTGAAGGCACTGTTGCTGCGCCACAAGACACTGGCGTGTATGTTGATCCAGCAAGCGGCGTGAGCGCGGGCGCGTCAATTTATGACAACCCAACAGTTGCTCGTGCTTTAGAAAAAACGGCTCCTGTCGTAACAGGTGATGCACCCGTTTACGATTACGATGAGCATTCGGTGCCGCAAGATTTTGACACTTGGGGCCGCAAAATTCTTGGGCCATCCGCAGCCACAAGCAGCATGGATGCTCCAGAGAGTGCTGTTGGCGCAGCTAAAAAAATCATTAGCTCTGCTCAAAAACCAGCAGCAACCCAACAAGCCGCACAAGCTTCCCAGCCTTGGTACTCCCGCTTCATGCCATCTGACCCGTATGCTGGCATGTCCGCAGCCAAGTTGATGGAACGCGCCAACGCAAATCCAGATGATGCTGCGGCTTTCTTCCGTGCCGATGCTGCTCTTCGCAAAGAACGTCCTGAGATGTTTGAGAAGAAGCAGGAAGAAGGCATGGCCCGTGGCGGTGCCGCTGGTGGCGGGCATCATAAAGATGCCGTGGTCATGAAAGCTCTCGAAATCATCCATCACATGCTGCGGACACGTTAATCATGGACCCTCGGTCACGGATCATTCAGGACGCTTTGCGTCTGGCGCGGCAATACGGCGCTGCCAGCAGGGGTTATGCTGACGGAGGTATGCCAGAGGCTCCCCAACAGCCGATGCCCATTCCCAACGATCCTGTGGCCTTGGCGAGGGCAACCATTGCGGCTCGCCCCGCATCTGCCCGCTTGGCTAAGACCTTTGAGCAAGAAAACCAGCCCGGCGTGATCGTATCGCCTCGGCCCGGCAAGGGCGGTGGTCCAACAATTCATCCAGAAGCAGGTTTCCAATTTGATCCCAATGCGCCAGTTGACGACAGCGCCGAAAAACCTTGGTCGCCAGCTACGCCAAACCTGCTGGGGGCCAAACTGCCACCGCCGGTTCAGCATCCTGCGCTTTATGAGCCACGGATGAACAAACTGACGGAACACGCCAGCAAGATTTTCCAGAATAAAAACTTCCAAGACCTGATTGAGCAGCATGTCGGGCTTCGCGGGCTAAAAGTTATGCCCACGGTGGGGACATGGATGGGCGAAATGGAGCCATCCTTTATCCTCCAGCACCCTGATATGACCCCAGAACAAGCCAGCAAACTGGCCCACATTCTCGGGTTTGGCTTCCAACAGGACGCAACAGTCCATATGAAGCATAATCCAAACGCGGAACAAGGCACTCTGGCACTGTTGGCTGGCACGGGTAAGAAACTAAACCGTCAACAAATTGACGCTATCCATGACAGCGCCCGCAAAGAGGGCCTTGATTTCACCATTACGGGTGATGGCAAAGCAGCTAAGTTCTTGCACTTTGGTCCCGAAGAGGAATATGATAATTTCCTCGAAAAGACTAAACGAATTGCTGATACCAACAAACTGAATGAACGATACCACGCCCGTACTGAGGGGGATTTAATCAATGCGAAAGACTACTTCTCTGGCATCTTTGGAGGCCAAGGCGGCGGCGATGGGCTTCCTGCCAGCGCCGAAAGATCACCCGATCTATTCCGAGGGATCGTCAATCATGTTCTTGCGCCATACGCCAAAGCAATCGCAGCGGAAGGCTACCGCCTCTCGCCCGAAAGGCTCGCGCAAACCTACGGCTTAACACCCGAAGAGACCACGCACGTTCGTGAATCGCTCTACCCCAGCGGTAGAAAGGTCGATGATCGCACGACTGTTCCCTTGATGACCGGCCAAGAAGATCTTGATGTTGTGCCAACCGGCAATCGCGGTCAGGCAACGGTGACTGACGTTCTTCAGGCATTGCAGAATCGCGCTGCAAGCAAGGGCCAGATTGAGCCGGGCGACCATAGCGATGCAGTTAAGAAGCGCATCGCTGAAGATATTGCGAAGGAAGTTTCATTCCATGTCGCAAATTCTGACAAATCTGCCATTGGCTGGTATGACGCTGCGCTAAAAAAGGCGATGGGCCGTTATGCTCAAATCTTTCCCGAGCTTGCAACGGACAAAGATGCCGAAATGTTGTTCCATGCTATCCTCGGCATGACATCTCAAGGCAACGATGTGTACAACAACAGCGTTCATGCCGCTCGTCTTTACGACAAAGTGCGTCAGGGCAAGCCTTTAAAGGAAGCTTTATCCGAGCTTAAAGGCACGTTTGGCGACAAAACAGCAGCTATTGAGCAGAATATCGACAAGTTCCGGCACCTGATCGACACAAACGGTTACGATAAAATGCGTGACCTGTTTAATCAGACCAAAACTGCCAGTGAATGGAACAAGATCCTGCGCCAAGACAAGGATCTTTATGGTCCAAATGGCAAACCGCTGAAGATTGAGGGCGGCGCAGACCAAAAAGTAACTGGATGGTCTGTGTTTGGTCCAAAGATTGGCTCATTTATCAACAATCTACACGGCGATTATTCCACTTTGACCGCTGATCTTTGGTTCAGCCGCACTTGGAACCGTCTGTTGGGTCATAATTTCATCCATACACCGCTTGCAGAAGCTAAACAGTACCAAGATCTGCGCGATGCGATGAAGGCTGAGTATTATCATCACAACGGTTTCCCGTTTGAGCAGAAGAATCCTTATAAAACATCGGAAGGTGAGACCAGATACAAGAATGGTGAACCTGAAGAATGGGATTTCGGGAACGATATGAAGGGCATGAAGCCTGAAGAGTTCGAAGATCTTATCAATGATCCCGATAAGATGCTCAACTTCGCTCAAAATGCCGAAGCAAGCTTCCGTAAGGGCCAGTACAAAGAGAAATCAGACGTTAAGCGCCGCGCCAAGAACTGGATTGAGAACCGCGAGAACACTCAAGATGCTCCACGCGGCAACCCAGAGCGTTCTTTCCAGCAAGACACCGCTGAAGCAGCTCAAAAGCTTCTGAAACAGAAGTATGGCCTCAATATCAGCATCGCTGACATCCAAGCCGCGCTTTGGTTCCATGAGAAAGAGCTGTTTGCGAAGTATGGCGTGGCATCTGAGAAGGCAAAGCCAGCCGATTACGACGATGCAGCCCAGCGTGCGGTCGAAATGTACAAAAACGGCGACCTGTATCGCGTGAAGTCAAAGGAAAAGAAGCCGAAGAAGGGCGCAGAGGAGCCAATGGCCCGTGGCGGGGTTCCAAGCCCTGACCGTATGATGCGTGTTCACCCCGCGATGCGTATTCCCGGCGTTCACATCCGCACAGCGGAGGCTGGCGATCCGATCTTCCACGGGGATGAGTGATGGTTGCTTGGTCGCCTGAGAGAATTAAGAGAGAGTTGGATTGGTCGCATTACGATGATGGCCGAGCCAAAGGGCATGTGGCTTTTGTAAATCCATCTGATTTTCTTAAGGCCACCACCAAGAACAAAACGACAGAATCTCAAATCTCCAGTGACGCTGGCGATCTTGATGAGCAAAAACTTAAAGAGACAAGCCAATCTCCGTTTCTAAGGGTCAGGAACGGGAAGATTTTTGATCATGAAGGCCGTCATCGCATGTCAGCTCTGGCTGCGGCGGGCCATACAAGTGTGCCTGTTATTCTTTGGCATGATACTGCCCAAAAGCTTCAGCCAGTAGATGAAACAACTCTTAAAGCACAGCACCCAAATCGTCCTGCGTTAAAGGTAACAAATGCAATTCCGTTGCATCGTGATTATCAAGATCAGATTGAGGATGCAATGAGCGATGATCGTTTGCGCTTTCGCGATGGCGGTGATGTAGAAGGCTACATCCCGCATGATGATCCGCGCCGCGCTCAAAACCTTGAGGCATTTGAGCCAATCAAAGACGAATCAGGCCAGCCAATAAAATTGTTTCACAACACAAATCGCGACTTCTCTAAGTTTAATACAGGAAGTAGCGAGCTTGGCGCACATTTTGGGACAGCCAATCAGGCTGCAAATTTGCAAGCTAACCAAGACAACCCTTTAGGCAATCGTCGCACGATGGCGGTTCATCTTCGTCTAAAAAACCCTCTTCGCTTGATGGATCAGGGTGGGTTTTCTGTCGAGCGAGTTGCCCAGCAACTCTACGACATGGATATGATCAACGAAAAAAAATATGACAAGCATATGGAAGGTGATTTCCGTTCTGAGGAAGCCGCCATTAAAGATTTGCAGTCTACAATTCAGAAGGCGGGTTACGATGGGATTGTTTATCTAAACCGCCGTGAAGGTTTGTCGCAGCATCCAGACCCAGAAATAAATCAAAAAAATCTTATGTGGCACTTTGCCATGTCAAGCCGCGCAACGGATGATGAGTTTAAGCAAAAGTTTCCAGAAGCTGAAGATTCATACATTGCGTTTCAGCCAACGCAAATCAAGTCAGCCACTGGCAACCAAGGCACGTTTGACCCGTCCAATCCCGACATCACCAAAGCTGACGGCGGCGCTCTCTCCGACGAAGATGGCATCACAGCCTATCACGGCTCTCCGCACGACTTTGAGCAGTTTGACACCAGCAAGATCGGCACTGGCGAAGGCGCACAGGTTTACGGGCATGGTTTGTATTTTGCCGGAAATGAAAATGTAGCGCGAAATTACCGTGATCGTCTTGGAAGGCAGGAAGAAACCAGCGGCGAAACAATGGCCGATCAATACGTCATTCCGCGCCATTTTTACCAAGACACTAGCGAAGAAGAACTTGCGGAGAATATGAAAGAGGCTGCGCGATGGTCAGAACAGCAAATATTTGATCAAGGTAAAATGCATTATGTTTTTGATGATGGCTCTATGCTTATTCACGATGATGATGAAGTAAGAGCAGTCCAAAAAAATCCCGGCCATATGTACGAAGTGCATATCAATGCACACCCTGATCATTTTCTGGATTGGGATACACCGCTAAATCAACAATCTGACCATGTGCAAAACGCTGTTAAACAATCTTTGGAGTACGCAAAAAAGAAAGCAACTACGCCAGAGCAAAGATTTAGCTGGTCATCTGTTTTTAAACGCCCAGATGAATTTTTAGATTACACAGGATCATCAATCCAAAATCTCCTTGGAAGAAATCTTGGATTGCAGGATGCATCGGATGCGTTGGCAAAACATGGAATCAAAGGAATTAGGTATCTTGATGCTGGGTCACGAGACGCTGGTGAGGGTTCCCGCAACTACGTTGTCTTCGACCACAACGATGTAGCCGTGAAGCGCAAGTACGCTCGGGGTGGCATGGTGGACGAAGCTCGGCAGAAGAAAGCAAATGGCGGCGTTTCGTATTCTGGGGATTTTACAACTCCACAATACGCGCAACTGTATTACGAAGGTTTGCCGCAACTTGGTGCAGCCGGTCATATTTTGGGAAGACTTTTCCCTAATCCAACAACAACTGGCGCATACAATGCGTTTATGAACGCGAATAAACCTACAGACTTTACGCCAATATCGCCAACTTCATTTCAGAAGACAGATTCTATTTCTGTCCCTGCTCAAAAACCAATTGGTGGCTTTTCTGGATTTGGTTATTCGCCTATGCCGTCTTTCGATTATTTCTCGAAGCCATCTTTTAACGATTGGCAACCGAATAATCAGGCCAGTGATTGGGGCGATGAACCTTTGCCAGAAGTTCCCGCCGCGCTTCAGCGATTTAACGCTCCGGCTCCACAACAAGCTCCGCCTCAACAGGCAACGCCGCAACAAGCAGCTCCACAACAAGCAGCCGCAGCCCCTGCTAAAGCCCCACAAGGGAAAAAGCATGGCGGGTCTATTGTGGAACGTGCACTTATGATAACCTCACGAAAGGCTTAAGCCTCGGTGGACGCACCGGAACCTGATCAGGAGCGATTATGTCAGAGATGGCGAAAAAGGCCCGTGCGGCCATGAAAAGTAAGGCGGACCGCCTTGGAGCTTCCCGTCCTTTGGAACGGGTAGATTCTGCGGATTGGACCCCAGCCGAATTGCTGAACGCGGATGTTAAGACAGGCTTGCGCCCTGTCTCCAAGCGTCAGTTTAAAAAGGGCGGCAAGGTCACTGGCGAGGCTTGCAAAGTCCGCGCTGACCGCAAGCCCCGCAAGTCGGGTGGCCGCGCCATCACGGCTGACAGTCTGATCAACCGCAACGTCAAAGAAGCCAACGAAAAGCGCGAAGGCATCAAGCATATCGGCGGCATGAAGAAGGGCGGTCGTGCGGGAAAGTCTAATGGCGGTGGCGAAACAATGCCGCTGCCCGTTCCTCGCCCCAAGAGCCTCGACGCAAAGCCTCCGGTCGATAAGAAGAAGATTGAGCCGGGCGATGCCGCTTCGCGTGATCTGAATCGCATGAGGGAAATCCAGCGTCAGGAAGATGCTGCACAGCCTCGCAAGGCCGGTGGCCGCTCCAAGAAAATGGGTGGCGGCGATCTGTCTCCATATCAAGAGGCTATGACTAAAGCCGCAAATCGCGCTGGCGTTCCTTCGGATGTGATTAGTTCTGTCCCTATGCAGTCCCGCTTCTCGAAGACCGCTGGCCTGAAGAAGGGCGGCAAAGCTGAGAAGCATACTGACGAAGCGATGGACAAGAAGCTCATCAAGAAGATGGTGAAGCCGTCTGCCCGCACCGGTAAAGCTATCGGCGGCGCTTTTGGCGAGTTTCTTTCCCCTGCACTGATGCTTGCCAACGCTGTTCGCGGTGATGACAAAAACCGTGGCGGCAAGGCTACGCGCAAGGGTCGTAATGAAGGCGGCGGCGCTAACCATGAAGGCGTGCCAATTAAAAAGATTCCGATTGGCGTCTCTGGCCTTTCCCCTGCTGATGCAGAAAAGTGGAAAAAGCAAACAGACACCAGCGGCATGGGTTGGAGAGCTGGTTACAAGCCAAATGATGTTAACGGCGAAGCTAAAAAGCGCGGGGGCCGCACTGGCAAAGCCGATGGCGGTCCTAAGTACACGCCAGAGCAGGAAGCAGCTACGCTTCGCGATCAGGCTTCGGCCCTTCGCAAGTATGGCAAGTCCAGCGACAAGGACGATAAAGCAGCCAAGATGACGGCGGCTCTTATGATGGCTAAAATGCGTGCTGGCCGTAAGGCTGGTGGCCGCACCAAGGGCAAGACCAACATCAACATCGTCATTGCAGCAGGTAAGCAGCCGGGCCAGCAGGGCATGGGTGGTATGCAGCCAGCCGATGCTCCTATGCAGCCAGCAGGTCTTCCCGTGCCTGTTCCGCCGCCGCAAGGCGCACAGGGCGGTATGCCTATGCCAATCCCTATGCCAATGCCAATGCCGCAGGGCGCTCCTGCTGGTGGCCCTCCGGGTATGCCTCCAATGGCTCGCAAGGCCGGTGGTCGTATCAGCAAGATTGCCAAGTCTTATAAGGACATGACTGCTGGTTCTGGTTCGGGTGAAGGTCGTCTTCAGAAGACGGACATTGCCAAGCGCCAACCTAAGCCGGGCTTCCAGAAGGGTGACAACGTCTTCAGTGGCGTGGGCTATCCAAACGCAGTTCTGGGCGCAACAGGTGGCCGCACTGCTAAAAACAAAGGCGGCAAGGTCTATCGTTCCTACAAAGACATGGACGCTGGCGCAGGTTCGGGTTTTGGCCGTTTAGAAAAGACGGAGATCCAAGCTCGTAAGAAGTGATTCGCGAGGTGTCTTCTGGGGCATCGCGAATCGGGACGGAAGCTAGCCCCTCTGGCTTCCGTCCCACCTATCATATGAGGGGACCGTTGAGGGGCGGTCATGTTGACATATCAAGCTCACTTCATAAGTGAATTAAAGAAGCTTCTAAGCGAAGAGATACAGAGAACCGGCGATACGATACTTATGCCAAACAGTGCCGCCATTCCTGATTTTTCGCAGTACCGATACTATATCGGTATGGTGCAAGGGCTTCGCAGAGCAGTTGAGCTTTGCGATGAGGCCGAGGCTATTGCCGATGGCCGTGATGAGAGGGGATAAAAAATGCCGTTTATGATGATGCACCACGATGTTGATCCAGCTTTGGTTATTAAGGGCGAGATCGGAGATCTTTCTTCGTTTGAGCTGTTTAACAATCAGATCTTGGTTGCCACTTATATCCGTCCCAAGATGACCAAGAGCGGCATCTTGCTGGCTGACCAAACGACCGATGAAGATCGTTATCAATCCAAAGTTGGCCTTCTGCTGAAGACAGGCCCACGCGCATTTGAGCCGAATGCTGATGGCTGGTTTGATGGTGAGAGCTTTAATCTTGATGATTGGCTGGTGTTCCGCCCCTCTGATGGTTGGCAGATCACAGTCCACGGTGTCCTCTGCCGTATCCTGAACGATACGCAGATTAAGGGCCGGGTGCAAAACCCCGATGAAGTGTGGTGATAGGAGATACCTATGGCTGATGATGACAAGCAACTTGAGATTTTTGTTCCAGATGACATTCCAGAACAGAAAAAAGAAGAAGATAAGCCAATCGTGCAGGTTGTTGACGAAAACAACAACGTAATCGAAGGCCCTGCCCGCAATGATGCGGACGAGGGCGCAGATCCAACCGAAAAGAAGCTCAAGCAGCTTCAGAAGAAGTTGGAAAAGGAAAAAGAAGCCCGTCTTCAGGCAGAAGAACGCGCTCGTTTGGTCTCTCAGGAGCTGAACAACGCCTATTCTCGCGCTGAAAACAGCGATCTTGACGTTGTGACCAGTGCGATCAGCACGATTTCTCGCGACAATGAACTGTTGACCGAGAAGCTTGCGGATTCGATGGCTGGTGGCGACTACCAGATGGCTGCTCAGATCCAGCGTGCGATCTCCAACAACGAAGCAAAGCTTCTTCAGTTGGAAAATGGCAAGGCTGCAATGTTGGCTCGGCCTAAACAGGCTGCACCAACCAGCACAGACCCTGTTGAGCAGTTTGCATCGCAGCTCTCAGCTCGTTCTGCGGATTGGGTTCGCAAAAACCCGCAGTGCGTGACCGATCCTCGTCTCCAGCAGAAGATGATTGCAGCGCATAATCTGGCTGTCGCTGACGGTTTCCAACCCGATACCGATGACTATTTCGGCTACATCGAAGACACGCTGAAGCTCAACCAAAAGAAAGAGCGTCAGACGTATGACGAGGAGGATTCGCCTTTGTCGAGTGCATCTAAACCAGCATCGCGACAGGCACCGCCTCCTGCCGCACCAAACCGTGACGGTGGCGGTCGTTCCAACGTGGTCACACTGACCTCACTGGAAGCCGACACAGCTCGCCAAATGGGCATGACCCCCGAGGAATATGCTCGCAATAAGATCCTTCTGAAAAAAGAAGGTCGCATCCACTAAGGAGATAAATGATGTCTGATATTTTTGGTGAAAGCCCACGCGGTCGCCGCGTTCGCAAGTCTGAAGAAGTCGAAATGGATGCCCCGGCATCTGTCCCGCGTTCTGAAATGAGGCCCGATATGCGTGAAGAAAGCCCTATGGAGCGTGCAAAACGCCGTGCAGCCGAGATCATGGATCATCGCGGAACTCTTGATGAGGGCCACGATGACTTCTACATCGATCCCGACATGGTGCCGGAAGGTTGGACCTACGAGTGGAAGCGTCTGCTCCTGCTCGGCAAGGAAGATCCGACCTACACGGTTCAGCTTGCTCGCGCTGGCTGGGAAGCCGTTCCGTGGAACCGCTGCCCGAAGCATCGTTCTTACATGCCTTCGGATTGGAGCAAGAACACGATTGAGCGTAAGGGCATGATCCTGATGGAACGTCCGACCGAAGTGGTCGAGATGGCCCGCAGCCTTGAGCATCGTGCAGCTCGCGATCAGGTTCGCTCAAAGGAAGCCCAGCTTGCTGGCACGCCTGATGGCACGCTTACCCGTGATCATGAAAAGGTGCGTCCTTCTATCAAGAAGGGCTGGGAAGCCATGCCGGTCCCGAAGGACTGACGTTTGGGGCCACCTTCGGGTGGCCCTTTACTTTTTTGTTAAGGTATGTCAATTATCCGTCACGGGCTTCTGGCCCCCACCTCTCCCGGCGTAGAGGTTTTAACTTTCCCCGGTTCCTAGTGCCCCCGGCGTGGCATGATGGGACTTCCTGTAAAAAGGAGGCACCGTCATGGCAAATACCAATGCGCCTTTCGGTTTCCGTCAGTACTCAGGCAACGGCTCGGCCCCGACCTACGAACAGGTTGCGGTTCAGATTGCTTACAATGCTACGAATATTTTCTTCGGCGACCCCGTAGAGCCAGATGCAAACGGCTACGTTATTCAGGGTGACGGCACGACCGCCGCCGCTGGTATTGCTGGCATCTTCATCGGCTGCACATACCTCTCGGTTTCGCAGAAGCGCGTCATCTGGTCCAACTATTGGCCCGGCTCGGATGTTGCCTCCACCAGCGTGGTGACCGGCTACATCGTCAATGATCCGAATGCTCGGTTCCTTGTCCAGACCGGCTCGACCGGAGCTACGCAGTCCACCATCAACCTCAACGTGCCTTATGTCACTGGCTCGGGTAACACCGCAAACGGCATCTCTGCCGCTACTGTGGATGTTGCAAACGCCGATGTCACGGCTACCCTTCCATTCCGCGTTGTCGGCCTTGTCACGCAGCCTCCGGGCTCTGCTGGCACGGAAGCTGGCGCTTACAACTATGTCATCGTTGGATTTAACAACGTGACGACCCGTAATCTTACGGGCATCTAAGAGGAGTAAGGACCAATGGCTGTCAATCTCAGTTCCATTAAAGACCTTCTCCTCCCCGGCCTCCGGGGTGTCGAAGGTAAGTATGAGCAGATCCCGTCTCAGTACGACAAGATCTTCACCAAGCACGATTCGAAGATGGCTCTCGAACGTACCGCAGAAATGCGTTACCTCGGCCTCGCGCAGCTCAAGACCGAAGGTGGTCAGACTGCATTCGATAACAACGCTGGTGAGCGTTACGTCTACAACCAAGAGCACACGGAAATCGCTCTCGGCTATGCGATCACTCGCAAAGCCATCGACGATAACCTGTACAAGACACAGTTTATGCCGTCGAACCTCGGCCTGATCGAATCTTTCCATCAGACCAAGGAAATCTACGGCGCAAACGTCCTCAACACCGCGACGACCTACAACGCGTCTGTCGGTGGTGACGGTGTGGCTCTTGTTTCTGCTTCCCATCCAATCGATGGCAGCACGATCTCGAACTACGCCACGAACGACCTCAATGAAGGCACCCTTCTGAATGCGATGATTGCCATCCGTGCAAACTTCCGCGATCAGGCTGGCCTGAAAGTGTTTGCTCGTGGTCGTCGTCTGATTGTTCCGCCGCAGTTGGAACCAGTTGCAATTCGTCTGACGAAGACTGAACTGCGTCCGGGCTCGGCAGACAACGATGTCAACGCAATCATGTCCACAGCCGGTGGCCTTCCTGAAGGCTACATGGTCAACGACTTCTTGACCTCGCAGTATGCTTGGTTCCTGCTGACGAACATCGACGGCCTGTCCTACATGGAACGCGTCAAGTTCGAATCCGACATGCAGGTAGACTTCGTGACCGACAACCTGCTGGTTAAGGGCTATGAGCGTTACAGCTTCGGCTACTACAACTGGCGTTCGATCTACGGTTCGTTCCCGTCATAATCTCAAGAGGGGCGGGGATAAAACCTCGCCCTTTTTTTCTAGGTATCCCAGATCACACAGACCGACCTAGCGGACTCTGCACAGACTGTGTGATCGTATCGTGCAGGAGTTTCCTATGGGAACGACCACTTTCACTGGCCCTGTAAAGGCTGGCACTGTTCTTAATACCACCGGGACAACCGTTGGTACGCTTAAAAATGTTGGCTTTGTTGAGCTTGCTCAATCTCAGGCCATCACACAGACCGGCTCGGCAACTGCGCTGGCGACCAACATCGTCATTCCAGCCAACAGCACCATCACTGCGATTGACCTTTTTGTTACGACAGCTTGGTCGAGCGCGACGACAACTTACACCATCAGCGTTGGCACTTCGGCAACTGCAACGGAACTCGTTGCGGCTTCGAATGTTAATGCGGTTGGCCGTCAAGCCCTTAATCCGGGTACAGACGCTACCAAAACTGCCAACTGGATTAACACAGGTTCGACAGATGATCGTATCTATGTTCTTTCTGGTGCTAACAACGTCACCAATGGCGCGGGAACTTTGGTTGTCCGCTACATTCAGGGCATCAACGCCTAATCAGAGCTATAGGAGGCTCATATGAAGGGTAAAATGGCTGCTAAGAAGCTCCCGAAGACGTTCTACGCTGGTGGAGATTCCAATGTCGCGCACGAAGCTGAATCCACAAAGGAAGGCTTTAAGCGTGGCGGTAAAACCGTCAAGATGATGGGCGAAAAGTCCAAGGCTCATGCTGGCCGCAAGGCTCGCAAGTCGGGCGGTGGTGTTCTGTCGTCGGCCTCTGGCCCCGGCACGCCCCGTGGCAAGGCTTCGCACTACTAAGTTTTAGACTTAGTTCTGCAAGTATTTACGGGGGCTTCGCGCCCCCGTATTTGCAATGGAGGGTGGAATGTCTGGTGCTTGGACACGCAAAGAAGGAAAGTCGCCATCAGGTGGGCTTAATGAAAAAGGCCGCGCATCTCTTCGTGCAGAAGGCCATAATATTAAGCGTCCCCAGCCAGAAGGCGGTTCGCGCAAAGACAGTTTCTGTGCCAGAATGACCGGCATGAAACGGAAACTGACGGGCTCCGCAAAGGCCGCAGATCCAAACAGCCGCATCAATAAATCTCTTAGAAAGTGGGATTGCTGACATGACAGACAAACCTTTTTGGGAGAAAGATGCGCCAAAAGATGCTAAAGAAAAGCATCTGAACCGCAAACAGATTCAGTCAGCCAAAGCGAGGGCTAGAGCGGCGGGCCGCCCCTATCCTAACTTAGTTGATAATGCACCCGCAGCGCGGGCTGGCAAGAGGAGCTAAGAATGACAACCGCTTACTCAATCACACAGTCTGGTCGTTATGAGCCGTTTGAGCTTCAGGTTTCGCGCGGCCAGATCACTTGGCATGAGACGCTGTTCCAGTTTGGTATTAACAATGCCGTTGGAACGTCCTTTGAGACAATTTGGACGCCAAGTTCCGTCTACTCGTATTTGTCAGCCGCGACGGTC
>Ga0114974_10001069_pt1 | contig 21905 bp, 21 predicted proteins | sample S_130206_EF_Meta_FD_87318 | JGI IMG/M metagenome (GOLD analysis project Ga0114974, IMG submission 87318) | Freshwater microbial communities from Lake Simoncouche, Canada to study carbon cycling - S_130206_EF_MetaG | ecosystem: Environmental > Aquatic > Freshwater > Lake | place: Lake... | reverse complement strand
TCAAAATGTATGGAACAGTATTCAGGAAGAATTTGAACTTGATTCTGATGATGAAGATTCAGATTCTGACAACGATTCTGAAATTTCTGAATCTGAAATTACATCATTAAATGAACCTGAACCTGAACCCGAACCTGAACCAGTTAAAAAAAAGAAAAGGTCAAAGGAAGTTATAATTAATGCTTAATTTTCTTTTAACCGAATGTATTTTCAGAGCTATAAATTATGTATAAAAAACCGTCTTCCGATTTGTGTAAATCGTACATACTACCAATTGTTTCATTCATTGGTACAAGTATATTTCCATTTACAAAAATAAAAACAGCTTCTTCTTTTTTTAAATTTATTTTATTTCTTATAATAAACAAGACCTCACTTATTTTTAAATTTTTTGGCATTAGATAACGGGAATATCCGGTTATGTTGTCCTGAAGAATTTTATCATTTTCACTTTTTTTAATTATAACGGGCACACGATCGGGGTATTTTTCTAATAAATAATTACTGTAATTTTTCCTTTCAGTTAGGGTCTTTTCCTTTTTAAATTCGAAGTTAGTTGTTTTTTTTAAATAATTTAACACCATTCTTAATTTTAGGTATTATTTTTAAAAAAAAAATAATTTTATTAATTAAACATGTCTGTCAATATATATGATTTAAATGTAGCTAACTTAACCGTTAATAATAAATATAATGTACAAATTGACCCAGTATCAATTGGTGTTGAAGCAGGTGAATTTAATCAAGGAAGTTATTCGGTTGCTATAGGATATCAAACAGCACAGTTTAACGAATCGGAGTATGCAATTTCCATTGGCTACCGGGCTGGACAGTATTATCAATCAACCGAATCAATTGCTATAGGAAGACAGGCTGGAAGTTTTACCCAAGCTGAAAACGCAATTGCAATTGGAGCTTTTTCTGGTCAAACTGGTCAGCTAAATGAAGCTATTGCTATAGGTGATTTAGCTGGATCTCAAACTCAAGGTCCTTATTCGGTTGCTATAGGATGGCAAGCCGGGCAAATTTACCAGGGTGTTAATTCTATTGATCGTATTACACCACAAGGCTATGCAATAGCTATTGGACCAAATGCTGGGCAATTATATCAAGCATCTGATAGTATCGCAGTTGGTTATAATGCTGGAAATAGTTACCAAGATGAGCATGCTATTGCTATAGGTGAGGGTGCTGGTCAATTTGGACAAGGTGCGTTTTCTATTGCAGTTGGTTATAATGCTGGTCAATATAACCAAATAGATAGTAATGTTTCAATTGGTTCATTTGCTGGACGGTATCTTCAGGGAACAGACTCTACTGCTATTGGTGCGTTTGCAGGTGCAACTAACCAAAATCAAAAATGTATTGCATTTGGATTTAGAGCAGGTACCATAAACCAAGGTCTTAATTACCTCAGTACTTCTGTACCACCTATACCAGTCGATGGCGGTTTTTGTTTTGCTGCAGGTGATCAAGCAGGAGAATCAAATCAACATATAAACAGTGTTGCAATTGGTTATCAATCAGGGCAATATCAACAAGGATTGAATTATGTTCCAAATATACCATCCATTGAAATAACAGGAGGTAACTGTGTTGCTTTGGGAACACAGTCTGGACAAACAAACCAGGCTTATGGATCTGTGGCTATAGGTAATTTAGCAGGTCAAGATAATCAAGGATTTGGAGCAGAAGCAACTTCGGCTCTTGAGGGGAACACCAGTTCTGGTTCGTCTGTAGCTATCGGAGATAAAGCTGCACAAATTCTTCAGGGACAGCAATCCGTGGCAATTGGGTTTTTATCGGGAAGGGATTATCAAGGTTTTGCTTCTACATCTATAGGTACTGCTGCAGGTACTTTTTATCAATCAGATCTTACTGTTGCTATTGGTTATCTAGCTGCTAGTTATACACAAGGATACGGGTCTGTTTCAGTTGGACCATTTGCAGGACAAACTAACCAAGGTACTGGATCGGTTGCTATTGGAGGTGTTGCTGGTAATTATAATCAAGGTTATGGTGCAATTGCTCTCGGTGGTTATGCTGCTTTTACCAATCAGGCAACTGGTGCTGTTGCTATTGGTGGATATGCAGGGTCTCTTGAGCAAAGTTTTGGTGCTGTTGCTATTGGTGGATATGCAGGATTTCTTACACAAGGAACCCAGGCAATTGCTATCGGCGGGTATGCAGGTGGAGGTTTTATAAATGAAAATCCATCTTTTGGCGAACCTATAAGTAATCCCCAGAATGAAAACGCACTTGCTATCGGTGGATATGCAGGGTTTGCAGGACAAGGTACCAATAGTATTGCAATTGGTAACTATGCAGGTTGGGCGTTTCAAGGACCAAATTGTTTAGCCATTGGTAGCTTTGCTGGAGGTGGTGTAAATGTACAAGGTTATACATTACCTGACTATGCATCATTTCAAAATGAAGGTGCAATGGCACTTGGAAATTACGCAGGGCAATACTTTCAAGGAACTAATAGTATGGCAATGGGTAACTATGCAGGAGCCTTTGTGCAATTACCCTTTTCTATAGCTATTGGTACTCAAGCAGGTACTACTTTTCAAAATGCAAATGCCGTTGCAATTGGTACTGGTGCAGGAAGTTCTACTCAGGGGTCTGGGTCTATATGTATAGGAAGTGCAGCAGGTGCATTGGATCAGGGTACTAATTCAGTTTCCATTGGTAATAGTGCAGGAGCTTTTTTACAGGGAATTGAATCTATAGCAATTGGTGATTCTGCAGGTGTAACCAATCAAGGTCAAAATGCAATTAGTATAGGATTTGGTGCAGGTGCAGGTGTTCAAGGATCAAGTGCAATTAGTATAGGGTACCAATCAGGTGCAGTTAGTCAAGGTAACAACGCGGTTGCCATTGGTAATAATACAGCAAGTGTTTTACAGGGAAATGAATCTGTAGCAATTGGTGATTTTGCAGGTATAACTGCACAAGGTAATAACGCAGTTGCAATTGGACCTGGTGCTGGAACAAATATTCAAGGGAATAATGCTGTTGCAATTGGTTACGGTTCAGCGAGTTCTTACCAGGGTACGGGTGCAGTTGCGATTGGTTCTGAATCTGGACTTGCTTTTCAGGGTAATAACGCGGTTGCAATTGGTAATGGTGCAGGGTTTGCTTTTCAAGGAAATGAAACAGTTGCTATAGGTGACTCAGCTGGAAATATATTTCAAGGTACCAATTCTATTGCAATTGGTTCTGCAGCTGGAAATTTTACACAAAACCAAGGTTCTGTTGCGATAGGGTTTAATTCAGGTAATTTAAATCAGGGTATAAGTTATGATGATACAATTACTGGCCCTGTACCTCTTGGATATTCAATTGGTATAGGATATAATTCAGCACAAGTAAATCAGCATCAAGGAAGTGTTGCAATTGGTAATAATGCAGGTAATTTAAATCAGGGAATAAATTTCGATGCATTTTCCAATGAAATAACTGGAGGTGACTCGGTAGCAATTGGACCCAATGCCGCTAGATTAAATCAAAGAGCATTTGCAATTGCAATTGGTTCTGGAGCTGGTGGTATTCAACAAGGAACAAATGCAATTGCAATAGGATACAACGCAGCTCAAACGAATCAAGCCGGTAAGAGTATTCTTTTAGATGCAAGTAATTCAGGTCAAACACCTGCAAATTCTGGTTTTTTTGTAAGTCCCATAACATCTGTTGCAGGTACAACATCTGGTAATGCATTGGCATGGAATAGTTCAACAAATGAGATTATTTCTTATCAAAGTAAAACATTCGTTATACCCCATCCCAAAAAGAAAGAAAATTATCTTGTCCATGCATGTTTGGAAGGACCTGAGGCAGGTGTTTATTATCGTGGAATTGGAGAAATTGTAAATGAAAGCGTTGATTTAGTTTTACCAAGTTACGTTGAATCATTTACTGATTTTACAGTTCAACTTACACCTATTGGTGTTCCAAGATTACTTAGTGCTTCCAGAGTAAATTTTGGTACATTTACTGTCTATGGACAACCCGGTGAGTTTTACTGGACAGTGTTTGGAAAACGCAATGATATCAACGTAGAACCTAAAAAATCTGAAACAGTTGTTCATGGTGAGGGTCCTTATAAATGGATAAATTAAAGGTTTAATATTAAAAAATAAAATAACAGTTGTTTATAAAACAACTTTAAGATGGGAGGAGGACTTATGCAATTAGTGGCCTATGGAGCCCAGGATATTTACTTAACTGGAAAACCACAAATTACTTTTTGGAAAAGTGTTTATCGGAGACATACCAGTTTTGCAGTTGAATCTATTCAACAAGATATTTTAGGAACACCTCAATTTGGTAATAAAATAAGTGTGACTATTTCTAGAAATGCCGATCTTCTCAAAAGACTATGGATTGAATATTCACCTTACGATATTCTTTCAGGTATTCCAAGTAATCTTTTAGGATATCCTGGAGTTACTGTAGGAGCGAATATAGGGCATGCACTTATAGACTACATCGATGTAGAAATTGGAGGACAGACTATAGACCGACATTATGGTAAATGGCTTACTATTTGGAATTATCTCACAGAAAATAATGCAACGGGCGAACAAGGTGCATTGGATAATTGGGCAACCGGTCCAGGTGAATACAATCTAGATCCCGTTTTTGGTCCTGCTGGAACTGGTGATAATAGTGTTACCGAAGTTTATCCAAGAGCAACGAGGTATAACCGTATGGCATATACACATCGTGCCCAGGTAGGTGTTACTTCAAATGCAGGTGCGGCTCAATTGGCATGGGTACCTTTGCAATTTTGGTTTTGTAAAAATCCAGGACTGGCTATTCCATTAGTTTCGCTTCAGTACCACGAGGTTAAGTTTTTTATACAGCTTAATTCCCTTGCACTTGTTACAACTATGCCACAAACGCAACTTACTGGAACGGAGTTTAGTAGATTCGCAGTTTATGCTGATTACGTTTATTTGGATACTACAGAACGTAGAAGATTTGCCCAGAATGCCCATGAATATCTCATCGATCAACTACAAATTATGGAATCGGTAAAATCTATAAATATAAAATTGGCATTTAATCATCCAGTAAAGGAACTTATTTGGGCACCTGTTTCACTTCCAGTATCGGGAATCACTCGAAGCACTGTAGTTCCAGGAGGAGCATCACCCAATAGTGGTTTTACACTTAGTACATTTACTATTCCAAATAAATACAAACTTGTTCTTAATGGAACAGATCGTTTTGTAGCCAGGGATATCAGTTACTTTACACGTAATCAAGTTTGGGAATCACATACCGGTTTTGGTTCAGTTCTTTTTCCTGACAGTATTGCAGTTTATTCATTTGCTCTCCGTCCAGAAGAACACCAACCAAGTGGTACATGTAACTTTTCAAGGATTGATCTTGCTCAATTGGTTCGAACACCAACTTATACAAATGGACAACCAACACCCGATATTATAGACATCTATGCTGTTAATTACAACGTTTTTAGGGTCAATTCAGGTATGGGTGGTTTGGTTTATTCAAATTAATTATTATTAATATGGGTTATATAATTATAGCAATTTAAAGAATTAAGTGTTATAATATTAATGGCTCTGATACTTGATACTGAAACATCAGGACTTCCATTTTGTCCAAGATACGGTGTTTTTTCAGATTATACTGATCTAAGATGCTACAGTACTTCAAGGATAGTTCATGTTTGTTATATTATTACAGGGAAATATTTTGAACAACTTGAGGAATCAAATATTATTATAAAGGCAAATGATTTTAAAATAAAAAATTCCCAGTTCCATGGAATTACCGACGAAATTTCACAAAGTCAGGGAATACCTTTTGAAGAATTTGCAGAAATGTTCAATAATTCCTTGGATCATGTAACTGCCATCATCGCACACAATATCGATTTTGATATTAATGTACTTTATTCTGAACTTTATCGTAATGGTTTTTTAGAGATCATCGAAAAGATAAAGTCTAAAAAACTTATTTGTACTATGAAACTTACTAAAAATGTAGTAAATGCTACTTTTAAAAATTCTACCGATATCAAAGATCCCAATTTAAAGGAACTTTACCATTTTTGTACTGGTGAAGAACTTCAAAATCACCATGATTGTATGTACGATGTTAAAAATTTACACACCATTGTTAAACATCTGAGTTACTTGTTTAAATTAAATTAATTCCCTCGCACTTGGATCCGTTGCATCTGTGTAACGTGGCATGCAAAAGTAAGGGACTACTTCGCCACAATACTGAAAGTTTTCTTCAAATATATTACGGTAATACATCATTTCAGGTGTTGTTGGTGTATTATATGCATAAGTAACGTTTTCAACATCCTTTACTTTTTCTTGAATGATTTTGTACCAAGATCTTTCAAGAGAACTTATCCCATCGCTAAATGCTTCCTTTGTACGTGTTAAAACTTCATCGGGAAGAAGATCCTTGTTCATCAAGGTTATTGCTGAACGCATAAGATGCTTTTCAATGTCATTGTTAGCACGGCTGCAACGAATATCTGCTGGTATAGAAAGATACATCTCAACAAATGAACGGTCGAGGTATGGAGTACGTGGTTCAAGACCATGAGTACTGATACAATGATCACTTCTAAGAACATCGAAGCAATGGATATCCTTCAAAAGCCTTTTGCATTCACAGTCAAATTCGTAAGTATCTGGTACCTTGGTGAAATAAAGATAACCACCCATAACTTCATCGGCACCATCACCGTTGAAAATAACTTTTGCCTGAGAATGTTCCTTGATATACTTTCCAACAAGGTAATTACCGACACTTGCCCTTACGGTGGTAGTATCGTAACTTTCAATTGCCTTGATGGTTTCTGGAATTGCATCAAAGAATTCTTGTTCAGTAAGTACAATTGAAACATGATTGGTTCCTAGGTGATCTGCTACCATCTGTGCATAAACTAGATCAGTTGATCCTTCAAGGCCGATACTGTAAGTTTCAAGAGTACCTTTTGGTAAAAGTGAATTTACCATTGCTGCGATGGTACTTGAATCCAAGCCACCTGAAAGAAGACAGGCAATTGGGCGTTCGGTTGTTCCGATAACACGTTTCTTTACTGCATTGAAAAGTGTTTGGTAAATAATTCCATAAATGTCAAAGGAATTATTAAAGATCATTTTAAAAAAGTTAAAGTTGTGGTATCTCGTTACTTTTGGTTCCTGTGGATAATTTTTTTCGAGGGTTACTTCCATATATGTTCCTGGTTCAAAGTGTTTTATATTACGACCAAAGGCAGTCATTTGTTTTATTTCAGATGCAAAAACGATATTGCAATTGTTGTAATAATAAAGCGGCCTCACACCATAAGGATCCCTTGCAGCATAAATTTTTTGAATGTTTGAATCATAAAGTACGAATGCAAAAACTCCATCAAGAATTTGAAAAAGATAATCAATTCCATAAAGTTTATAAAAGTGAATAATAACTTCACAATCGGATTTAGTTGTTGGAGTGATACCCATGGATTTAAAAAGTTGGCGGTAATTGTAAATTTCTCCATTGCAAATAAGATAAATTCCATCAATGCACATTGGTTGATTACTTGATTCATCGAGTCCATTGATAGCTAAACGATGAAAGCCCATAAAAATAACATTTAAGAGGTATTCCTTGGTTATAAATTTGGTTGATTCTGGACCGCGTGATTTTCCATTTTCAAATTGTTTTTCGATAAAACCGTAATTATAGATATTAGTGTATTTATCGATGTTATCGATGTTATTAATATAAGTAAAAATCCCACACATAATTCTTTTTTTTTGTTTTAATCGGTTATCTTTTTAAGTAGTTTTTCAATATTTGGAATTATCATTATTTTTGACGTATTGTCATTTGTAGAATAACTTATAATACCTTTATTTTCTTCTAAAACTAGTCCCAAACAGAACTCAACATCAAAACCTTCAAACTTAAAAAATTCGGAATGTTTCTTTAAATTCATATCGAAATCAAAAACAAGAAGTATATGAAAATAATTCCCTTTTTTATTCATATGTGCAATAAACCAAATTGAATCGTTGTGTGTTATTCCATTTGTTGAACCACGGAGATCATCAAAAAAACTAGGGACTTCAATTTGTTGTAAGATCTCTAATTTATTTTCATTTATTTCACAAACGGTCAATGGATACCATTTATAAATTAAATTAAGTTTATCACCATTTTTAAAGTGACACCAATTCTTTTCCCACTGGTCACGATTATCGAAATTTGTTTTTATTATATTTAAATCGTATTTATTATTGAATATACTACTTGTTATACATGCTTTTTTATTATGAAAAATACATCCAATATAATATAAAACTCCATTATCATTAAACAATTTGATGTCTTCTAATCCATTGTGTTTATATTTATCTTTAAAGTTAGAATCAAAAAAGTATTCTTTTTTTACAACAAATGATTTATCTAATTTTAAAATTTTATTTAAAGAATATGTATGATCCGGGTCATAAATGTCTTTGATATAATTTACATATCTTATATTAACAATGTATTCATCACCTAATTCTATTATAGCAGGAGTTGATGAATAAAATGTTATCTCTTCACCATTAATTTTTTTTTTAGTTATATTTGAAAAATCTATAACAACCGAATTGTAGTTTTTATAGAGTACCAAGTGGTCTTTTTTCTCATAAGTTCTGCCTTCACGTGATCCAAAACGTCTATAATGATCCAAAGCTGCATCTAAATTATTAATACCAGCATCTCTAAGATCTTTATAATTTGCAAGATATTGTTTCCAATCAAAGGTATTCATTAAAATTTAAGTTTATTTTGTTTTAATTTGTTTTCCGTAAATGACCACGTTTAATTGTTACGTTTATATACTTTCCATTCACCCGAATCATAAACTTCAGTATATCCCTTTGATACCAAAAGATCCTGTGCCTTCTTTGTAGTTGGCCAGTTTGTATCATCAAATACCCATGTTCCACCTGGTTTTACTTTATTGTGATAAAATTCTACTTCCATACAACTGGTTTCCTCGCTGTGATTTGAATCCTGGTGAAGAAAGTCAATTGAATGATCATCAAAAATCTTTACAGCGTCTGATGATTTCATTCTAAGTAACTTTACATTGTCACACTTATGAGAATCCATAAGCCTATGTGTGTAATTGTACATATCGTTGTAATTTATCTTACTCCACCATTCATCATTTGCAACATCATTTTTACCTTCAAGTGATGCACTAACGTTCCATGCATCAATTCCATAAACATCTCCCTTACACTTAAAGGCAATTGGCAATAAACTTTTACCTCCCCATACACCGAGTTCGACACTAACCTTTGTACTGTCATTAATGTATTCCATCATTTTAATAGCTTTGTCGCGATTGCACCATCCTTCAATTGATTCATAATTAGTAACAGCGTTAAAACGGTCCATTTAATTTATTTTATAATATTACAATGCTTTCAATTGTTTATATTACTTTTAGAGAAAATTGTAAATTTGAATGGTTTATTAGTTCCCTTGTTAAGCAGTCAGATGAATCTTTAAGAAAACAGATACAAATCATAGTTGTAGATGGAATTCTTTCCGAAGATGAAACTGGTCGTCGTGAATTCATTTCTGGAATTATTGGAAACAATTTTGAATTTGTCCATGTTCCACCTAAACCAACAATTTGGCAAGGTAAGTATCGTTTAACAAGTGAAAACTATTTCGCAGCTGCCAATACTCGCAACACTGGTGCATGTTATGCAAAGTACGACTTTATTGCTTTCCATGACGACTTGGGTTGTCCAAGCCAGACATGGTTAAATGCGGTTTTAAAAGCTCGAGAACTTGGGCAAATTCATTGTGGAGCTTATACCAAGGCATATGATATTGTTGTTGAAGATGGTACAGTCATTGATAAAAGAGATCACGGTGTAGATAATCGTTTAAGTGTTTATTCTGAAAATATCTCAGTTGCGCATAGTTCTCATTTTTATGGATCTTCGTTTTGTATGCCCCTTGAACTTTACTTTAAACTAAACGGTATAAATGAAATGTGTGATGGTAATGCAGGTGAAGACTATGAATTTGGTATGAGGATTTTAAGAAGCGGTGTTCAATTTTATTATAATAAGCTTATGTTTATTTATGAATCTGAAAATATTTTTGGTTCTGACCAACATAGAAAGTGTATTCGAGCTGATCCTAAAAGAGATCAAAATGATCCAAATTCTGACCTGAGCCATTACATGTTAGAATATGTTAATAAATGTGATATTTATTCTATTAATCCAGAATTTTCACTTAAGGACTATAACAATAAAATAGTTAAACAAGGTTTAGATCCAGAACAAGTTTTTGTTAAACCTGTAGATAAAATTCACTTTTTTACTGGTAAATTAATCTCAGAAGGTCTTGATTCAGTAGCTTCATTTCATTGGCAGAATTATATCGCAAAATACTCAGATCTTCAACAAGCTGGTATTAATACTGAAGAAAAAGCTTTAAGACATTATTCTCTTTTTGGTAAAAAAGAAAATAGAACGTGTTATTAATGGAAAACTTTAACTGGGAAGTTTATCTAGAAAAATACCCTGATCTTAAAAATATTGGTATCAATAATAAATTTGATTCATGGATGCATTACTGTAAATTTGGAAGAAATGAAGGTAGAAGTGATAATTATCCTTATATTTTACTGTATGATAGGCCAGATCGTCTTGGTGCTAATATAACTAATTATATGGCACAAATACTATATGCTTATCACAATAAGTATTATATTAAAATTGAAGGAGATCTAAAATACAATACTACCCCATTTGTAAAAGCACTTTTCAATTTTATTGAAGAATACAATAAAGATAAAAAACATAATTTTAGAATTGTTTATGGAAATACTCATTGTTATACCGGTCTTATTGGTCAAACAACCCAAACTATAAATTCTGATTACTTTACTTATTTTAAAAGATTAAATATAAAACTTGATGTTAATTATCCAATTCCATTTGATGTTTCAAAAACTATTCTTATTCATTTAAGATTAGACGATGTTGCCCATTGTAGTGATTACAATGGATCAATTTGTACTAATTTTTATAAAAACAAAGTTGAAAATAAGGAATACTGCTTTTATACACAGCCTGAAGGATGTAATAGACAAGCACCTTTAAGCGATTCCAAGATAATTTCTATTTTAAATGAAATAAATCAACCTGATTACACTGTAAAAATTATTACAACTCCCAATTCAATTGTAACATTACCTTATGAAGTTATAACTACTAATGATGAAAGCCATGATCTATATCTTCTTACTAAGTGTAAAATAGTTATTCTTTCACGTAGTACTTTTTCACTTTCTTCATTGTTCTTTGGAGATCACCAAACTGTTTATATTCCTTCATGGGGTCATTCAGTTTGTTTAGGATTGAATACTAAGTTCGATAAAACAAATTTTAAATATTTTTACTAATTAAATTATGGATACCTTCAATTTTGAAAGTTATATTGCAAATTACCCAGATCTTCAAAAAGCTGGAATTAATAATCAACAATCAGCATGGAATCATTTTGTTAGATATGGTAAATCAGAAAACAGAACTGATAAAAATTACAACTTAAAATTAACTATAATAACTCCATGTTCTAGACCAGAAAATTTAAATCTTTTAAAAAAAAGTATCGATTTTGATAAAGTAATCGAATGGATAATTGTTTATGACAGTACTTCATTTGATAAAATAATGGATAACCCAAAAATAACAGAATGTTGCTGTTTTGATGAAAAGAGTAAATACGGCAATGCTCAAAGAAATTTTGCACTTAACAATTTAAAATATCAAGAAAGTTATATTTATTTTCTTGATGATGATAATCTAATGCATCCTGATTTATTCAAAATAAATTTCTTACCTAATCAAATTTATTCATTTAATCAAGAAAATGGTCTTTCAGGAAGACTTTTAAGACCTGGATTTATTGACAGTGCAATGGTTTTAATTTACTTTCCATTGATTAAAAACATTCGATGGAAACTTGATAAATATGAAGCCGATGGTATATTTATTCAGGAAATATTTCAAAGAAATAAACACACACATCTTTTTATAAATTCAGAACTTTGTTACTACAATAAATTGACTGGTTACAAATTCTTAGGTTATTCCGATTTAAAAAAATCAACAAATAAATTTAGAATATTTAAAACTTCTAAATTTACCAGATCAAATTTACCTCAACAAATTAAAAATGCCTTAGAAATAACTAAAAAACTAAATCCAGGATACGATCTTTATTACTTCGATGATACCGAAATGGAACAATTTCTTTTAGAATACAATGAAAGAATCTACCGTGCTTTTAAAAAGCTTATTCCCGGTGCCTTTAAAGCTGATTTATTCAGATACTGTATTCTTCATCGTTATGGTGGTTGCTATTCTGATATTGGTCATACACCTGAAGTACCTTTTGAAGAATTACTTAAAGAAACTGATATCGTTTTAGTAAAAGAAATCAGAGACTTTGGAATTCACAATGGATTAATTATAATTCCACCTGAACATAAATTTATGGAAAAAGCTATTGAAACTTGTTTATACAACATTGAAAATGAGATTTATGGTATTTCAGATATTTCAATTACAGGTCCTAAAATGCTTGGGACTATTTTAGAAAACTTCGATTTAAAGGTAAATATGCTTAATCACGTTATAGTTGCCCAAAAAAGATACATTAAGGATTCTTCGAATAACACAATTGTAATTCCAAAATTTGAAAATTACGATTCCATTATGTACCCAGAGGGTAATGATTACCATGTTTTGTGGAATAATCATAAGGTTTTTAACGAATCCATACATTTTGATGACCTGATAGAAGTTCTGTAAATTTTTTTTCATTCAAGAGGTTCCTTATTTTGAGGTAATCACATTTATCTGGGCGATCCGCTTCAAACATAAATAATCTAAGATTGTTTAATATATCTGGATTTTCATCTAAAAATATTTCCAAAAAACCTTCACAGTCTGCAACTAAAACATTAAATGTCTGAATACCTGTTAAACCCTTGATGTATTCCATTGTATAACTTGGTATCATTGAATTGTCATTTCTAATAGCTGTCGTACCATATCCATTATAGCTTTCTAGATCACAAAGATCTAATTTTGAATTACTTAAAAAACCTTTAACAATAAAGAATTCACAATTATTTCTTAATTTATTTTTTTCTAAAGAATCCCAGACTCTTGAATCAGGCTCCACAACTACTTGGTTTTTTCTATTCTTTAGTTTTCTGTTTATTGTACATGAAACAGATCCATACCTTGCACCTAATTCAAATACTACGTCATCTGGTAAGATGTATTCATTTGCAAGTTGCCTTTCAGATACTTCAACATTTGTAACTTCATTTCCATTTTCATCATACGTGATTACTTCTGATTCATTAAGTTTGTCTGATCTATTTTCATTTTTTCCAAAACGGAGAAAATGTCTCCATGCCGATTGTTGGTTATTAATACCTGCATCCCTAAGATCTTTGTAATTTTTAAGGTATTGTTCCCAATTAAAAGAATCCATAAAACTTTACAGTTATTTTACTCAAAGACGATAATTTTCCAATTTATGCGTAATATCGCTATAAGATTCCATTTGAAGGCCAAGTCTTGGTTTAAATGAATACCAGTTACTCTCTGGTTGAAGTTTTAACCAATTTACATCTAACATATCAGTTTCTCTAAAATTTTCTAAAAGTGCAGGTGCAAAATCTTTACTAATTAAATATCCTGATGTTGTTTGACTATGATAAACCTTTGTTAAGAAGTTTTCAAGTGTTACTTCTGTTTTTGTTGAACCTGCCAACATAACTAAATGAAAATTATCTAAATATTTTGAATTAAAAAAAGAATTAAATTTATCATTAACTGTTTCGATATCTTGTGTAAAGGTAAAATCATCTTCAAATATTATACAATTGTTATAAGGACTATTTATAAACATTTCAAGTGTTTTACAATGTGATGCCGTACATCCCCTTATTCCTAAATCAGGATCATAAATTGCATCGATTTTATTTATTCTTTTAGATTCTATTCCCATTTTCTTTAATTCATGTATTATATGATCATGGCGATCTTTGCGGTGTTCCAGGTTTATAAAATAAACAATATCTACATTATTTATTCCATTTGTCCATTTATCAATTCTACCTTCATTTCTACCAAAATTATTGTAGTGTCTGAATGCACTTAGTTTATCGTTAATTCCAGCTTTTTGAAGGTCTGGGTAATTTGAAAGGTATTTTTTCCAGTTAAAGGTATCCATTAAAAAGTTCTTTAATAAAGAACGGTATTTTTTTTTATTTATTTACCCGTGCTTTTCTTATTTTCTTACCCTTAGTCTCAGTTATATTCAATTCTATTTCTGGTACAACTACTTCTTCTGTAACAACTTCAACTTCAACTTCTTCTGTTTCTTCAACCGATTCTTCAACTTCTTCAGTAATGGGTTCAAGAACAACTTCAGGTACAACTTCAACTTCAACTTCTTCTGTTTCTTCAACCAGTTCTTCAACTTCTTCAGTAATGGGTTCAGGAACAACTTCAGGAACGGGTTCAACAACAACTTCTTCGATTACTGGTTCTGAAACAACTTCTTCAACAACTTCAGCAACGGGTTCTGGAACGGGTTCTGGAACAGCTTCTTCGATTACTGGATCGACAACTTCGATAACAGATTCTGGAACAACTTCTACAACTTCTACGACTTCTGGAACAACGTCGGCAACAACTTCTACGACTTCTGGAACAACGTCGGCAACAACTTCTACGACTTCTGGAACAACGGGTTCAGGAACAACGATTGTAGCTGTTACTTTAAAAGGAGCTCTTCCTTCATTTTTACCAAATTTTACATAATGTCTTAAAGCGGCTTCTTGAGTTTTAATACCGGCTTTACCAAGATCTTCGTATTCACTTAAATAAAATTGCCAATCAAAGTGTTTATACATTTATATACTTTCTTAATATTAAATTTCTGTAATTTATTCGCGAGAAAAAATTTTACAAAAATAAAATGACCTAAAGTATCAAAAGGTTATAATAACAAGAAAAAATGAGTGACTGTAATGTGTGCTGTGAGAAGTTAAACAAATCTACTCGTAAGGAAATTGCTTGTGTCTTTTGTGATTTTACTATTTGTCGTACGTGTTTTCAGAAATATACTTGCGATACTGTTCAAGACCCCCATTGTATGAGCTGTAAGAAGGTTTTTACGAGGGCATTTGTATCCGATGCTTGTACGAATGTATTTGTTACAAAGAATCTTAAAAAACACCGTGAAGATGTTTTACTTGATCGTGAGAAATCCCTGTTACCTGAAACCCAGCCTTACGTCCTTCTTGAAAAAGAACGTAGAAAATTTAAAGCACGTATTCAACTTATCGAAAAAGAAAAGGAAGAAATTTTAAAGTTAGTTATGGAGAAAAATATTCAAATAACCAGATTGAATGACCAAATGCACCGCCTTAGAGTTAATAATATTCCAGATGAAGGTGGTCCAAGTGAAGTACCTGAAACTGAACGTCGTAAATTTATTCGTAAGTGTCCCATGTCAGATTGCCGTGGTTTTCTTAGTTCCCAGTGGAAGTGTGGTAGCTGCGATACTCGCATTTGTAACAAGTGTAATGAAGAAAAGGTAGAAGATCACGAATGTCACCCCGATAACGTAAAATCTATGGAACTTTTAAATAAAGATACTAAACCATGTCCTGAATGTGCTACAATGATCTATCGTATTGAAGGCTGTTTTGCAAAAGATACTCCTATATTACTTTGGAATGGAACTATTAAAATGTCCCAAAAAATAGAAATCGGTGATAAACTTATAGGAGATGATGGTACTGTACGAACTGTTTTAAAAACAACAACTGGTATTGATAAACTTTATAATGTTATTCAAGCAGATGGTATTAATTATACAGTAAATAGCAAACATACACTTTTATTAAAAGCTACATGTAATAATGTTATATACACAAACGATACTCATCACAAAGTACTATGGTTTGATCATACTTCATTTAATTTTCGCAGTACTAAATTTAAATACAATGAACATAATAAAGAAGAAAAACACAATGAAGCAACTCTATTTAGTAAAAAACTCAATGTCCCTGAAATTTTAGAAATAAAAGTTGATGATTATATGAAATTACCAGATCAAATTAAAACTAGATTAGTTGGATTTAAAGGAGATGGCGTAAATTGGGAATTCCGTGATATTAAAATAGATCCATATTTATTAGGTCTTTGGTTAGGTGATGGAAATAGTAATGGCGGAGGTTTTGCAAGTAATGACAATGAAATCATAAACTATTTTATTAATTGGGCTAAAGAAAATAATTTATTTATTGTTCATCAAGATAAATACTTTTTTAAGATAAATTCTTATTTAAATACAAGAAAACCAATTGTATATGAAGAACATTGTAAAGCATGTGATAAAAAGGAATGCACACTTTGTTCAGTAAAAAATGAAAATGATTTTATTATTTCAGAAGGAAGACCTCTGAATCTCTTTCGTAAATTACTATCAGAATATAACCTTATAAACAATAAACACATTCCAGATGATTATCTTATGAATTCAAGAGAAAATAGATTAAAACTTTTAGCTGGTATTATCGATACAGATGGATGTGTTAGAAATGATGGAAAACGCATTATTATTTCACAGGTTAATGTTAAATTTTCAGAACAAATTATAATTCTCGCGAAATCACTTGGATACATTGTTCATCATAGAATTATTAAAAAATTAAATATACCTTTTCCAACTACAGATAAATTAACTGATTGTAAAGATCAATATCAAATTAATATTTCAGGAAATATTAGCGAAATTCCTACCATACTTCCACGTAAAAAATGTGTTTCAAGTAATCCTAATAAAGATTATAAAAAAACAAGTATAAAAGTAATAGAAGTTGATCAAGGCCAGTATTTTGGGTTTTTATTGGATGGTAATCATAATTTCATATTAAAAGATTTTACAGCTTGTCAAAATTGTTCCCAGATGTTTTGCACTGAGTGCCATACACCATGGGATTGGAATACTGGTAGAAAAGTAACTGGTGTTATTCATAATCCTCATTACTATGAATTTATGAGAAATGGTGGTACAGGGTTACGTAATAACGGTGATATTCCTTGTGGTGGTCTCCCAAATCTTTATTCATTCCGTAGATACTTCGATTTTATAATTGATACTAAAATAAGAAATTCTTTTTACAATATTCATAATATAATTACTCATATTCAGTACCAAGAATTAAGAAACGTTGTTAATCATGAATTAGATCCGGCTATTAATAGAGATCTCCGTGTCAGATATCTTTTGAATGATATTTCAGACATACACTTCAAGGAACTTCTCCAGCAAAAGGAAAAGCACCATGAAAAAATGATAGAATATCAAGAAATCTACCAGATGTTTGTAAATGTTGCTTCAGATCTTTATGCACAAATGTTTCAATGGTGTCAAACTAATTCAGAAGAACAACATAAATTCAATAATTATTTTATAGAAAATTTGAAAATACTTGATAATTTAGTGAATTACTTTAATGAAAATTTTAAAAAATTAGGAAAAATGTTTAAATGTGTTTATCCAGGAATTACCGGTACTTATAATTTAGTACCTAACATAGAAAGACATCTCCGTGATGTTGCAAGAACTACACCGGTTGCCGCCATTCCTATTCAGAGGTAATGGTTTCAATTACGGAATTTGATTTGGAAAAAAATACCGTTCTTTATTAAAGTTTCTTTTTAATGAACTACTTAGAAAAAAAAATAAAAAACTTAAATTTAATAGGAGAAATCCTTTTAAATTTAATTTATTACTTTGTCAATAAAAATACCAGTTTTAAAATAAGACTACTCCATGAAAATTCCAAACCCCCTTTTAAAGCTGATTCCGGGGCTGCAGGTTACGATATCTTCTCTACAGAAGACGTTCGAGTTAAACCGGGAGAACGAGCGTTGGTCTCAACGGGAATATCCTGCGAATTTTCTAAAAACTTTTATTTACGCGTAGCTCCAAGGAGTGGTCTTTCAACAAAGTGTATTGACGTTGGTGCTGGTGTTATAGATTCAAGTTATCGTGGTGAAATTAAAGTACTTTTAATTAATAATGGAATTAGTATTTTTGAGTTACCTTCTGGTAGCAAAATAGCACAGCTTATTTTAGAACGTTGTTCCGATGCTACCATTTTAGTTGTTGAAAACCTCAGTTTAACTGATCGTGGTGAAAATGGATTTGGTTCTACTGGAAATTAAAATAAACATTCTTATTAAGAACATTGTTCCTTTTTAAATGAAAATACTTTATACTGGAATTGGATCTAACATCACAGGTATCCATGAAGAAAAAGAATTTCTAACGATCATGGAAAAAGAAATTACAAATAAAAGACACGTTTCTCATTTTAAATTTCAATTTAAGGACTACATTTTACCAGATGATTTTGTATTTTTTAATTTAAATGACTGGATTGAGTATTCTGGTGCAGAAATATTGTGCGAATAAAAATATTGTTCTTTTACAAAGAACTTTTTAATGAGTTACTTGTGTAGAATAAAATTTAAACCAAGCGCTCCTTTTTGTAGATTACCAAGAGAGAAACCCATTAAAAAGATATATGGCTTTAGAACTATTTATCACAGCGATGAGGAAGGACTTCGTGAAATTGTTTATCCTAAATCACTTTGGTTACAAGAATCTAATTTTGATTTAGAAAGAAAATTGATAGAAATAAAGACTGTTTTCCCACTTTGGGAAACAATTGAAATTATTGAAAATTAAAAGTGTTTAAAATAAAAAAAGGAATGATCATTGGGATTGCCATCCAGAAAGCTGACCAGAAATAATTTAAATAGGAATAATATCCATGGAGGCTCTTGAAAATATCTAATTTCCTAAACAAAAAATCTACAGCAATTCCAAATAGTGCCAAATTGATGTAATTCATTGGTATTTTAAGAAGTATAAAAATAGAATAAAACAATGTCATCATACCTGCAGCAACAAACATAGATTCAGCTTGACCATGTTGTTTGAAATAATCTTTAAGACCCCAATTTGTTGGACCACCCATTCCATTGTTTGCACCAACTTGTAAAAGAATGTCTCCTATAAATCCCGTTAAACAAGCAATAATTAAAAGTTTATTCTGTTCCATTTTTAATAAAACCGTTATTGTACCTTTTACAAATATAATTTAATGGATATTTTACTTTTTCATAAACTGAATCAACAAAATCTATATGCTCTGACATTTTTGAACAACCCTTTTCTAAACTTTCATTTTTTTCATTTAGTTTTTTTAGTTCTTCCTTAACAAATTGAAGATCTTCCTTAATAATACTTAATTCATTTAAAATAATCTCTAGAGGTTCTTTCATTTAAATTAAAAACGTTATTTTAATTTGACTTAAAAATTAGTGCGTTAATAACTTAAAAAAAGAGTGTCTATGGATCAAGAATTTTTGAAAGTAATAAACCAGTTTCCAGAAATTATAAATATTACCAAACCTGGAAAAAGTTTGATTTGTTCTGGTAAAGTAACTGATTCAATTATAAATGCAATTGAATTTTGGTATCGCAATTATTTTTCAAAGGAAATTACATTATTTTTACCTAAAAACGTCGATCTGGAATCTTTAGAAAATGTAAAAGCTTCAAGTGATTTAGTTGTTATTTTTGGTTATGCAGACATCATTTTTAATGATCTTTGTAAAAATAATAAAAGACGTTTTAATACTCTTTTAAAGGGTATTAACAAAAAATCAAGAATTATTATTTTAAGTAATTCCAATTTGAAGTGTTTAGATTTAAATGCACTTGATTCTTTTGATCATTATAGTTTAAAAGAACAAGTATTTCCATTTGATTTTTCTCTTATTGATCTTCTCGATCCTGAAATAGAAAACTATGAAAGCAATGTAGAATCGTTTATTGAAATTATCAGTGACCTTTCAAAGAATAATAGAATCTACATTTCTTTAAATTTAATACAAACAAAAATAGTTTCGCTTTATACTAAACTAAAGGAAAATCTTGTTTCTGTTTCAAAAAATGAATCGGAAACTGAAAATGTTGTTGTAATTAATTCTTCGAAAACAACTGAAAATACATTTTTAAAGAAAGATTATGATATTTATATTTATATTCTTCCACACATTGAACATCCATTGGATCTTGTCGGTTACATAAAGGATTCCTTTGGTAAAAAATGTGAAATTTACATTGATTCATCGAAAATTGATAATGTAACTAAATGCTTAAAAGCTATAACATGTACTGAAGTTTCTAGAACAATTGTAAAGGATTCATCTGAATTTGAAAGTTATGCAGATCTTGTAAAAAAGGTAAATTCAGAAGATCTCGTTATGGCTAGCGATAATTATTATTGTTTTGAAGCTCCTGAATGTTTGTTAAAACTAAATTTAAGTAATCTTGTAAAAAAGGATCTCGATTTAATCAGAAATGTAATTAAAGTAAAATTAATAAATAAATTCGATCTAGAAATTAAAACATGTCAATTAGCTAGTCCATCGAGTCCAAAAGATCGATCAAGGAAATTAAATAGTCTTTCAAATAAACTTAGTTCATTTGACTATCGTTGTGATGTAACTTGTGAAATCTTTAAGGACAATACAATTGGAATTGTTATTTGGAATGAAACCTTTGCAAATAGAAAAACACTTAATATAAATAACGGTATTTATGTTTATCAAACAACCTACGGTAAATGGAAATATACAACGATTAATTAAAAATTATTTTTAATTGTTCTTTTTAAAACATTATACACATTTCCATTTTTAACTTCACTAAGACTAAACCACTGTAATTTACTCTTTTCTTTAAAATGTGAATCCTTGATCTTATTTTGGTTTAAATAAAATTGTGAAAAATTCATAAAAAGCAGGTGTTCGGGGAATTTAATAAACCATAGATAAACTATTTTACCCGATGGTGTTTTTTCAAGAACTGGATTAACAACATTTAATTGTGATTTTATAAAATCACTTGAATTTCCAAATATAAAATCACTCGAATTTTCAAAGATCAATGATGTTTCTTCATTAAATTCCCTAAAAGCAGTGAGTTTAGGTGTTTCTCCTGATTCCGATCCACCTACAAATCCAGACCATTTTCCATTGCTTCTTTCTAAACCAAGTAGAAAATGAATTTCACCGTTAAATGATATGTATGGAATTATCCCGGCTGCAAAGGGTTCCATATAAATTAACTTTTATTCTTTTTGGGAAAAATCAAACAATTATTTTACTAGCAAATTTAAATGATTTACGAAAAAACAGAATTTAACTGTAAAGGAAAACACTTTAATGAAAATTGGTACAAGTACATTATAAACTCAAACAGTGATGGTTATTTTAACTCAAATGGGAATAAAAAGGTTTTATTTAAATTTCGTAAAAAAATGATTTCACCTGATTTATCAAATTTAGCCATTAATGTTTTTTTAAAAGAATCTAAAAAGAAACACGGTAATCGTGGAATGGCATCGGGTATTCCCAGTGGTAGAAAAACAGCAAGAACATTAACGGCAACTGGTCAGAGTGAAGGAGTTTATAGTTCAAGTAATATTTCTGGTTACTTCGATCGTCCTCTAAGAGAACATCGTGGAATACTTGGAACAATTGTTGCTTGTAGAACAACCGCTTTTACTTTAAAAAATGTATCACTTTGGGAATCTGGATTGCCTTTTGTTCAACGGTGTTCTAAAATTTATAAGAATTTAGCTCCAAAAGAATGGAATCTTCAAAAAAAAGAATACAAATTAATTAATGAGCAATTAAAGATACCTAAAACTG
>Ga0114974_10001065_pt1 | contig 21933 bp, 17 predicted proteins | sample S_130206_EF_Meta_FD_87318 | JGI IMG/M metagenome (GOLD analysis project Ga0114974, IMG submission 87318) | Freshwater microbial communities from Lake Simoncouche, Canada to study carbon cycling - S_130206_EF_MetaG | ecosystem: Environmental > Aquatic > Freshwater > Lake | place: Lake... | reverse complement strand
TGACCTCCAATCAGGTTGACGCATTTTGTGATCAGCTGGAGATTTTTCGAATTGGCTACAGTTGGGGTGGCCCCATCAGTTTGGTGGTGCCTTACAACGTCGAAAGCGCTCGCAGTGCTTGGCCAACGGGCCTCCAAAAAGGTCATTTGGTTAGATTTTCAACTGGCTTTGAGGCCGTTCATGATCTGATTGCGGACCTGTCTCATTCCTTGCATCAATGCTTGAATTTTGAAGGGTGTTGAATTCTTCAATCGCAAACTGATACAGTGGACCTCATTCACTAGAAAGAACTATCTTGGCAACTCCCAATTACGGTTACGAAAAACGTCAAAAAGAATTGGCGAAGAAGCGCAAGAAAGAAGACAAGCTCAAAGCCAAAGCGGAGAAAAAATCGGATTCTCCCGATGACGGCTCTGATGAAGCCACTGAAGGTTCAGCTGACGACGCGGCACCTCAAAACGACGTAGCGCATCCGCCACCTTCTCTTTGATTCTAAAAATTCTGCAATAGTTTTTTGATTTGAGGCCAGATGTTTTTCATCATGAGGCTCTGGGCAGCCTCGTTGGGATGAATTCTATCGGCCTGAAACCACTTCAGTGGATCTGGATCGTCCGAAACGCCTTTGAGGAAATGGGTGTTCAATTGTGAACCGGTTTCCTTGGAAACTTTGACATAGACCGCTTCCATTTGCTGTCGGTAATTGCTGCCATAGTTAGGCGGAACTTGCATTGCAACGACCAACACTTTGGCGCCCGCTTTTCTTCCCTCTGTCGCCATTGCCATCAGGTTATTTTGAGTCATCTGAAGGCTCAATCCACGCAGTGCATCGTTGCCCCCCAGTTCAATCACCAGAACATGTGGCTGGTGCTGTTTCAGCAAAGAGGGTAGTCTGCTAACGCCACCCGATGTGGTGTCACCACTGATGCTGGCATTGACAAGATTAAATTGGAGAGCTTCTTGGGTGGCTTGTTGTGACATCAGCTGAGCCCAGCCGGAACCTCTGGCCAAGCCATATTCAGCGCTCAGAGAATCCCCGACAATGAGCACTGTTTTCGGAGCACCTTGCTGACTGATTTTTGCTGGATTATTTGGACCCGAATTTGCCCACAGCAGTCCACAAAAACCTGTGCTGATCAAGCCTAAAACAAGCCGGTTAAAGTGTCGGTGAAGCATTAAAGGTATTTGCATGTCAGTAACCATGATTTCAGTAAGCCATGTCAGTAAGATTGTCAGCGATGCCAGTGGGCAGCTGTCTATTTTGCGTGATATTGATTTCTCTGTGAATGAAGGGGAGACCGTGGCCATTTTGGGCGCCTCGGGTTCTGGGAAAAGCACATTGCTTTCCATCATGGCGGGTTTAGATGTTCCCAGCATGGGGCGTGTTGAGTTGGGCGGCATGAATATTTTTGACATGTCCGAGGATCAGCGTGCCGCATGGCGGGGACAACAGTTGGGCTTCGTTTTTCAAAACTTTCAACTGATGGGCCATCTGACAGCGCTTGAAAATGTCATGCTGCCCCTTGAGTTGGCTGGCACGAAAGCGGCAGCTCAGATTGCCAAAGACATTTTGGGTCAGGTTGGGCTGGCTGAGAGATTGAGACATTTTCCAAAAGTTCTCAGTGGCGGCGAGCAACAACGCGTGGCATTGGCCAGGGCATTTGTGGTCCAACCTAAATTGTTGTTGGCCGATGAGCCGACCGGCAGCCTCGATGCGCAAACCGGTGAAAGCATCATGAATTTGATGTTGACCATGAACCGAGCCCGCGGAACCACCTTGATTTTGGTCACACACGATCAGAAATTAGCCCAGAGATGCGACCGAACACTGACCTTGGAAGCTGGGCGCCTCATATCCCAACGATAATCGGGGCATGTCTTCTCCCAAAATCCTATTTGGTTTCCACGCAGTGGGTGTTCGTCTCAAAACGGCGCCGCAGTCGATCGTTGAGATTTATTTTGAAACTACGCGTCGCGACGCTCGCATGCGGCAATTCATCGAACGTGCGCAAGAGGCAGGTGTTCGCTTGATCGAAGCCGATGGCATGCGACTGGCCAAGTTGGCCGGCAGCCATGGCCATCAAGGCGTTGCAGCCCGCGTAGAGTCGCTCCCTCAAGCCCATTCCTTGGACGACTTACTGGACCAGGTTCAAGGCCCAGCCTTGTTGCTGGTACTTGACGGGGTGACCGATCCTCACAATTTAGGGGCATGTTTGCGCGTGGCAGATGGTGCGGGCGCGCACGCCGTGATTGCACCCAAGGATCATGCTGCTGGCATCAATGCCACAGTGGCCAAGGTGGCCAGTGGTGCGGCCGAAACAGTGCCTTATTTCATGGTGACCAATTTGGCACGTACTTTAGGAGAGCTCAAGGAGCGTTCTATTTGGGCCATCGGTACCAGCGGTGACGCTCCGAAAAATATTTACCAAGTCGACCTTAGAGGCCCTGTTGCGCTTGTTCTTGGTGCAGAAGGCCCTGGCATGCGTCAACTCACACGCAAAACCTGCGACGAACTTGTGAGCATTCCCATGCAAGGGGCTGTTGAAAGTTTGAATGTTTCAGTGGCAAGCGGCGTGTGCTTGTTTGAGGCGGTTCGTCAACGCTTGGGTTAAAGCCATCCGAGTGCGCCAAATGCAGCGCCTGCTGCCATGAGCCACAAAATGTGAACAGATGTTCTGAGAATCATGATGACGGCCCCGCCAGCCAGCAGCCACAGCCTCCAATCTTGAGTGATGTTGTTGTGCGCACCCAAGAGAACCCAGCCTGTAGAGACCAAAAGTCCAATCACAAGGGGCGCCATTCCCGACTTGAAAGATCGAACCGAAAGAAAATTTCTGTTGTCGTGGGCCCATTTGGTGGCAACGTAGGTGAGCACAGAAGAGGGCAGCATGATGCCGGTCATGGTGATCAAAATCCCTAACATGCCCAAGCTCCATGCCAAGATACCGCCGCCCAATCCACCGCCGGCGTTGAGCCCTATATGCCATCCTATCAAGGCGACAAACAAAACATTGGGGCCAGGAGATGATTGGGCCAATGCAATCGATGAAGAAAATGAAGCATCACTTAACCAATGTTTTTCATCCACCAGAAAGCGATGCATTTCTGGCGCAGCTGTGATGGTGCCACCAACGGACAACAGTGAAAGCAGTGCGAAATGCGTGAACAGGTCAAGCCAGTCATAAGGCGTGAGAGTGATCGCGTGGATCATGAGTTTTTCTCTTTTGACTTTGTCTGCGACAAGGCGCGAAAAGCAAGTCCACAACCTAGCAACCCCAGGCCTAACAATGCCCAAGCAAGAGGTAATCGAAGAATTCCAACCATCACAAATGCAGCAAGGGCCAACAGCCATGCAGTCCCAAGGCCCATGGGATTTTGCCGCAAGGAGCTGCTTAATTTGATGCCGGTGGCAATGATCAAACCGGCTGACACAGCCCCCATGCCTTTGAGGGCACCTTGCGCCATGGGATTGTCAGACACACCACCGAACAAAATCGCTAAGCCAAGAACCAAAATCAAAGGTGCAATCAATAAACCCGAAACCGCGGCCGCAGCACCCGCCATGCCAAAATATTTGCCACCCAACATCAAACCCAAGTTGACGACGTTAGGACCTGGCATGACTTGAGCAACAGACCACTCTTCCACGAATTGTTGGTTGGTCATCCATTTGCGACGCTCAACCAGTTCCCGCTGAGCCACTGTCAATACCCCGCCCACGCCTTGCAGGGCCAGCAAGGTAAAGGCAATGAACAATTCGGTTTTTGAGCCTGGCTGCTGAAGATGCGTTGTCTCTAAGGTCATTGTTGGATTATCCACATCCAAAAAATGACCCTCCATTCAAACCAAGGGGCTTTTGAAGGTCGCGGTGAAGCGCAATCTGAGCATTTAAAAAGACCTTTCAAGCCCGTGGGCAGGCCAGAGGCTCTAAACTATGGAAATCCCTCTGAAATTCGGCCTATGAACGCCTTTGTTGACGTCTCTTTTTTTCCGCGCGAAGCGAAACCCCTGACCAGTTATCGAAAGTACTGGGCTTCACGCTTTGGCACGGCGCCTTTTTTGCCCATGAGTCGCGAAGAAATGACCCAATTGGGTTGGGACAGTTGTGACATTGTTTTGGTCACGGGTGATGCGTATGTCGATCATCCCAGCTTTGGCATGGCCGTCATTGGCCGAATGTTAGAAGCCCAAGGGTTTCGGGTTGGCATCATTGCGCAGCCCGATTGGCAAAGTGCCGAGCCCTTTCGCATTTTAGGCAAACCCAATTTATTTTGGGGTGTCACTGCGGGCAATATGGACTCCATGATCAATCGGTATACGGCTGATCGCAAAATTCGCACAGATGATGCCTACACGCCTGGCGACATGGGTGGCAAAAGGCCTGATCGGGCCGCCATTGTTTACAGCCAGCGTTGTCGCGAAGCCTTTCCCGATGTTCCGATCGTACTGGGTGGTATTGAAGGTTCTCTGCGTCGAATTGCGCACTACGACTATTGGTCAGATAAAGTTCGGCGGTCCATTGTGGTGGACAGCAAATGTGACTTGTTGTTATACGGTAATGCTGAACGCGCTGTGGTCGAGATTGCGCACCGCTTGGCCGCTCGAGTGCCTGTTCATGACATCCTTGATGTCAGAGGCACCGCCTTTGTTCGGCGCCAAACGCCTGAGGCTTGGTTTGAAATTGATTCATCATCGGTAGACACGCCGGGTCATGTTGAGGCACACGTCAATCCCTACTTAATGATCTCTGAGCAGGCGCGAGAAAACGGCGCATCGTGTGCAAGGGAAGATGAAGCGCAATCAGTGGCAGATCAGCAAAATTCTTTGTCAAAGCCAACCCAGAGTCAAACTCAGCCGCTCCAATTTGTGCCCAACCCTCAGTTGCCTGCCATGCGTGGCAAAGGTTTGCACAAGGTTCCCCCTCGTGAAAAAAGTGTCATTCGCTTGCCCAGTTATGAACAAGTGAAAAGCGACCCTGTTTTGTATGCGCACGCCAATCGGGTCTTGCATTTAGAAACCAATCCTGGCAACGCCCGTTGTTTGGTGCAAGCACACGGTGAGGGGCACACCGCCAGAGATGTCTGGATCACGCCCCCACCCATTCCTTTGACCACTGCCGAAATGGACGCAGTGTTCGATTTGCCTTATGCCCGAAGCCCTCACCCAAGCTATGCAGATGAAAATGGCTCACATGATGGTGTGACCAAAATACCGGCATGGGAAATGATTCGGTTTTCTGTCAATATCATGCGCGGTTGTTTTGGGGGGTGTACGTTTTGCTCCATCACGGAACACGAAGGGCGCATCATTCAAAGTCGAAGCGAGGCTTCTGTTATTCGTGAAATTGAAGACATCCGTGACAAAGTAAAGGGGTTTACGGGTGTTATTTCTGATTTAGGTGGTCCCACCGCCAACATGTATCGATTGGGTTGCAAAAGCCCTGAAATCGAATCGGCTTGCCGTAAGCCGAGTTGTGTCTTCCCTGGTATCTGCAGCAATCTCACGACAGATCACGACCCCTTAATTCAGATGTATCGAAAAGCGCGTAGCTTGAAGGGCATCAAAAAGATTTTGATTGGCTCTGGTTTGCGATATGACCTGGCCGTGCAAAGCCCTGAGTATGTGAAAGAACTTGTCACACACCATGTGGGTGGCTATTTGAAAATTGCGCCAGAACACACAGAGTCAGGTCCTTTGACTAAAATGATGAAGCCTGGCATTGGGGCCTACGACAAATTCAAAAACATGTTTGATAAGTACAGTGCCGAAGCTGGTAAAAAGCAATTCTTGGTACCCTATTTCATCGCTGCCCACCCCGGCACCAGCGACGAAGACATGATGAATCTGGCCATCTGGCTGAAAAAAAATGGTTTTCGCGCAGATCAAGTTCAAACCTTCTATCCAAGTCCGATGGCGACGGCCACGGCCATGTACCACACCACCCGAAATCCGCTTCGGAAAATTACGCGGGACAGTGAAAAAGTGGATGTGGTGAAAGGTGAAAAACGTCGCCGTTTGCACAAAGCATTTTTGCGCTATCACGATGCCAACCATTGGCCTTTGCTCAGAGACGCTTTGAAAGCGATGGGGCGTGCAGATTTAATTGGGAATGGCAAGCACCATCTCATCCCCACTTGGCAGCCCTTGTCAGATGAATATCAAAGTGCAAGAAGAAAAAACAGCACGCCCAGTCCGGCCCCACGACCCGGCAGAATCCTCACTCAGCACACCGGCTTACCCCCTCGGAAAAAGCGTTAAATCACTAAATTCCGGCTTGCAAGACCTGAAGTAACTCAGTCTCAATTTCGATCTGTTCGCGATTGTGTTGAAGCGCAGAACCCTCAATCAAAAAAGTATCTTCTACGCGCTCGCCCAAGGTACTGATTTTGGCGAGCTTCAAGCTGATACTGTGCTTTGCAAGCACGCTGGCAACACTGTACAAAAGCCCGAGACGGTCGCTCGCTGAAATACCCAATAGCCAGCTTTGTGCCTTTTCATCGGGGTGCAGTGTGATGCGAGGTGCTATCGGGAAATTCTTAACTCGACGGGAAACTCGGCCTTTGGTGGGGGGTGGAAGCGCCCCTTTTTTATCGATGGTGATGCTTAAACCAGATTCCACCATGTTGATCAACTCGCGATAGTGTTCGGGCAGAAGCGAGGTCACAACCTGAAATGTGTCCAGCGCAAAGCCATTCTTAGCGGTATGGATTTTGGCATCCAAAATACTGAAGCCAGCCTGGTCAAAGTAACCGCAAATACGTGCAAACAAATCTGTTTGATCGGGGGTGTAAACCAACACCTGCAAGCCTTCACCTAAAGGAGAAATTCTTGCACGAACAATGCTTTTGGCGTTGTCCCATAAATTGGCGCCGTCGTTTGCTTTGAGAACATGCCGCGATAACTGCCGAGCATGCCACGCAATTTCACTGGCGTCATGGCGCATGAAATACCCAATGTCCAAGGTGTCCCAAAGTGCTTTTTGGCCTTCATGCGGCTCGGCGTGCAGTGCCAACTCAACCAAAGCATCTCGCTTGCGTGCTTCAATTTCTGCATTGGCATCAGGCGCTCTTCCGCCTAAGACGCGGAGCGTGAATCGATACAAGTCTTCGAGTAACTTGCCTTTCCAGGCATTCCAAACTTTGGGGCTGGTTCCTCGAATGTCTGCAACTGTCAGTAAATAAAGAGCGGTGAGATAGCGTTCATTTCCCACACGCTTTGCAAATGCAGCGATAACGTCTGGGTCGCTCAGGTCTTCTTTTTGAGCCGCATGGCTCATGCTGAGATGTTCGCTCACCAAAAAGGCGATGAGTTTGGCATCTTCTGCCAGAATGTTGTGTTGTCTGCAAAAGCGTTTGACTTCCAAGACGCCCAATTTCGAATGGTCACCACCTCGGCCTTTGGCAATGTCATGGAACAAGGCCGCGACGTAGAGAATGTAAGGTTTGTCCCAGCCTGCCGCCAATTGTGAGCAGAAGGGGTATTCATGTGCGTGATCGGCAATAAAAAAGCGACGAACATTGCGCAGAACCATCAAGATGTGCTGATCGACTGTATACACGTGAAACAGATCGTGCTGCATCTGACCCACAATATTCCGAAACACCCACAAATAACGGCCTAGTACCGAGGTCTGATTCATCAAACGCATGACATGGGTGATGCCTTCATTTTCTTGAAGAATTTTGAGGAACGTTTGGCGGTTAATGGGGTCGCGCCTGAAGTTGGCATCCATCACATTGCGAACGTTGTAGAGGGCTCGAAGTGTTTTGGCTGAAAGCCCTTTGACGCCGTGCGTTTCCTGATAGAGCAAAAACGTTTGCAAAATAGCGTGAGGGTGTTGTTGGTAGAGGTCATCTTGCGCAACATCTAACAAACCATTTATTTCATTGAAATGCTCGTTGATTTTGCGAACTTCAATTTGCAAATCGCCCCTTTCAGACTGAAGGTGAGCTTCAATATTGAGCAGCAAAATTTGGTTGAGCTGAGTGACCGCCTTGGCTGCCCAGTAATACTGGCGCATCAAAACTTCACTGGCTCTTTGGGTGTGTTTCCCTTCGGGCGTGCTTTTCGCCTGGTAGCCAAAGGATTCAGCCAGCGCATGTTGCAAATCAAAGACCAATCGATCTTCCCGGCGCTTTGCCAGCAAATGAAGCCGCGCACGAATAAGGCTGAGAATCGCTTCATTGCGTTTAATTTGCTTGACTTCAAGGGGTGTTGCCAAGCCTCGCTTGGCCAAATCATCCCAATTGTTACCTAGGCCAGCCGCTTTCGAGACCCACAGAATAATTTGCAGGTCTCTGAGTCCGCCGGGGGATTCTTTGCAATTGGGCTCCAGTGAATAGGGCGTGTTTTCAAACTTCGTATGCCGCTGTTGCATTTCAAGCGTTTTTGCAACGAAGAATGCATCAGGGTCCATTGCGTTGTTGAAGCTCTTCTTGAACTTTGTATAGAGGGTTCTGTTGCCTGTAATGAACCGGCTTTCCAATAAAGAAGTTTGGACGGTGATGTCTTTTTCCGACTCAATCAAACAGTCTTTCAAGGTCCGAACGCTAGAGCCTATTTCCAGGCCACTGTCCCAGCAACTGCCAATGAATGCTTCTAACTTAGTTTTCAATTCAGACGAATCTTTTGTGTCTGCAGAATCTGGCAAAAGAACCAAGACATCCACGTCGGAAGAAGGAAATAATTCACCGCGACCAAATCCACCAACGCCGATCAAAGCTTCGCCTTGATCAAAACCAGCGCTTTGCCAAAGTTGCTCTAACACTGCATCGGCCAAATGTGCCAAGCGAGATAAGGTGCGCTTCAGTCCTCTACCGTTGGCGGAGTGATTGGCAATGTGGGCCCATAAGGCCTGCTTTTCTTGCCGATACTTTTCTTTCAATACCGACAAGTCGGCCATAGATTCAGCCTTTAACGAAATCTGGAAAAGGTGGGCTACCCGCAGACAAGGTCAAGACCTCATAGCCAGTTTCTGTCACCAAAATGGTGTGCTCCCACTGCGCTGACAAGGAGCGATCTTTGGTCACAATGGTCCAGCCGTCGCCCATTTCTTTGATCTCCCGCTTGCCTGCATTGATCATGGGCTCAATGGTGAAGGTCATGCCAGCTTTGAGTTCTTCTAAAGTGCCCGGCTTTCCATAATGCAAAACTTGAGGTTCTTCATGAAAAACTTTTCCGATACCGTGTCCGCAAAATTCACGAACAACAGAAAAACCTAGATTTTCAGCAAACCTTTGAATGGCCCAGCCAATATCGCCTAATCGAACACCTGGCTTGACTTGCTCAATGCCGTGCCACATGGCCTCGTAGGTCACGGCACAGAGACGTTTTGCCGCAATTGAGGCCTCGCCCACCATGAACATGCGACTGGTGTCGCCATGCCAGCCATCTTTGATGACGGTGATGTCGATGTTGACGATATCGCCTTTTTTGAGGGCTTTTTCGTTGGGGATGCCATGACAAACCTGATGGTTGATGGATGTGCAAATGGACTTGGGGTAGGGGGCGTAACCGGGCGGTTGGTAGTTCAGGGGCGCGGGAATGGTCCCTTGAACATGGACCATGTAATCGTGGGCTAATTGATCAAGTTCATTGGTGGTCACACCGGGTTTGACGTGCGGCGTTAGAAAATCGAGGACTTCGGATGCCAGGCGTCCCGCCACCCGCATTCCTTCAGCGTCTTTTGCGTCTTTAATAGAGATTGTCATGGGTTCGGATTATCCCATTCAAGTGATAAGTTTGCAGAAATGAACCCTGACAGCGGTTAAAATAAAAAATCGTTCAGTGCCCCAGTCAGCGGTATTTGAGACAAATTTCACATTGCCCCCAAACCACCCAGTGACCCTGCAAACATTCATCCTAGATGGCGGTAACGCCCTTAGCGAATTCCGTACCCAGCAATTGCTTCCTCAATTGCAGGAAAAACACCCCCAAATCTCAGGTCTAAAAGGGCAGTTTTTACATCTTGTTGCGGCCGATCGACCACTTTCTGATAATCAGACAGAGGCCCTCAAACAACTTCTGACTTATGGCGATCCGTTTGCTGCCCCTGATTCAGCCAATTCAACTGTGCATCTGCGCATTTGCATTTCACCGCGTCTTGGAACGGTGTCACCTTGGGCGTCAAAAGCCACTGACATTGCCCACAATTGCGGTTTTTCTGTCCGAAGAATTGAACGCTTGATTGAATACAGCATTCAATTCAAATCGGTCAGCTTGGCAAAAGAGTTTTCACCAGAGTATTTACTGCATCTTTCAGATCTTCTGCATGATCGCATGACAGAGTCCCTGTTGTCTGATCGCAAAGATGCCTTGGCACTCTTCAATGAATTACAAGCGGAACCCTTGCTTCATGTTGATGTTTTAAAGGGGGGTCGCGAGGCACTGGTCAAGGCCAATCTGGAGTTTGGTTTGGCTTTGGCTGAAGATGAAATTGATTATTTGCTTGCATCATTTCAGCAGCTTGAGCGCAATCCAACGGACGTTGAATTGATGATGTTTGCGCAGGCCAACAGCGAACATTGCCGACATAAAATTTTCAATGCGCAATTCAGCATTGATGGGCAGTCACAGCCTGACAGTTTGTTCGGCATGATTCGTTATACCCACCAACAAAATCCACAGCACACCGTGGTGGCTTATTCAGACAATGCCTCCATCATGAGCGGCCACGATGTAGAGCGCTTTGTTGCCAAAAACGGTGGTCACTATGTCAAAGAAGACGCAACCCATCATGTGCTGATGAAGGTTGAAACCCATAATCACCCCACCGCTATTTCACCTTTTCCCGGCGCCTCTACAGGGGCGGGTGGCGAAATTCGAGATGAAGGTGCAACAGGTCGGGGCTCTAAGCCAAAGGCCGGTCTCACAGGTTTTACGGTATCGAAATTATGGGATGGTCCCAACGGTAAACCCGCACACATTGCAAGTCCCTTGCAAATCATGACCGAAGGCCCTTTGGGAGGCGCGGCGTTTAACAACGAGTTTGGCCGTCCCAATTTGCTTGGCTATTTTCGTGAATACGAACAATTGATCGATGGCGTGGTGCGTGGATATCACAAGCCCATCATGATTGCGGGCGGACTTGGCGTGATCGACAGCAATCAAACTCAAAAGATCCTATTTCCTGCTGGCACATTGTTGATTCAGCTGGGGGGGCCTGGCATGTTGATTGGTATGGGGGGGAGTGCAGCAAGCTCCATGGCTTCGGGTGCAAACTCCGCCAATTTAGATTTTGATTCAGTTCAACGCGGTAATCCTGAAATCGAACGACGGGCTCAAGAAGTCATCAACCATTGTTGGGTCTTGGGGCATCAGAATCCTATTTTGGCCATCCATGACGTTGGCGCGGGGGGGCTGTCCAATGCGTTTCCCGAGCTGACCAACGATGCGGGGCGGGGCGCTCGATTTGACTTGCGAGCGGTGCCCTTAGAAGCTTCGGGTTTGTCGCCCAAAGAAATTTGGTCCAACGAGAGTCAAGAGCGATATGTACTGGCCATTGCGCCAGCTTCACTTGAAGTCTTCAAAGCATTTTGCGAACGTGAGCGATGTCCTTTTGCTGTTGTTGGCGTCGCGACTGAAGAGCGTCAATTGATATTGGCAGACGGCGAAGCGTCTGTTCAGGCATTCAAAACGCCTGTCAACATGCCCTTGAACGTGTTGTTGGGCAAGCCACCCAAAATGCACCGTGACGTAGGGTCACTGAAGCGCCAAACCACACCCATCGACCTGACAGGCATCAACTTGCAAGAGGTGATCGTTCAGGTATTGAGCCATCCTACGGTTGCTTCAAAACGGTTTTTGATCACGATCGGCGATCGCACTGTCGGAGGTCTCACACACCGAGATCAAATGGTGGGCCCATGGCAGGTTCCTGTTGCCGATTGCGCCGTCACTTTGGCCGACTACAAGGGCTTCAAAGGCGAAGCCATGAGCATGGGCGAACGGACACCGCTTGCCAGTGTGAATGCCGCAGCTTCAGGTCGCATGGCCGTAGCCGAAGCCATTACCAATTTATTGGCAGCTCCGATTGAACTAGACCGAGTGAAGCTCAGTGCCAATTGGATGGCAGCTTGCGGTGAACCCGGTGAGGATGCAGCCTTGTATGAAACCGTGAAAGCGGTTGGCCTTGAATTGTGTCCTGCGCTAGGCGTGTCCATTCCTGTGGGCAAGGACAGCCTGTCGATGAAAACACAGTGGACGGACGACAGGGGCTCTCACAAAGTGACCTCACCTGTCAGTTTGATTGTGAGTGCATTTGCCTCATTGTCTGATGTGCGGGGCACACTGACACCACAATTAAATTCAAGCTTAGATGACACCACACTGATACTGATTGATTTGAGTGAAGGTCATTTCCGCATGGGTGGCAGCATCCTTGAACAGGTCCTGCAACAGTCTGGTGATACCGTCCCCGACCTCGATGTCCCTCAGAACTTGGTCAATCTGGTGAAGGTCATCAACCACCTTCGCACCGAAGGTAAATTGCTTGCATATCATGATCGTTCTGATGGTGGCTTGTTCAGTGCAGTGGCTGAAATGTGCTTTGCGGGGCAAGTGGGTGTAGCGCTGAACATTGATTTATTGGTCACTGAAGGCGATGGTATTTCAGACAGTCGAGCCGACCATGGTGATGCCAAAAATTGGGTTCAACAAGTGAGTGCACGCCGCGAAGAACTTACTTTGAAAGCCTTGTTCAATGAAGAATTGGGCGTGGTCATTCAAATTGCGACTCAAGATAGAGCCGACGTCATGCAGGCTTTGCGTGAACACAAACTCTCCAAACACAGTCATGTGATTGGCAAAACTCGGCCCTCTCATTCCGCTATGACCAAGGGTGTCGGTGCGTTGAGTATTTGGCGCGACACACACGAAATTTTCTCTGCCAAAGTAGAAGACTTGTATCAGGTTTGGGACAGTGTGAGTTGGAAGATTTGTCAACAGCGCGACAACCCAAGCTGTGCTGAGAGTGAACATGCCGGCGTTGGTTTGCCAAGCAATCCCGGTCTGCATGTGTCGTTGAGCTTTAAGCCCGAAGACAATGTGGCAGCACCTTGGCTCAATTTGTCGCATCCACGTGTGGCTATTTTGCGAGAGCAGGGTGTTAACTCACATGTTGAAATGGCCTATGCATTTGACAAGGCTGGCTTTGAATCGCATGACGTTCACATGACCGATTTACAGTCGGGGCGTGTCAGCCTCAAAGACTTCAAAGGCTTGGTGGCTTGTGGTGGCTTTAGTTATGGCGACACATTGGGTGCTGGCATCGGCTGGGCGCGCAGCATCAGCTTTAACTCAAAGTTGGCTGATGAATTTAAAGCCTACTTTGCGCGACAAGACACCTTTGGTTTAGGTGTTTGCAATGGCTGCCAAATGTTTGCCGAATTGGCCGACATCATTCCAGGTGCGCAAGATTGGCCGCGTTTTACCACCAACCAAAGTGAAAGATTTGAGGCGCGACTGTCGATGGTTGAGGTTTTAAAGTCGCCCAGCATTTTTCTTCAAGACATGGCGGGAAGTCGCATGCCCATTGCGGTTGCGCACGGTGAAGGATTTGCCAATTTCAAATACCGCGGCAACGCTGAGCGCGTCATTGCGGCAATGCGGTTTGTCGACAATTGGGGCAACCCCACCCAAACATACCCTGCCAACCCCAACGGTAGTTCTGGCGGATTAACCTCGGTCACAACCCCCGATGGTCGTTTTACAGCCATGATGCCGCACCCAGAACGCGTTTTTAGAAATGTTCAAATGAGTTACACATCGGGTGACGTCTCTCATGACAGTCCCTGGTTACGACTTTGGCAGAATGCAAGACGGTGGGTTAAGTGACCCGTCTTCGCTGAATTCAACCGACCACGATAAAAGCACTTGAACCCAAGAGTTCAAGTGCTTTTTTGTCGTTTGTGAGTTTATTTAACTTTGGCTTTTGCGCGCAAATCTTCCTGGAATTTACTCAATTTACTTTGTGTCAGTTGTTGTGTGATTTGGGGTTTCACTTCTTCTAAATTGGGCAACTGTGCATCGCGAACATCGTCAACGCGGATGATGTGGAATCCAAATTGGCTTTTAATGGGCGCTTCCGTCATTTGGCCTTTTTCAAGTTTGACCATGGCGTTTGAAAATTCAGGAACGTAGCTTGAAGCATTTGCCCAATCCAAATCACCTCCATTGGCACCAGAACCTGGATCTTTTGAAACTTTCTTGGCAAGATCTTCAAACTTACCGCCCTTTTTGATGTCAGCAATCAAGGCCTTGGCTTCGTCTTCTTTTTCAACCAAGATGTGTCTAGCACGATATTCTTTGCCGCCATTGGCGCCAACAAACTTGTCGTACTCCGCTTTAATTTCCGCGTCGGACACAGGATTTTTCTTTTGGAAGTTGGTAAATAACTCGCGAATGAGTATGCTTTGGCGGGCCAGTTCCAACTGAGCTTTGTAGTCTTCCGATGCGTCCAGGCCGCGTTTACGCGCTTCTTGCATGAAGACTTCCCGAGCAATCAACTCTTCTTTAATCTGCGCCAAAATTTCGGGTGTCACGGGACGGCCAGAGCGCTCTACTTGTTGCTTCAAGGCTTCGACACGTGAACTGGGGACGGGTTTGCCGTTGACGATGGCCAAATTTTGCGCCGAAGCAGAAAAACTCAATGCGGCCAACAAACTCAAGGCCAGTTTAGAAAATTTCATCAGATTCCTCAAATTTCAAGTAAATAAAAAGATTATCGAAATTCAATGGCCAAGGCATGCAGTCCATGATCCAGGAATTCTTGGAGCGAATCATACACAAGCCTGTGACGTTGCACTCTGGTCAGGCCCTCAAATTTGTCAGAAGCAATTCGAACGCGAAAGTGGCTGTTCATGCCAGATTCACTGGCGCCAGCGTGCCCGGCATGGTGGGCGCTTTCATCCAGGACTTCTAAAAATCCAGGATCAAATCGGGTTTGGAGAACCTCTTGGATCAGAGGCTGCCATGAACTGAGGGGGGGGAGTGCGTCTAAATTCAGCATGATTAGCAGGCTTATTCTCTGTTCTCTGGGGCGGGCGCATCATCTTTCTGAGTGGCATTTTTGGCAATGTAGATACCGGTTCCCACAATGAAGGTGAGCGGGAAAATGTAGCCCCAAATCTTAAAATCAACCCATTCTTCTGTGCTGTAGTAGCTTGCAACGTAAGCATTGATGCTGGCCATGAAGACGCAATAGAGTATCCAAGAAATGCTCAAAGAATGCCATTTGCTGTCTTCAAGTTCGACCTGAGCACCCAGCATGGACTTGAGAAAGTTCTTTTTGAATACAAATTGAGAAATGAGCAGGCCAAGCGCCATGCACGAATACAGCAAAGTGGGCTTGAATTTGATGAAACGGTCATCCTGAAAAAACAAGGTCAAACTGCCAAAAACCAAAATCAAGACAAGACTTGCTTTTTGCAGCGTTGCCAGTTTGCCATCAATTTTGTACATCCAGAGGCTTTGGACCACAGTGGCTGCCATCAATACAGCGGTTGCTTCGTAAATGCTTGTGAACTTATAAGCTGCGAAAAATAACAGAATGGGGAACAGGTCCAAAATAATTTTCATGTCACGGCTTTTTAAATTGAAGTGAGGCCGAATTCATGCAGTACCTCAAGCCAGTGGGTTCGGGACCGTCTTCAAACACATGTCCCAGGTGCGCGCCGCACTGAGCGCAAACACTTTCAACACGCATCATGCCGTGACTCCGGTCTACTTTTTGAAGCACGGCATTTTGATCAGCTGATTGATAAAAAGAAGGCCAGCCGCAACCTGCATCAAATTTGGTGCTTGAATCAAACAACTTGGCATCGCAACAGATGCAGTGGTACTGGCCAGACTCCCAATGCGTTTCGTACTTGCCAGTGAAAGGGCGCTCAGTTGCTGCTTTGCGCGCTACTTCGAAAGCCAAGGGCTCTGCATTTTTAGCGCGAAGCCATTCACGCCATTCATCGTCGGTTTGGGGGAGAGGTTTTGAATTCATGTGATTATGAAGAACAGCTTATTTCAATGTAAGCGGCCCATGCGGGCGGAAGATTAGCATAGTGATCAAATTCAGGTTGTTCATCGAAGGGTGACTTTAACAACTTGAAGAGTGTTTCAACCTCCGAATGATCACCCAGTTTCGATTTTTGAATGGCAGCTTCTGCCAAATGATTGCGCAAAACATATTTAGGATTGGCAAGAAGCATCGTTTGTTGGCTGATCAAGTGGTCCATGAGTGCCAAACGTTGTAAGTATTTTAATTGCCAACTCTTCCAAGCAGATTGGTCCAAAAAAAGTTCAGACACATGTTGCCATGAGGCGTGCTCGGCCGCTCTTTCCGAAACGGCATGACTTAACCTGCGCCAGAAAATTGTGAAATCAACCTGCTCTTTGGCCAGAATGTCGAGGAGTTCGTTCAACAAGCCAAGATCTGAGGCCCTGGACGACGAATCAGCAGGGAAGGGCAGCCCAAGCTTGTTCAGAAACTTTGAAAGCCATGCGTCGGCGTACCTAGATTTGTAGTCCTCTAGAGCTCGCATTGCCAAGTCTTGGTCTTCAATCAGCGGCATCAGAGCTTGAGCGAGACAAAATAAATTCCAATAGGCCACTTGAGGCTGCCGGTTATAGGCATAACGACCCTGATGATCGGAATGGTTGCAAATGTGCAGCGGATTAAAACCGTCTAAAAACTGAAAAGGACCGTAATCAATCGTGAGGCCCAAAATACTCATGTTGTCGGTATTCATCACACCATGGCAAAAGCCGACGGCTTGCCACTGCGCCATTAAGTCTGCTGTTTTGACCGTCACCGTATGAAGCATATTGGCATAGGGATTGTCTGAAAATTCATCGTTCGTCTGAAGGAAGTTCTGGCGTGTGAAATCTGCCAAATTTTTTAAAGCTTGAAACCCATCAGAACCGACGTCATTTGCGAAGTGTTCAAAGTGACCAAAACGAATAAAGCTTGGCGCAGTTCGCGTAACGATGGCGGCAGTTTCGAGCTCCTCCCGAAGCACTTTAAGTGGCGATGAGGTAATGCAAAGGGCGCGAGTGCTTGGAATGCCCAGGCCCGCCATGGCTTCGCTGCAAAGAAATTCGCGAATGCTCGAGCGCAGAACGGCGCGACCATCCCCCATCCTGGAAAAAGGTGTTTTGCCGGCCCCTTTTAATTGAATTTCGATGGTTCTGCTGGGCGATTGATACTCTCCCAAGCTGAGCGCACGGCCGTCGCCAAGCTGACCTGCCCATTGACCAAATTGATGGCCGCTGTAAACACTGGCGCTTGGGGCCATGCCTTCCCAAACCCCATTGCCGCTGAACACGGCCAAACCTTCATCACCCATCAGCCAAGCGGGGGGTAAGCCCAAAGTTTCACTCAACTCAAAATTGCGCGAGACCCAAAAGGCCTGAGGCACAGGGGAAGGTAAGACTTTGGTTGAATAACCCGGTCCAAGTTCTGCAAAACGATTGATCCAATTCATACCCCTGATTGTCAGTCTCTTTTGATTCGCCCATATCCCCACTGGGTTTAGGTTTTAAGCCCTTCAATCATGCTAAAAAGGGGCTTGTTTTACTTTTGACATTGAGGTTGACATGTTGGGACTCATGCAGCAGCAGTCATTGCTGATTTCTTCTTTGATTGAATTTGCAAATCGCCATCACCAAGACGGTGAAGTTGTGTCTAGGCGTGTAGAGGGTGATATTCACAGATACACATGGGGCGATGTCGCCAATCGTTCACGTCAGGTGGCCCATGTTTTGGATTCGTTCAAGTTGGCCCATGGCGACCGAGTGGCCACCCTGGCCTGGAATGGATATCGCCATCTCGAGGTGTACTTTGGCGTCAGCGGTTCCGGACGGGTTCTCCATACTTTGAATCCCAGACTTCACCCCGATCAAGTGGTTTGGATTGCCAATCATGCTGAGGACCAAATTCTTTGCTTTGACATGAGCTTTTTGCCTTTGGTTCAAGCCGTTCATGCCAGATGCACGACGGTTAAGCATTGGGTGGCACTTTGCGACAAAGACAAGCTGCCCAAGGACTCAGGCATCCCTAATTTGATGAGTTACGAAGAACTTTTGTCAGGAAAGTCCACCCAATACGCGTGGCCCGAATTGGATGAAAACACAGCTTCCAGCATGTGCTACACGAGTGGCACCACAGGCAATCCAAAGGCGGCCTTGTACAGCCACCGGTCGACATTGCTCCATGCCTATGCAGCGGCATTGCCCGATGTGATGTGTATTTCTGCACGTGATGCCATCCTGCCGGTGGTTCCCATGTTCCATGTGAATGCCTGGGGTATTCCCTATAGCGCAGCCATGACGGGCGCCAAATTGGTATTTCCTGGCCCCGCCATGGATGGAAAATCTGTCTACGAGCTCATTGAAGCTGAGAAAGTCACATTTGCCGCTGGTGTTCCCACAGTCTGGCAAATGTTGCTGGGGCACATGAAGCCTGCCCATCTTCGATTCTCTAGCCTGAAGCGAACGGTCATAGGCGGCTCTGCCTGTCCACCCGCCATGATTGAAGCGTTCCGTCAAGACTACGGCGTTGACGTTTTACATGCATGGGGCATGACGGAGATGAGCCCACTGGGCACTTTGTGTACCTTGAAAAACAAGCATCTCGATTTACCCGCTGAGGACCAAATGAAGCTTCGCCTTAAACAAGGCCGCTGTATTTTTGGTGTCGACATGAAAATTGTGAATGAAGCCGGAGAAGCGCTGCCAAACGATGGCAAAACCTATGGCGACTTGTTGGTCAAAGGGCCCTGGATTATTCGCGAGTATTACAAACAAGAAGGACCAGCACCCCTGGTCGACGGATGGTTTCCTACCGGCGATGTTGCGACGATAGACGAAGATGGTTTTATGCAAATTACCGACCGCAGTAAAGATGTGATCAAGTCGGGCGGTGAGTGGATTAGCTCCATCGATATCGAAAATATTGCCATGGCGCATCCCGATGTGCTCATGGCGGCCTGCATTGGCATGCCGCACCCCAAATGGGATGAGCGGCCGGTGGTGTGTGTGGTCAAGAAGCCTGGCAGCACCTTAACGGTGCACGATCTTTTGCAATTTTATGAGGGCAAAACAGCAAAATGGCAAATTCCGGACGATGCTATTTTTGTCGAAGCCATTCCCTTGGGTGCCACCGGAAAAATGCTGAAAACCAAATTGCGTGAGCAATTAACGGCTTATCAATTGCCATCCGCCTAATGCGTGTCAAGGTGTTCTAAAGTTGATAGGTTTTCCCCAATTCGCATAGGGCAAACCCCGACCGGAATCTCCCGTAAAACAGGTACGCTCAGGATCGTTATTTTTTTCTAAAACTGTTGGAGCCCAAATATGAAATTTGCAATTCGTTCAATCGCAGTCGCCGCATTGGCCATGAGCGCATTCGGAGCCCATGCTCAAAAGGGTGAAACCGTTAAAATCGCTTGGATCGATCCTTTGTCGGGCCTGATGGCACCCGTTGGAAATAACCAACTCAAAAGCTTTCAATTTTTTGCTGAAAAATACAGTGCTACGAATCCTGCTGGCGTGAAGTTTGAAGTGGTCGGATTTGACAACAAACTCAGTCCCGCAGAAAGTTTGAACGTTTTAAAAGCAGCCACTGACCAGGGCATCCGTTACATCACACAAGGTAATGGCTCTGGCGTAGCGGGCGCCCTCATTGAGGCTGTTAACAAGCACAACGAACGCAACCCTGGCAAAGAAATTATTTTCTTGAATCACTCTGCCGTTGATCCTGACTTCACCAACAGCAAGTGCAGCTATTGGCACTTCCGTTTCGACGCAGATACCTCCATGAAAATGGAAGCGCTCACAACCTTCATGAAGGACCGTCCTGAAACCAAGAAAATTTTCTTATTGAACCAAAATTATTCGCACGGTCATCAAGTTGCAAGGTTCTTTAAAGAAGGCATCAGCCGTAAGCGTCCCGATGTCCAAATCGTGGGCGAAGATTTGCACCCATTGGCGCAAGTCCGTGACTTTGCACCCTATGTCGCGAAAATTAAAGCCTCCGGTGCCGACACAGTGGTCACTGGCAATTGGGGCTCCGACTTGGCATTGCTTGTGAAGGCAGCCAATGAAGGCGGCTACACAGGCAATTTTTACACTTACTACACGGGTGTGACTGGCACACCAACAGCATTGGGTAAAAACGGTGAAGGCCGTGTGTTCCAAATTGCCTATGGCCATTACAAAATGGGCGGGCTCATGGACAAATACCAAGAAGAGTTCAAAGCCAAGTTCAATGATGACTTCTACACAGGGTCAGTCATCAACATCTTTACCACCTTGGGTGATGCGATGGCAAAAGCAAAATCGACAGATCCCCTGAAAGTAGCCGCCGCTCTGGAAGGTATTTCCAGCAAGAGCGTTTTCAACGGTGAGATTCAGATGCGTAAAACAGACCACCAGTTGCAACAACCTTTGTACTTGACTGTTTGGAGCAAGACCGACAAGAAGTACAACTACAGTGTTGAAAACACTGGTATGACCTTGGTTCCAGTGAAGGAATTTCCGCCCTACATTTCCAGCACGCCCACCAGCTGCCAAATGAAGCGCCCCGGTTAATTTCAACTCATGCTAGGAAGGGCCCGCGCCAAATGGGAACGGGCCCTTTTTTTGTGATTGACCCGTTGTGACTTTCGGAAGGTTGGTTTATGGAGTTTTTCATCATTTCCATGCTCAATGGCATGAGTTATGGTTTGCTGTTGTTCATGCTCAGCTCAGGTCTGACATTGATTTTCAGCATGATGGGCGTTTTGAATTTTGCGCACGCTTCGTTTTACATGATCGGCGCCTACTTTGGCTACAGTCTCAATAGCGTCATTGGCTTTTGGCCCGCACTCTTGATTGCGCCCATTTTGGTCGGTGCATGTGGTGTTATTTTCGAACGCCTCACACTTCGTAAAGTTCATAAATTTGGGCATGTTCCCGAGTTATTGGTCACCTTCGGACTTTCTTACATTGTTTACGAGTTGGTTCAACTCATCTGGGGGCGCACGGCCGTTGAGTTCGTACCACCCGATTTACTCAAGGGCGCTGCGTTTACCTTGGTTAATCATTCTTTGACCGGCATGACTTTCGTTTGGGGTGCTGCGCCCGCAGAGATGTGTCAAACAGCCGATGCTGCCATCCGTTTAATTTGCACCCCGTTTCCCGCCACACGTGGTTTCATGATGATCGTGGCTCTCTTGATGCTTGTCTCGCTGTGGTTATTGCTCACCAAGACGCGCATCGGATTGGTGATTCAAGCGGCACTCACGCATCCTGAAGCGGTGGAGTCTTTGGGACACAACGTGCCCCGAGTCTTCATGCTGGTGTTTGGCGCAGGGACGGGCTTAGCAGGTTTGGCGGGTGTGATTGGTGGCAGCACGTTTGTGACTGAGCCCGCCATGGGTGCCACCGTGGGCTCGGTTATTTTTGTGGTGGTGGTCGTGGGTGGAATGGGCTCCCTGTCCGGCGCTTTCTTAGCATCCCTGTTGATTGGCGTCATTCAAACCTTTGCCATTGCCTTTGACTACTCTTTTGTGAGTGTGGCGCAAAGCATGGGTGTTGTGTTGTCAGATGCGGCACGCAACAACTCCTTTTTGAAGCTCACAATTTCACAAGTCGCACCCATTCTTCCTTATGTGTTTTTGGTCCTCATCTTGATTTTCAGACCCAAGGGACTCTTGGGCACAAGGGAGGGTTGAAATCATGGCCAGTTACAAATTCAAACCCTACAACGTTGGCCGATGGATCATTTGGTCATTGTTCGCCATCGTCTTGATTTTTGCGCCCTTGGAATTCACCAGCAATTTGTCGGGCACCATGTTGGCACAAATGGGCATTGCCATCATCGCCTGTCTTTCCTACAACATGTTATTGGGGCAGGGTGGTATGTTGAGTTTTGGGCATGCCGTTTATACGGGCCTGGGCTCTTTC